>Ga0308310_1000220_pt1 | contig 23456 bp, 17 predicted proteins | sample HotsprSampleMS65_FD_203672 | JGI IMG/M metagenome (GOLD analysis project Ga0308310, IMG submission 203672) | Hot spring phototrophic mat microbial communities from Mushroom Spring, Yellowstone National Park, Wyoming, United States - 20090730_MS65 ...
ATCCCTTATTCGTCAGGGCAATGACTTGGACCGCAGGCCTCCTAAGTCCTTGCGGCACAAGAACTTAGGATGCAAAAACTTAAAACCCCTTTTTTCAAGAACAAATGTACAGCGGTTTCGGGGTGTTAAAATAGATAAAATCATGCCGCAAATCCTTGCACAATAAAGCCTTACAACTTACTTAAAACCTCCCCCCATTTTCCCCGTGTTTTGAGGTTTTAAGTCGCCCCTTTTCCCAGAAAAAGCGCTCGCCTAGGCGAACAGAGCGCCCAGTTTTGTTACACCCTCCTGGGGGTGGCTAAACCCCCGGGATCATCGCTTGTCAAAGACCTAAACGTTGTGCCGCTGGAGGGTCCGAGTATTATGCTCCTCGTCAATCTCAGTATACCAATTCCGGATTAGGTTGCAAGTGGTCCCGGGCTAAATTTTGATCGGTACAGTCCTGAACCGTAGAGAGTTTTCAAGAGGAATAGGAGCGCGGGCTTGCGGCACCGACAAGCTGGCCCGGTTACCGGCGCTGATCCCCCTCCACAGGCCGCTTTAGGCGAAAATGACCTCCTCGATGGTGAAGGCAGGGTGGGGAGCCAGCCCGAAGTCGCGGATCTTTCCTCGGCAAGCTTTGCACAGGGGATAGCAGCGGAGGCTATCTTCCTGTGGGTTGAGTACCTGAGAGAGTCGTTTCTCCAGGACGGGCCAATCGGCCGGCTCCAGCCACAGTTCAAACACCGACTCTTGGACCCGCGTGCCATAATCGTCGAGGATACTGGCGACGCGGTCGCGGCGCCGCGGATTGGCGATGTCGTAGGCCACTACCCAGGCATCCATTAAGACGGTCTCCAGCGGAAGAAAGACATCGGGGTGGTGGGATGGCGGAGAAATTCGGTTAGCTGTTCTATTTGAGCTTGGAGAGCCTCCCGCAGGTGGGAACGGGTAAAAGCCAGTTCGAATTCCTTCAAGAAGCGCTTTCTTGCTGAATCGGTGAGGCGGACGGCTCCCTCGGAGGTTTTGTGAAAGTCGTCGGGGGAGAGGATCCGGAGGTTAAAAAGCCGCAACACCAGTCGGTCGATCAGTGGGGCGCGGAAGGGCTCGATCAGATCGAGGGCAAGGGAAGGCCTTCCGGGTGCCGGGGCATGGAAGAAGCCGACGTAGGGATCCAATCCCATCCCCTCGACATAACCGGTGGCATGGGTGGTAAGGAGGGCGTAGCCGAAGGAAAGGGCGGCGTTGACGGGGTCGGTGGCCGGGCGATAAGCCCGTCGAGAGAAACCGAGTTCTTGATCTGCCAGCGCGCAGGAGAAGGCTTGCCAATACAGTCTGGCGGCGGCCCCTTCCTGTCCGCGGACACTTTCCGGGCTCTCTTGCGAGGGGAGGGAAGAGGCAAGGCGAGAGATGTTTTCTGCGGCTTCTAGGAGCGGTTGGGCCTGGGGCGGTTCCGCGTGCCAAGCCAGATAGCGTAACAGTTGCTCCTGATTGGCAAGTTTGGCGGCAATCAGATCTGCGGCTAATGTTAGCACGCGGGGTGGGTCGGAAAGGATTTGGTCTTGGAGGCGAGGCAGGGAGTGGGAGTGACTTCGGGGTGAGGTAAGTCGCCCGAGGAATTTTCCGTTCGGCCGCAAAAGGGTCAGGTCCACGCCGTTTTTCAGCAGGGCAACCAGGGCGGGGGAGGTGACTTTGACCGACGGGAGAATAAAGACGGCACGGAGGTGCCGCAATTCCAGGTTTTGGAGCGTTTGGCCCTGGGAGTTTTTGACGACCAGGGAGTGATGGCGTTTTTGGAGGATGGCACCGTGGGTGAGGACGTACAGGGTAGTCATGGGGACCAATTGCGTCGGCAAGGAACGGTCAGTGCAAAACCGCATTGAACGGCGGCGGGCATCCCCGGGGCAACGCCGGGAACGATCCTGCCCAAAAAGGGAGGGATCTGGCCGTCACAGGCGAACACTGCTCCGGGTTCAAGTTGAAGCAGGGGACGTTTGAACGGGTTGGCCGAGGCTTGCTCTCCCAAAAATCCGTGTTTGACCCGCAACTGCCAAAAACCTTCGGTGGGATCTTCCCGAGCGGGCATGCAGGTGGAAAGGGAAACCACGGCATCGGCCCCTGGAAAGGGGGCAAAATGGGGCCAAGATTGGCAGGAAAGAATCCGAAATTGGCCCAAGCCCAGGGATTTGTCCCTCCCGAAGCCGGTTTTTGCAACCCGGTCGAGCAAATCGACCACCGTGGCGATCGTCTGAGCAAAGTCCCGGCAATAGATATCTACGGTCTGCTGGCCGGCCAAAAAACAAACTTCTGTCACGAAAAATTGTCCGGCGAATTGCTCGGTGCCCGTGGTGTCGATACGGCGGTCAATGGCGGCATGAGGGATTTTGGCCACCCGCCAAGGATCGGGTTGAGGTGGGATGTCGGCGGCGGGATCCTCCCGGAGGCGGAGAAAATCCTCTACGGTGACAAAAGGCCATTTTTGCCAGCGTTTGGCCTGGCCATAGCGGTCCAGGGGGAGGGATGAGGGAATGGGCCGGGGGAAAGCCGGCTTGGGCAACAGCCCGGCGGGAAAGGCGTCGGAAAGGACAAAAGGGGGGCGACGCTCGGCAAAAGGGCGAAGGAATTCGGCCACCCTCTCCGGTCCGTCGCGATAGGCCACCTGCCAACACAAATGGCCAAAAAGGGTGTCCGAGGTCATGCGGGTGCCCAAGGGGGAAAGAAGTTCTAGGCGGATACAAAAATCCTCGTAACCGGACATGGGAATACCTCCTGTCCGCAAATGGCTAAAGAAGAACGAGGAACGTGGGTGCTGAGGCCGGTTGGCCGATTTCGGCACAAGTTTACCCTGTGGGGGAGGCGGCCAGCTCGTCGGCCTTGCGGCGGAGGAATTCGGCCAGGGGAGAGCCGTCCTCGGCCACAAAGGCCACATGGCCGTAACCGCGAGAACCACTCCCGCCTAAATAATGCTTTTCTACCAGTTCGAAACCTTCGGCAAGGAAGCGGAGATAGGCGGCAAGATCGTCGCCCTCGAAGTAGCGAAGGGTAAAGGAGAATTGGAATTCGGAGCCGGAGGGAATACGTTCGACAGTTCGCGGACCGATCCGCTGATAGGAAAGGCCTTTGTTGCGGTCGATGAGGACCTCGGTTTTGATCTCGGAGCTTGTGCCGGCGTTTTCCCACTGGGTGCGAGTCTCCTCCGTGGGGGGACAGTCGCGAAAGACTAAGCGGGAAGGACTGTGGATATTCCTGGAATCGCCGCAGCCGAAGAGCTGACAAACGGTACAGGTGCCACAGGTGCAAGGGGTGCCATGTTCCTGGGTGTAGGGACAATACTTGGATTCCAGGAGGGAACGAAGCTTACCCTTGATGGAGGAGCCGGGGACGTAGGGCAAGCCGGTGATCGGGTGCCGCAAGATGGGATTGTCCGTTTCCCCGAGACCGACGACTTCTTTGGAGCCTCCGATCCGCAAGCCGGAGGTGAGGACCTTGAGTTTTCCGCGAAACTCGAGGATGTCTTGAAGTTTGAGGGCCATGCTTTTTGCCTCCTTAGTCAGGGTGAAGGGAAGGGGACCTTTACCGTCGAAAACCACGCTCGGGAGTTCGCTCGGACTCGCCAAAATAGCAGTAAATGTTGGTTAGATAACGGAAGAAAGCCAGCATTTCCTGGGGGCTGGAGAGAATGAGATTGCGATGGAGGTCGAAGAAAGTTTTGACCACTTCGGGGAGGATTCCTCGCTGATGTTGGCGGACAACTCGTTCGCAATAGAAGGCCCCGAACCGTTCGCGGGCCTGTTCGAAGGGGATGCGACCCTCGCGTAAGGGGCCTGCAAAGGAGAGGAAACCGGCATAGATTTGGCGAAGCTGACTGGATTTGAGGCCGGCCCGGCGGAAGGTGTCGGCTGCCTTTTGAGCCCCGGTATAAAAGATCTCCTCCCGGAGGTAGCCGGAGGGATCATAAAAGGAGGTGGTGAAAATGCATTCCGGCGGGAGCGATCTGTGAGAAGGAGGGGCAGAACCCGGAGAGGGCGGGTGCCCTGCCGAGCTCGGGAGGAGGACGCGTTTGGCCTGGGGTTCGCCGGGGTTGCGGCCGGGACCTTCTTCGTATTCCACCTGCGTTCCGGGGCGAAGAAGCCCAGGAGAACCTTCCACCACCCGGGAGGAGAAGAAAACCTGGGGACCTCCTCCTTCGGGTTCGATGAAGCCGAAACCCCGCTGGGAATCGTAGCTTTGGATGACACCTCGCTTCATGGAGAGGATCCTTTCACTCGGAACTGCGACTTGCATACAGGGCATACTGGCAAGTAAACCAGGCACCGAAGACGGCAGGGTTATTGAGCTCGATAAATTGGGTAGCCCAAATCTTGGCGGCTTTGTGTTCGGGGGTTTTTTCCGACCAATTGCGGCGGAGATCCCTTACGAGATAGGGGATGTACTGGAGGTATTGGGTATCGCGAGTTTGCTGGAATTTTCGGGCAAGACCGGCGTAATAAAGCAGTCGGTAGACCTGAGCGGTGGAAACGACGCGGTCGGCAATCCATCGGGCAAGTTGCTTGCCTTCTTGCACCAAAGTGGGGAATTGATTCCAAGGAATGGAAGTTCCGAAGACCGTGATGCGATCTTTTTGAGGTGGGGCATGATTGGCAGCTGGGGCAGGATAGGGGAGGACCCCGGAGCCGGCAATGCTTTTGGAGATCTCGAGGAGTCGGTCGGCCTCTTCGATCACCAACAATACTGGCACGTGGGGATTGGTGACTGCGACTCCTGCGGACAAGGACCAGAGGGGATTGCCGGCGGTAAAGCGGCGGAAGGCTTCGCGGATTTCGGCGGCAAAATCGAGGATACGATCCCACGGACCGACAGCCACCAGATCGTCCCCGCCGGAATAGACAAGGTAGATATTTGAATACTTCTGGCGTAAAAGCTCTTCGATATAGCCGGAAAAGAACACCTCGAGGATCCGAGAGAGGCTGGCCACCCGGGCGATTGCCCCAGCCTGAGGGGAGGCAGGTGGGGCGGGATTTTTCGGGAGGGTCTGGTTGGGGACGGGAGATCCGGTGCCATTACCGGGCGAGGCATGTAGGCCCTCACTAATGATATAGCCGAGGTTGTCGGCATCCATCTTGAGACAGGCAATTAACGGACGTCCTTGGCTTTGCCGAGCCAAAGAAGCGAAGTCGACCACGGCACCGGTTTCGGGATCGCGAGGAACGTACCGGCTGCGGAAACCCCCGATCAGGCAAGCATGGGAAGGTCCCTCCAGGGTGCCATCCAGATCGAGGACAACCGGCCGGGAAGAAGCGGTGGAGTCCGGCGTCGAAGTGGTAGGGGCAAGCAGCGATAGGGCTAACGACAAGAAATGGTCGTCAGCCAAAAGGAATCGGCCGATCGGAGTGGGAACCGAATCGCCGAAAATCACCCGCTGGTTCGGGTCCTCTGTGTAGTAAACGACATACCGACATCGGGGAAGGATCGCCCCGAGATTCTCCTCATCGCGGCAATGGGAACAAATGGGTGGGGAGTCTGGAGAAGCGGATGCTACCTCCGCTTTGCGACGGCGACAGCTGGGACATCGGACCTCGTTTTCGCCAAGTTCCACAGGCGGTAGGACGAATTCCTCTTCGTTCCAAGTGGACTGGTGCGTGAGGACTTCATGTCCGGGTTGAGCGCGAGCCATTCGTAAGGCAGCGTTCAGTCTGCCCCAGGTTTCGGGGAACTGGCGGAGGTCGTCTCTGGTGGCCGGAAGGGTTGCCAGCGAGAGAGTCACTTCGCCCACCGAGTACCGAAAGACCCACCCGGCCACAGAGGTGCGGATTTCGTTGAGCCGGGCTTGAACCTCCGGCGAATTGGGCAGAAGGAGGACGAATTTTCCCCCGGCGAAAAGAAGCCGTTGGGTCAAAGGCAGGCCCAGACGGCGAAGGATGGCGATGGAAAGTCCATCGGTATAGGCGGCCACCTTGAAGGATCGGGCTCGCAAACGGCGGGCAATTCCGCCGGTGCCCTCGCGGAGATCGAAAAGGTATTTCTGAATGCCGGCCAAATCGGCTCCGACAAGCAGGAAGGGTTTTTCTGGATCGACGCCTTCCCAAGCCAAACACACGGCAAGGGCTGCCGTGACCTTGGCATGGTCAAAGAGGGAGACGTCCCCGAGGGGAAATGGGGCTGCGGGCAGGCACCATGCGAACCGCTCGAGAATGCTGCCGGCCCGATCGACAAAATCGAGAGGATCCGGGCAGCGGTTTTCGGCCCACCTGTGGCAGAATTGGTCCCAGAGGTGCTTCCACGCTTGAAGCGAGACCTCGCGGGGTGGCAGCTCGCCCAAAATCGGGAAGGCTTCCGCCGGGTGCAAGGGGGCGATGGGCATCCAAGCGGGCAGGGAATTGTCGGGCTGCGGTTTGCCCACAAGGGCGGCGATCGAGAGGGCATGAACCGAAGAAGGGCGGAGGGTAGAACTCTCCTCCTCGACGGCAGGATCTAACCCAGCTGCCAACCGGTGTGCCTCGTAAAGCTGGGGAGCGAGGGGACTTGCCGGCCAATGAAACGCCAACACTAGTGCCTCTAGCTCCTCCCGGTCGATGCCTGGAGGGAGGAAGGGCAGATTTCGCACAAAATCCACCGACAAGCTCCGAGGGTCGACATTTTGGTGGGAAGACTCCGGGGCGGAGGTACTGGCTTCCGCAGAGGGTTCACCAAGATTTTCTGACGGAGTGGCGGGTTTACCCAAAGAGCCGAGGAACTGCCTGTTCCCCTCCGGGACCATTTGGCCAATCTCATGAAGCAGTCCGGCAAGGGCGACTGCGGCGACGTTCATGGCGAGTTTTCCTCAGATATGGTCAACTTTCCGAGGCCGAAGGTAGTGTTTTTACCCACGTGGACATATTCCCCGGCCCGTAGGAGAGGTTCCAGACGCCCAAAGTCTGCCTCGAGGAGCATGCTTCCCACCAGGCCTCCGAGAGGCACATGCCTCTTTTGCCGACCGCTAAAACGTTCCCAGTCTTCCCAGTGAAAGTGAGATTCGAGGATTCGGGCCTGGCTGGCAGCTTCGAAGAATTCGGGGGCGATCGGCTCCAGACATCCCCCACAATGGAAGTAGCGGAGAAGGAATGCCCGTCGGGCCAAGGCCTTCACTAAGTCGAGCAATTGCGGACTGCGGGAAAGTTGGCCTTGGGTGACGATTCGTGTGGGGGAGAGAAATCGGATTTGAAAGACACTCTGTCGCGAAGGGCCCGGCTCCAAACTGAGACGGTGGGTATCGGGGGGATGGAACTGCCGGCCGGCCTGCCAGCTCCAGACGACCGCTCCGTCCTCGACCGCGATTTGCTCTACGCGGAAGGGTACCCGCTCGCGTCCCAATCCTTGTCGGCCAAGCTCCTCCAAAGCCAGATAGATGTAAGGGATGAGTTCGACTGCCCGACCGACAAGCACTAGTCCGAGTTGAGCCTTTTCGCCGTGCTGAACGACGTTCTTTGGCGGGGGTGGTTCGAAGATAAAAGGATGAGGGGCCTCGGGGTACTTTCGCATGACGGCCGAATCGGAAAAGACTGGGGTTTCGAACAGATAGCCATAAGCACAGCGGAAGCCCAGAGTACATCCGCGACAGGTTTCCCGGCCGAATGGGCAGGCTATCTTCCGCAAGGTGTGCCCGAAGCCACCACGGAGGGTCGGACCCCAATTACCCGAGACCGCACCCGATCCGACGAAAGAGATCGTAATTTGGAATCGTTGTACCGCAAGAGAAGAATCGGTCTGCCCAGGATCGGCCATCGTCCTGCCCTCGAGGGAAAATGCGGAACTTCGAACTGGCCCGTATCTCTACCGGAATTCGCGAGGCTCCTTATCCTTCCCGCAAAGCCGGGTCCCGACCGTGGGTTTTCTGCACCGTCCCCTTGGCAGTTCCCCGGCCTTTGCAAGAACTACTGTTGCGGAGGGAAGGGAAGTTGTCAAGCTCCGGGGAGCTATCTAGACAGATTTTCACACCTCGAGCCAGGAAAGCCGGCCGGGGCCCTGCCCTTTGAGGCCTTGAAAGTCGGAGATCGGAATCCTGTCGGGGAACTTGCGGGCAAAAAGGCAACCCCATTGCAATCTGTGTTGCCGGGTGCTTGCGGTGAAAAATGTGTGCTAAAAGTCGCCGTTAACCTGGGAGGAAAGGAGATGGAGAGGAACGAGAGAACCGCCTAGCGATAGCAGGGAGTTGGCTGGGAGGATTCTCGGGGTACACGGAGGGTGCCGACTACTTCGAGGAGGCTCCGAGCTCCGAGCTCGGCTAGGGCAGCAGGGAGCTGATCGAGAATTTCGATGGCAGCTTGAGGCCGGAAAAAGTGGGCTGTCCCTACTTGAATTGCCCTCGCTCCTGTCACCAAAAACTCCATGCAATCGTCGAGGGTGGTGATCCCCCCGGCGGCGACGATGGGGATATCGACGGCTTGGGCGACCTGGAAGACGGCTCGCAAGGCCACCGGCTTAACCGCCGGACCACTCAGTCCGCCCATGATTCCCCCGAGCCTCGGGATTTTTCGTCGCCAATCCACGCTCATCCCCAAGAGGGTGTTGGCGATGACGACTGCATCGGCTCCGCCGTTTTTGGCAGCAGTGGCAAGGGACACGATATTTGTGACATTTGGGGTGAGTTTTGCCAAGATTGGGTGGCGGGTGCTTGCCCGGGTCTTAGCGACCACCGCTTCGCACAGGTGGGGATCGGTGGCGAAATCGATCCCCCCAGCAACGTTGGGGCAAGAAATGTTGAGCTCGATGCCCGCCAAAGCTGGAGCTTGATCGAGGATTTCGGCCAACTGAGCAAATTCGTCGACCGACTTGCCGGCAATACTTGCGATAATGGGACAGCCGAGGTTCGTGAGAACCGGCAAATGGTCGTTGAGGAAGGCCTCGATACCGTCGTTATCCAGGCCGATGGAGTTGAGGATCCCCGCTGGGGTTTCTACGATCCGCGGGGGAGGATTTCCCCGCCGGGGTTGGCGGGTTACTGTCTTCGGAAGGAGGGCCCCCAACCGGCGAAGGTCCAGGAACTGAGAAAGTTCCCATCCATACCCGAAAGTTCCGGATGCTACCATCACGGGGTTAGCAAGAGTAAGTCGTCCCAGCTGAGTCCTCAGGTCGATCTCCGGGGCCGGTTTTTGAGAATTTGGGGACATCATAGGTTGGTTGCGACCTGTAATGTTTGAGGGATAAGTTTCCGTTTCTCCGTGGGGCCCGTCCGGTGCCCCCCACCGCTTGGCTTTGACTATGGCAGCTTGTATTCTCTGCAACAGTACCGCCCAGTTCCAGATCGGCTTTGCATACTGTTTCGGATCTTGGTGAATTTTCCCCAAGAGTACGCTCGGGAATACCAGGGGTCCAAGACAGGTTTGTCAGCATGGAATGAAATCGCTCGGAGCCTGGGGAAACAAACCGAAGGACCATGGGCAGGCAAATTCCGGCGGAGCGGCAAGGTGGGCGGGCTCCGGACGAGCCCAGGCTGGGCTGCATTGCCGAGGGCTTAGTGGCCGAAGGCTTAATCGTGATCCCCGTGGCTTGCGACTCGGCAGGGTTGGTGACGGGCCGGGCGAGGAAAGCCCTCTGGTTGAAGGAGGGGAGCCCACGGCAAGAAAAGTCGGAACACCCGCCAGGAAGGGGTTACGTAACCTCCGGTTTTTCCGGCTCCTGTGGCTTGGGTGTAGGAACCTCTTCGCCTGGGATCCGATATTTTTCGCCCAGCCATCGAGCCAAGTCGATAAGCCGACAACGTTCGCTGCAAAAGGGCAGAGCCCGGCTTTCTGCCGGATCAAACCACCTATCGCAGATGGGACACCGCCATTGGGCGTTCATAGACTGCCGGAAAGCGATCACCCAGGTTGCCCTCTGCCACCCCGTTCCTTCCAGCTGAGGGAGACTTCTATCCGCCAGCCGATAGTTTCACCTACCGGCCGAGCCAGCGGAGCGGAAATTGCACTATCAAATTCAGAAAATGCACTATCATATATTTTCTTGGGGGTAACGAGTATTTTCTTGGGGTTAACGAGGGGGATCAAACCTCGGATTTGGCTTTCTTTTTCTCTTTTTCCTTCTTTCCGCTGCCGGAAGTATCGCCATTGCCGCCGGAAGAGCCGGATTTGTCGGCAGCAGCTGCTTTCTTGTACGAATCGCTGCGGTAATCCGTCTGATAGAATCCGGATCCTTTAAAGAGGATGGCGGCCCCGGGACCGATCAGCCTTCGCACCTTTCGACGCCCGCAGTTCGGGCACACCCGCACGGGATCGGCGGTAATGGACTGGAAAAGTTCGAAGCGGTGATCGCAGGCCTCACAAAGATATTCATAAGTGGGCATAGATGTCCTCCTCCGCTCTAATGTGCCTTAAATGATTGTGCCTTAGATTTTCGGTCTAATGTGCCTCGAATCAGTAACTTGCGGTAATACCCTGGTTAAGTTTCCCTATGATCCGCCAGGGGTTCGCCTCATCCGCTGGGGATTCGACGGGATTTCCGACCGCATTCAGTTACCCAAATGAATTTCTACCGGCAAAACCTTCTGTGTTTTGGTAGAGACGGCTTCTTGGATTGGCGATGGCCGCGTCCTCTTTTCTCGAATTGGACCGGCCACCGTAGTCTCAATGTTTACGCCTTATGCCTCCCCGATGGTTTTTATGAGGTTGTTTTTAAAGGGCCGGCCTGGCCGGAAACGAAATTCTCGCTTGGATAAAAGCTCAGGGTATTCTCGGTTGGATGAAAGCTTAGGTTGCCATGGGCAGGAAAAGATGGGTACTAGTTGTTGGCCGGGGCCGGTGCTTTTCCTACCGAGACTACAACTTGTGCCGGCCGAACAACCCGGTCGTGGAGTCGGTACCCAGTACGAAGCACCTGAACCACGGTCTTGGGGGGACAACTGTCGCTCGGTTGCTGAGCCACAGCTTCGTGAAGATTAGGATCGAAAGGTTTTCCCTCTGCCTCGATCCGGTAACAGTGATGGCGGGCTAAAACTTGCTCCAAATGTTCTGCCACCATTTTGAACCCGGCAAGGAGAGAAGAGGTGTCGGCAGTTTTTTCTCCGGCATCGATGGCCCGGTAAATGTCATCCAAAACGGGAAGGAGATCGCGCAAGAGACCAAGCTCGCCATAGCGTCGCTCTTCCTCTAATTGGCGGGCCACCCGTTTGCGGTAGTTGTCCAGCTCGGCGTAGGCTCGGAGGAGCTGGTCTTTCACTTGAAGGAGCTCAGCCCGAAGTTGCTCGACCTCGTCGGCAGCCGCGGATTTGGCGGCTTCGCAGGAAGCTCCCTCTTCGCCGGCTTTGGGGGCTGCAGCCCCGGCCAGGACTTCCTCGGCTCGGGCTTGCCCGGCAGAATCTACCGTGGCGTTTGGGGTGGGTGCCTCTACCCCCCCGGGACTTTCCGTTCCGGAAGAAAGCTCGCCCGAGTTGCTGGGTCTTTCGGAGCCTGCTCCACTCCGTCCGGCTTTTCCGGCAAAGGTAAAGCTCTCCTCACGCTCTCCCACCCCTTGCCCGGGAGGAAGAGTTTCTTCGGGACGGAGCGTTTCTCCCCATTGTTTTTTTTGGTAGCGATTGTCGTTCATTGTTTTCCACCCTGATTATCGGTACATCCAGGCCCACTTTGGTAACTTTTGGCACCGTTTAGAGTGATTTGGCACGTTGGAGAGGTTGTGGGCGAGGGGTGACTCGCCAAACCCCCCGAGTTGCCTGATTGTTATTGCCCGGCTAAATACTCCCGCAATTTCTGGAAGAAACTCTTCCGCTGCGGAGAGACATTGACGTTTTCTACTTCGGCAAGTTGCCGCAAGATCCGTTCGTGTTCGGGTGTAAGCTTTTTGGGAACATCTATATACACGCGTACAATAAGATCCCCTCGTCCCGGCCCATGTAGCCGGGGAAGACCTCTTCCCCGGAGCACGAATTCTTGAGCGAATTGTGTCCCCGGCGGAATTTCTAGGGTTTCTCGGCCTTCGAGCGTAGGCACCTCGATTGTGCAACCGAGGGCTGCCTGGGAGTAAGTAATGGGAATTTCGCAAATTAAATCCTGACCATTGCGACGGAAAAGGGGATGCTCGCGAATGGTCACCACGCAATAGCAGTCGCCGGGGGGACCCCCCTCAGGACTGGGTTCCCCTTCGCCTCGGAGGCGGAGCCGGGTTCCTTCGTTGACACCGGCTGGCACCCGGACCTCCCGGACAACCTCTTTGAGTTCATACCCGCTGCCGCTGCAACGCGAGCAGGGGTTGCGAATGATCAACCCTGTGCCCTGACAGGTGGGGCATGTGGTTTCCACTCGGATAAAGCCGCCAATTTGCACGACCCGGCCTCGTCCCCCGCAATAGGGGCAGACATCGGGCCGGGCACCATCTGCTACCCCTGTACCCCGGCATTGGTCGCACGGTTCGTGCCGGCGGAACCGTACCGCCTTGGTCGTACCGCGGAGAGCTTCGACCAGGTCCAACTCCACCTGGCAAACAATGTCCTGACCTCGCCTTGGTCGGCGAGGACGGGTCCGTGGCATTCCGAAAAACTCGGCAAAAAGGCTGTCAGAAAATATGTCGCCGAAGGCCTCGAAGATCTCGCTAAGGTCGTGGAACTCGCGGACCCCACCGGGCACTCCCTCCAGCCCCGCATGGCCGTAGCGGTCATAAATAGCCCGTTTCTCCGGGTCACTGAGAACTTCGAACGCTTCCGCTGCTTCTTTGAATTTTGCTACCGCCTCTTCATTTCCCGGATTCCGGTCGGGGTGGTACTTCAGCGCCAACTGCCGATAAGCCCGCGCAATCTCCTCCTGCGTGGCCGAGCGGTCCACGCCGAGGATCTCATAATAATCCCGTTTCTTTCCGGCCATCGTTGCCATATGCCCTTGCTAGCCCTTCTGGTCTTTCCGGTTTAAACTGATATCCTCTTTAGGGGATTATACTTTGGGCTGGGCTAGCTCACAGATCCGGACGCGGCGCGAAGTCTTTCCGCCTCCCGTTTCCGGGACTAATTTCCCTTGGGCTCTCCAACGGTCCACCCGGCAAGCCCCCAGGTTGAACGATCGTTTCCCAGGGGATTTTCCCATTGCCCCTTTTGATTCTTATCTCCAACTACCTCCGCCACGGTGATTGTCACGTAATATCCTCCGCCCCCAAGGATTCTCCTGAAATTTTGTTTGCCCAGTTGACTCTTATGAAATTTCGTTTGCCCCATTGATTCTTAAGCCATTGACTTGGCATCTAATGCCACAATTTGGCGAGTGGTAACCCATCGTGTTCCCGCCAGGAAGGACGGGAGGATTGAATTCCCCCCGCAGCTCAACCCCCTGATATGGTGGTATTCACCTGCACCTATTGTGCGGTCTATATTTGCGGACATAAAAGAGGCCACCTGTGGGAAACAAGTGGCCTCCGTTCATCGTTACTGTGTTGAGCCGCCCTGAGTTTTCGAAGTCCCGCTCCAAACACCACTTCGGCTGGGAGGCAACCAAGACTTCTCCGGAGGAACCACTTCCGCCAAGAAGGTTGTCTCCTAGAGCCGTTGCTGGATGTTTGGACAAGCCCCCACCTCCGCAACCGGCCCGGCTAGAAGGTGTTGCTCGAAGGAGCTGCCTCCTCTAAGAGCCAGCACCCTCCGGCTAAATGACGGCACCCTCAACCGGCTTCTTCTTGTCCTCGTCCTTCAAGTCTGTCACCAAGGTTTCCGTGGTGAGCATCAATCCGGCAATGCTCGCGGCGTTCTCTAGAGCGATCCGCACGACCTTGAGCGGATCGATAATCCCGGCCTTAAACATGTCGACAATTTTGCCGGTATTGGCGTCGAAGCCGTAGTTGGTTGGCTTTTGGGCCACTTCCTCGGCAATTACCGCTCCGTCGAAGCCGCTGTTTTCCGCAATCTGTTCCAGCGGAATGGAGAGTACCTTGTAAATAATGTCTACCCCGAGCTTTTCATCTCCGCGAGCATTTTGCCGGGCTTTTTCCACGGCTTCGCGGCAACGGAGCAATGCCACGCCGCCTCCCGGGACGATCCCCTCTTCTGCGGCGGCTCGGGTGGCATGCAGGGCATCCTCCACGCGGGCTTTGGTCTGCTTCATTTCGGCTTCCGTAGCCCCACCCACGTGGATCACGGCCACACCGCCGGCCAACTTGGCCAAACGCTCCTGGAATTTTTCGCGATCGTAATCACTGTCGGTCTCTTCGATTTGCTTCCGCAGCTGCTCGATCCGGGCTTTAATCTCCGACGGCTTGCCTTGGCCCTCGACAATGGTGGTGGAATCCTTGTCGACGATTACCTTCTTTGCCCGGCCGAGGTGCTCCAGCGTTACATTCTCCAACTTAATCCCCAAATCCTCGCTGATCATTGTGCCGCCGGTCAAAATGGCGATGTCGGTAAGCATCGCCTTTCGCCGATCGCCAAAGCCGGGGGCCTTAACCGCACAGCAGTTCAGGACTCCCCGCAACTTGTTAACCACAAGCATGGTCAAGGCTTCGCCTTCGACATCCTCGGCGATAATCAAGAGGGGTCTACCGGTCTGAGCCACCCGCTCGAGCAGCGGGATCAGATCGCGGATATTGCTGATTTTCTTTTCATGGATGAGGATGTAGCAATCCTCGAGCACACAATCCATATGCTCCAACCGGTTGATGAAATAGGGAGAAAGATAACCCTTGTCGAACTGCATGCCCTCGACGATTTCGTATGTGGTGGTGGCCGTCTTGCCTTCTTCGACGGTGATCACACCGTCGCTTCCCACTTTCTCCATCGCCTCGGCAAGCAGTTCGCCGATTCTGCGGTCGTTGTTGGCACTGATGGCACCGACACTAGCAATTTCCTCTTTTGTGGTGACCTTTTTGGCGATTGTGTACAGATGATCTACCGCAGCTCGGACACCGCGTTCGATACCCCGCCGCAAAGCGGTGGGATTAGCACCGGCGGTCAAGTGCCGAAGACCTTCCCGGTAAATCGCCCGAGCCAAAATCGTTGCGGTGGTTGTCCCGTCACCGGCCACATCGGAGGTCTTGGAGGCCACTTCATTGACCAGCTTGGCTCCCATGTTTTCGAAGCGATCCTCCAGCTCAATTTCTTTAGCGACCGTAACCCCGTCTTTTGTGACGGTGGGGTTACCATAGCTTTTGTCGATGATTACGTTCCGGCCGGTGGGCCCTAAGGTGACGGCTACCGCCCGGGCCAACTTGTCCACACCGTCGTGCAGTTTTTTCCGAGCTTGATCCTCGTAAAGCAGTTGCTTTGCCACGGTTATGGTCCCTCTCCAAACTCAGCCAAATTTACCCAGTCGTTTATTCCCAGAGCCGGCGATCAATTCACGAGCCGGCCAATCACACCCAACCCACCTCCAACGTTTTCAATCTTTCCGCCCACAATTGGGCAGAAAGAACAATCAGAACGAAACTTTCTTGTCGGCAGTGGCAATCCCGGATGCAGCCTAAATGCCCGCGACGCTGCCGGAGGAAACCGCTCCCCGTTGGTGGAAAAGCAGTTTTCGTTGGAACCCCTTCCCCGGCAACACCGGGGCGATCGCCGGAGCGGCCGTTTTCACGCGGCAGCACCGGTTTCCATCACTCCTTAAGAACCTTCGCTAAGATGTCGCTTTCCCGGAGGATTTTGATCTCGCGACCGTCGATCTCGATATCGGTGCCGGCATACTTGCCGAAAATCACCTCATCGCCGACCGCCACGGACATGGTACTCCGCTGACCATTTTCCAAAAGTTTTCCCGGACCGACGGCTAACACCTTACCCCGCTGAGGTTTTTCCTTAGCGGTATCTGGGAGGACGATACCCCCCGGCGTCCGTTCTTCGGCTTCCATAGGTTCTACAACAACACGGTCATCCAGAGGTTTCAGATTGATGGTCTTTGCCATGGTTTCCACCTTTCTTAATGCTTCGAGTGTCCTTCCAAGGATGTAGTTACCTCAACCGAACGGGAGCAATCCCACCCGATACCGACCCAAACCGTCTCAATCCGAAAATTCTGGCTTTGATCCCTGCGATAAATTGTGGCTTTGATCCCTCCATTGTGGCTTTGATCCCTCCGATTCCTTCGGCTGAGGCCGGGTGACCCCCGCCATTTATGCCCGGCCACCCATCGAACACAGTCCCCTTGTCCCGCCGGTTGGGCCGAAGGATTGCCGGCCCTCTGAGTTCGGGATTTCCGGTTCCCATCGGCCGCTCACTTTGGGCAACAGCTGTCGGAGCTTTGCCCGGGAACCTGAAGGTACCTGCGGGGACCGGGGACCTAAGGCAGCCCCTCTGCCTCGCGTCGCCCCCGCCTGGCGTCGGCAATTTTTATTCCTCGAAATCCTCGAAGTCCTCCGGGCCTCGCCGCGGCCGTTCCTTTTTCTTCTTGGGAACCTCGGTAACCAAGCACGACGTGGTCAGGAGCAAAGAGGCAACGCTTGTGGCGTTTTCCAACGCTACCCGGACCACCTTGGCCGGATCCACAATCCCGGCCTCGATCATATCGCAATAGACGCACTTTTCGGCGTCGAATCCTTCGTTCTTGTTTTTGGATTGCCTGATACGGTTGACCGCGACTCCTCCGTCGTGCCCGGCATTCTCCACGATCCAGTAGAGGGGCATTTCGAGGGCTTTCAGCACGACTTTGGCCCCGAGGGCCTCATCGCCCTCAAGTTCCAGTTTCTCCAGTGCCTTGGCAGCTCGGAGCAGGGCCACACCGCCACCGGGAACAATTCCTTCCGCCAGAGCAGCTTGAGTAGCCGCCTTGGCATCCTCCATCAGTGCCTTTCGTTCCTTCATCTCCGTCTCGGTGGCAGCACCCACCATGATTTGGGCCACCCCGCCGGAAAGCTTTGCCAACCGTTCTTGCAGCTTTTCCCGATCGTAATCGCTAGTGGTTTTTTCTATTTCCTGGCGGATCTGCTCTGCCCGGCCCTCAATGGCTTCTTTCTTCCCGCCCCCGCCGATGATGGTGGTATCATCGGCAGTAACGATTACTTTCTTGGCCGTCCCCAGATCGGAAAGCTTCACCGATTCCAGGGAAATTCCGAGGTCTTTGAAGATGGGTTGTCCGCCGGTGAGGATGGCGATATCGCCCAGCATAGCCTTGCGGCGTTCGCCGTAGCCGGGTGCTTTCACAGCACAACAACTGAGGATCCCCCGCAGTTTATTAACCACCAAGGTCGCCAGGGCCTCTCCCTCCACATCCTCGGCAATGATAAGCAAAGGCTTGCCCGACCGGCTCACGGCTTCCAGCAAGGGGATCAGAGGTTTTGCACTGGAGAGCTTTTCTTCGTGGACAAGAATATAGCAATTCTCAAGTTCGCAGGTCTGCTCTTCTTGATTGGTAACAAAGTGGGGGGAAAGGTATCCGCGGTCAAACTGCATTCCCTCCACGAATTCGACATAGGTCTCGGCCTGCCTTCCTTCCTCGACGGTGATGACCCCGTCTTTACCGACTTTCATGAAGGCATCGGCCAGAACTGCTCCAATTTCTGGGTCGTTGTTGCCGGCGATAGTGGCCACTTGCATGATTTCTTTCTTGTTTTTGTCATCGATTTTCTTGGCCATCCGCCGGATTTCCTCCACGACTGCCGCCGTGGCTTTATGCATACCCCGGGCGAGAGCCATGGGATCGGCCCCCGCTGCCACCATCCGCATCCCTTCCCGGAACATTGCCTCAGCCAAGACGGTTGCGGTGGTCGTGCCATCGCCGGCGACATCGTTCGTCTTCGAGGCCGCCTCCTTGACCAGCTGGGCACCGAGGTTTTCGTAGGGATCTTGGAGGCTAACGTCCTCGGCTACCGTTACCCCGTCCTTCGTGATTTTCGGAGAACCCCAACCCTTGTCCAGGACTGCATTTCGTCCTCGCGGTCCCAAAGTGGTACGAACCGCCCGGGCCAACTTCGTTACACCTTCAGCCAACGCCAACCGGGCAGTTTCTTCGAATACCATTTGTTTCGCCACTGCTTAAGTCCTCCTTCGATTCTCATCAGTCGCACAACCAAGTGCGGAATGGAGATCCCCGACAGCAACTGCAGCTCTTCAAGTTCCCGACCAAAGAGGCGAGCCGGCTTGACCGGCTTTTGCGATTGGAAATCCTCGCCGTGCTGGTTGGCCTCCGCCACCAAGAGTCATAAGAGTCAGTATTAGAGACTCTGCGAAATTGACCCTGTGTCGGCCACAGCAGCCCGCCAAACCCCAGCACGACGCAAAAGTGCTTCACTCAGCCACCCGACTCATCAATCTCGGGGTTAGATCACGGAGCCACCATGCTCCGGCAGACGGCGAAAGCATCTCGCCCATTTAAAGTTTTTGAAGGACTGGTCCCCAAATTTGGCAGGTGAGCGTTTTGCCCTACAAGCTGCTGCAAGAACTGTGCCTAAACAGCCACTGCGTCGTAAGCCTTGATTATTCCGAGACTTACAGTTCAACCCGGCTCGAGGAGCTTTGTTCGCCTCCAGGTCGGGACGCAGACTGTCACTTTGACACCGGAAGAAGAGAATCCCCGATTCCCTTAACCCTTGTTACCTCAGCTGCCCCTTTCCTTGAGAGCCCGTAATGGAATGGATTGGGTGTGGCCTTTACGCTCATGGCTAATCGTTAAGGTCTTTGGGTCTTAGCATTACTTTCTCTCATGCCGCCCATTTTGAGGAGGTTTTGTCCAGCCCGCCATTTGTCTCGAAATATTCCCGACCAAGAGTTAAATTGCCAAGGGTTGAATTGGTCCCCCCATGATAGCTGTGCCAATCCTGCTTCTTAGGGGGTTTCTCGCTTTGTGGCGAGGAATTTTTGGCGGCTTTCACTCGGGTTTCAAAACGGGCCATTCTCCTTGGAGCCGGGCTTCTCGAGCCGGGGAAAGGGGTAACCTTGGCGATGGGTATGGCAGTACAATTCTTGCTAAGGATAATTCCGGCGGAGTTACGGGTTTTTTGCCGGTTTTTCGCCCGGAGAGCAGTGGTGATGCTGTTCCCCGCTCCAGGAGGGTTCGCCGGGGCCTTTTAGTTTTCCTTGAGCTTCCCGAGAGAAACCCACAATGCCCATGGATGCTTTTAGAAACTGGTTGGCAGAAGTGCGGCAGAATCGGCCGGTGATCTCTCCCTCCCTCCTTGCATGCGACTTCACACGATTGGGGGATCAAATCCGCCAACTGGAGGACGCAGGGGCCACGGTCCTGCATATTGACGTGATGGACGGGCACTTCGTTCCAAACTTGAGTATGGGGGTGCCGATCGTGGAGGCGATCCGGCGGGTTACCGATCTGGTCCTTGACGTGCATTTGATGATCGATAACCCCCAGCAGTTCCTTAAGCCTTTTCGCAAGGCTGGGGCTGATGCTTTGACCATTCATATTGAGGTAGTTCCGGATCCTCGACCCTTGTTGGGGGAGATCCGGCAACTTGGAGCGGCGGCCGGACTATCCTTGAATCCGCCTACACCATGGGAGCAGCTGCAGCCTTTCCTTTGCGACTGTGACCTTGTCCTTGTGATGAGTGTCATGCCTGGCTTTGGGGGGCAGGCCTTTCAACCGAGTGCCTTGGAAAAATTGCGAGAGCTCCGGTCGGTGGCACCCTCGTCCTTGGTCCTCTCCATCGATGGTGGTGTGAAGGCGGGAAATGTGGCAGCGTGTACCGAGGCGGGGGCTGACCTTTTGGTCATCGGTACCGGCTTGTTTGCAGATCTGGAAGGGGACTTCCAGTGGCGAATGAAGTACCTGCACACCTTGGCTTGCCAAGGGCTTTCGTCCGGGAAGTCAATGAAGAAATAGGGTAGGGGGATTTCCCGACGCAGGGTAGGGTTTACGAATTTCACAAAAAAGTGCATAGTCCCGGGGTGTTAGAAGAATTGAGGGGTTGGTGTGGCGAGATGGAGAGGCTGGGGGCAGTTTTCATAAAAAGCTTTCCTGCGGTGGCCCCCGTGTGGGATGTTCCCCGCCTGGACGGTGGCAGAGACGGTGGCGAGGATGGCACTTTTGGCCCGGGGAAGGGGTGAGGAGAAGCCCTGAAGGGTCGGTTTTGTGGGCGAACATAGAAAGAGGCCGAGCCCGTTCACGTTCCTTTACTTGAAGGAGAGTCTGCTCCGGGCTTCGGGTAGCTACTCTCCTCGGCTATGCCGGCACCGGAAGCCGGGTATCTATACCGGGGCAATTCCCGGTGGGAAGGAAACTTGGGTAAAGACTTTCGATTTGCTGAGTAATGCAGCTCCGCGGGGATCCAAATTCTTGAATTATCCATAGATCCTAGTCCCAAGATCCCAAACTATGTGGGTTTGAGGGGGGACTCACGGGCTTTGGAAAGGAATTTCGTACGGCTAGGTTCGTAGTAGAGCTGCCGGCGGGCGAGGCTTTTTGTTTTTTCTGCTGTGCGTGTGAAAAACATTGAGATTTCTGCTTTGCCTGTGAAAACCATTGAGAAGTTGGGGGTTCTCATGAAGCGATTGGGAGAGAAAAACAAAGAGAAGCGGAGCAATCCCCCGGATATTCCCCCAATGCAAGGAAGCTTTAGTATCATTTCCCTCGGATGTCCGAAGAATCTCGTCGACTCCGAGCAGATTTGTGCCCAGCTTGCGGATAGCGGTCTCCGGTTTACCCCGCGGGTGGAGGGGGCTGACCTGGTGGTCATTAATACCTGCGGCTTCCTGGCGTCGGCTCGGGAAGAATCCCTTCGAGCGATTTATGAGGTCTTGGAGCTGAAGCGGCGGGGCTCGGTAGGGAAGGTGGTTGTCACCGGCTGTTTTGCCGAGTACGAAGGGGAAAAGCTTTTGGAAAAGTGTCCGGGAGTGGACCGGGTCGTCGGTGTGTGGGGGGAATCGGAGATTGGGACGATAGCCTCGGAGCTGTTGGATAGTTGTTCTGGGTGTCAGACCCGGGTTCATGTCCCGTTGAAGGGCGAATCGTCGGCAAAGTGCTCCTCGGGGGTGTCTTCCTTCCCTAGCCGAATGCGGTTGACGGCTCCCCATGTGGCCTACCTGAAAATTGCCGAAGGTTGCGATCGGTTTTGTACTTTCTGCACTATTCCGAAAATCCGGGGCAAATATACCAGTCGGCCGTTAGAAGAACTCGTGGCAGAGGCAAGGGCTCTGGCTGCCGCAGGCACGCGGGAGCTCATTTTGGTGGCCCAGGATACTTCCTACTACGGCGTGGATTTGGTCGGCAAACCGCTCCTGCCGGAACTTCTTCGTCGGCTCGAGGAAGTGGAGGGCCTCGAATGGATCCGCTTGCTCTACCTCTATCCCACCCATGTGACGGATGAACTTATAGATACCATCGCCAGTAGCGTGCGAGTTATCCCCTATTTGGATCTCCCTTTGCAACATAGCGAGGACCGGATCCTTCGGCGGATGAATCGCCATACCACGCGGGCGGAAATCGAAAGCTTGCTTTCCCGTCTGCGGGAAAGGATTCCGGGATTGGTGATTCGAACAACCTTAATGACCGGATTTCCGGGAGAGACCGAGGAAGAGTTCCATCGGTTGTGTGAATTTGTTCGATTGCAGCGGTTTGAGCATCTGGGGGTCTTTGCTTATTCGCCGGAGCCGGATACTCCTTCCGTCCGGCTCGACGGGGAAGTGCCAGAAGCGGAGCGGAAACGCCGGGCAGAGATTTTGCTTGGTATTCAGCAGGAAATTACCTTCGCTTGGAACGAGGACCAGGTGGGAAAAACCTTGGAGGTTCTGATCGATCTGCCGGTTCGTGGGGAGAAAGGAGTGTTTGTCGGCCGGACTTACGCCCATGCTCCTGAGATTGACGGGGTGGTCTATGTGACAGGCAAGGGAATTCGGCCGGGTCAGATGGTGCTCTGCGAAATTGTAGCTCGGCATGGTTACGATCTGATTGCCGCTCCGGTGGGAAAACCCCGGTAGTCTCTTCTTACCCATGGAAACCGTTCGAAGGTGGCTCGGGTTAACTTGTGGCTAAGGGGACTTTTTCAGATATCCTTATGAAATTCGTGTGAGTCCTGGAGTGAAAGGGTAACAAAAAGGATCTATCTGTCAGGCGCGCTCAAAGTCGACCTGGAAAGACAGGTTTCCTCACCGGGAGTGTGCTGCGGTGTTCAGGAATCCTGACTTGGGTAGGTTGAGGGTCGATCGACAAGTGGATCCCGGCCCGGAGTTCCTCGGGATAGAAGCAGGTATTAAGATCCGGCGGGGGTGGAGTGGTATCAAGCCCTGATTCCAACTTTGAAAGCCAAACGATAACAGAATGGCTTGTTTGGCCGTGTTTTTGGATCGGTCCGCCTATTGTCGGGGAGATTGGAGGCATTAAGCAAACTGAGTCTTTGCGATGGGACACAACTTTTTCCCCCTTCTTTGGAGCTTGGGCCTCCCCAATTGGATAACGGTGGGGCGGCTTGGACTGGCGGTGCTGTTGTTTGTGATCCTTTCGTTACCGGTTCCTTGGGGATATGACGCCGGTTTTTGGATTTTTGTGATTGCTACCGGAAGTGATTGGGTGGATGGGTTTTTGGCCCGTCGGTTTCAGATGGTGACTGTGCTGGGGCGAATCTTGGATCCTTTCGTGGACAAGATCCTTATCTGTGGGACGCTGATCTTTTTGGCAGCGGATCCAAGGATGCATTCTCATTTAGAACTTCTTCAGCCGTGGATGGTGGTGGTTGTCTTGGCTCGGGAACTGCTTGTGACCGCTTTGCGGAGCTGGGTGGAAGAGCGGGGCCAAGATTTTTCTGCCCAGACGGCAGGAAAGTTGAAAATGGTGGTGCAGAGTGTGGCTGGGGCTGCCGGGCTTTTGTTTTTGGCTGTGGGGGCGGAAATAGCCCACCCTTGGGTTTGGCTGTACTGGGTGCTAGTGGTTTCGGTGTGGGCAATGGTGGCTGTCACGGTTTACTCCGGTGTGGTGTACGTTTGGCCAATGGTCCGGCTTGTCAAAGCCCTCTGCAGCACCGGTTAGGTGGCAGAGGTGACGATTTGCCCTCCCGCCAAGTGCCTTTTCCGGTGGGGCAAGAAGCCAACCTGGCAAAAAAGGCGTGCACCCGAACCCAATTTCCCCGAGAGCCTCTGCTGGAATTCTTTTTTGCCGGATGCACGTCCGACGGACAGCCTTTAAGTTACCAAAGCCCTCATTGCACGCCATTGGGTTTAAGCACAGCGGGTTGGAAGGTGACACCGAACCAGCTCGGATCGCAATTTCGGGACAGCGGGTACCCAGCTCGAAACTGCCGAATAGCAACCGGTGCGAAGTCGCTGGGCCAGGCCACTTAAGGGCAAAGTTCCGGCGGATCACCCTCTGGCATCTGCCCACTGACTACTGCTCTTAGTCAGAGCATTTCCCTTTTGTGCAACTATGCCAGGCCTCAGCGAGCGGGACGCTTGACAGCCCAGAACTTTCTCCCACTGGGAGTGGGCAGGTTGAGGACAGTCGCAGAAGAGACTTTGTCCTGGCTCTTGCCTGCCTTGTTCGGCCAGATGGTCCGGGTGCAACTGCCCGGCCATTCGGGCTGCGTCCGAGGAGGGCCGGGGCGGCTATGCCAGCCCGGGCAGGTAGTTGTCGGGGTTCAAAGCCGTCGCCCTATACTTCTCCCAATTCACC
>Ga0308310_1000221_pt1 | contig 23449 bp, 15 predicted proteins | sample HotsprSampleMS65_FD_203672 | JGI IMG/M metagenome (GOLD analysis project Ga0308310, IMG submission 203672) | Hot spring phototrophic mat microbial communities from Mushroom Spring, Yellowstone National Park, Wyoming, United States - 20090730_MS65 ...
AAACTGCCTCTCCCCTCTTATGCCCCTACGCAGATTCGAACTGCGATCTACGGCTCCGGAGGCCGGCGCTCTATCCATTGAGCTATAGGGGCCGTTGCTTTAATTTTATCAGGCCGCGGGGAGCGGGCGCGTTCATGGCCAGGGGCAGAGAACCCCTGGGTAAGCGATGGCGTTGCCTCCACCCATCCCATCTGCGTCTGTCATGGCCGCCACCACACGTCCAGGCGGGGCCGGCCTTCAACGTTCCAGTCGCCCGTATCGGACGAGACGAAGTATTTGCCGCTGTGGTAATCCGAATCGGCGCTGTAGAGTATCAGCCGGAGCGGTTCGCCGCGCGCATAGGCCTGGGCGACGGCATATGAGACATCCCAGGCGCGCGGCACGCCCGGCCAACCGGGCATGCTGCTGAGCGGCTGCACCCACGCCCCTGAGACGTTCTCCAAGGCGAGCGGCGCGTTGTTCCACGTGATGCTGCTTTCCTGCCAATCGCCGGCCGCTAGCAACACCTGAATCCACGATGGCTGTGCCTGGTTCCCGCCACTGTTGCCAAAGTGGTACAAAGTGAGTGTGGCAGAGACGATCGTCTGGCCAGGCGGGATCGCCGAGAGCGGGAAGGTGATGTAATACTTAGCGAAGCACGGCCAGTCGGCCACGTCAGACTGATTCTGGATGTTGAAGTCGGGGCGGTTTCCGTAGTTTCGGTTGGCCCATTCGTTCCAGATGTGATAGTCGTCGCCAGGGCACTGGTTGCCGGTGCTGCCGCCCACATCGGCGTCGGGCACCAGCGGGCTGGTCTCAGTAGGCCGGCGGATGAACGTGTGTTGTGTGGCTGCGCCGCCGACGTTGTGCGTTGGCAGCCCAAAGCGCAGCAGCCCCCAACATAAGGGCGTGTTGGCGTTCATCACGGATGGCCAGCGCTGCTCTGGCAACACCGGGCCGGCTTGGGCGTCGCGGTCATGCAAGAGCAGCGCGATGCGCCATTGGGTGCCTTGCGGCGGCGGGCCAGCCAACCCTAGGCTGGTGAACGGGATGGTGAAGCCCATCGCCCAGCCACGGTCGGTGTCGCTGTTGTCGTTTAGCGCGTTGCCGCGCCAGCCGGGGAGGGCCTGAAAGGAGACGCTGGTTGCCTGCCAGCCGCTGCTGCTCCCGCGATAGACTGCTTGCCGCTCTGGACTTGAACCGCCGTAGAGCTGCGCCACGAATCGCCACGAGGCAGCCGACAGCGCGTTGCCGCCGGCGGTGTCCAGCAGCAGTGTGACTGCGTCCCACTGCGTCAACGTCGCCGGCGTCGGATTGGCGTCGTACCACAGATGCCGGTCGAGGATGGCCAGGTACACATAGAGGTGCTGATTGTTGTAGCCGACGCGCACATCGGCATAGTTGCTGTCGGGCGAGAGCGTCCCGAACCAGGCGATGGCCGTTTGTCCAAACGGGATGGGGTTTGCGCCGAAGCCGGGCGCGTTGATGCGCGGCAGGGGAGCGCTGCCGCATGGCGCGCTGCGCACTACTGGGAAGTAGAGACGGTAATTGTTGTTCAATCCGCCCGTGCTCGCCAGCGCGCTCGCCGCCAGCATCATCCATGGCACCCAGCCAATCAGGATTCGTTGTCTCACCTGTTTTATGCCTCCTTTCCTCTCCGCGTCCTCTGCGCCTCGGCGGTGAACGAAATCACCTGACGGGCGAAATTTGCTCCGGGTGCGTCACGCGGATGACCGGGTCGCCCTGATACCAGCCGATAAGGCCGCTGACCGTGACCTCCTGGCCGACTCGATACAACTGCTCCGGCGGTTTGGGGAAGGCCGGCCAGCTCTCGCGCGGGATCAAGACCTTGAAGTGTCCCTGGTGCGGCTTGTTGAAACTCAGCAGGACCTGCTTGCCGTTGTTGACCGTGTAGCGGATCACTCCGCTCACAGTGACCGTTTGGCCGGCCCAGGCGCGCGCCTCGGCAGGCGAGATGCGGGCCATCACGGGCGAGTCGGGAGTGGCGAGTGGCGTGCTGGCTGTTGCGAATTCTGTATTGCGTATTGCGTGTTGCGTATTGCGTATTGCGTCATGTTGTGCGGCAGCGGCCAGCGCTTGCGGGTTGCCGCTGGTCAGCGCCACGATCGCCCCGTCGGTGCTGCGGAAGTATAGGTTGTCGTTGCTCACCACCCAGATCGCGTATTCGCTCCAGTACTGGTCATACACTGCGCCCTGGTTGTAGTAAATGTAAAAACCAAAGTCGTAGGTGCGGGTGTTCTCCAACCCGCTGGCGCAATAGTGCGAGGCGCTAAAGGCGCAGGCGCCGGTGTCCTGCGATGTCGCCACCGTCGCCAGCCGCTGCGTGGTGATCTTGTTCGTGAAGCTGCCGCGCGCGTCCGAGCGGTCAAGGATGCGCAGGGCGAAGCCGGCCTCCCAGTGCGCGCCGAACAGATAATCGCCGGCCATGCTGACGTTGGGCTGCTCGTCGGTCAGCAGGTACGGATCAGGATGCCCCGGCGGGTAGTCGAAGGCGATGAAGCGCACATCGCCGCCCTGCAACCCGCTGACCGTCGTACTGTCCAGCACCATCTCGCCGAAGTGCGAATCCCAGCGCGGGTCGTGCGCATGTTTGGCGCGGATGATTGTGTACACCACGTCCCTGCCGTTGCTCAGGCGCTTGACCACCGGCTGCGGCCCCATCGGCATGTAGTCTCCGTCGCCATACCCGCCATGGCCGACGTTGGCGATGTAAGGCACAGTGCCATCGTCCAGGTCCAGCACGAACAGCGCCTGATCGCCCGGATTGTCCGTCAGGAACTGGCGCATCCCGCTGTTGGTCTGCGGCCAATCGCGCCACAAGGTCCCCCAATCTAAGCGTGCTTTGACCAAGGCGTAGCCGGCGTTGTCGGCCACGACCGGCCAGCCCAGGCGGAACTCGGTCGGGTCGCTGAAATTGCGGCTGCTGTGCACCGGCCGGCGGCGCCAATGCTGGCCGCCGTCGCTGTTGCGGATGGCGTGCACGAACAGGTCCGGCTCGGTGGCGACGATCACCAGGTCGCGCGAGGCGGAGTAGGCCGGCGGGGTGGCCACGGTGAGCGTGCTCGCCACGGTGTAGGTCCAAAGCGGCTGAAGGGTGGCCTTGGTCACCGCGTGCACGCGGTTGCCCATCGAGAACACCACGCGGTCGCTCAGGATCGCCGGCGGCAGCGGCAGCGTGCTGCTCTGGCCGGTGTTGAACTGGCTGAGGACGACGCCATCGGACGCGCGCAGCTTGTAGAGCGTGCCGTTGGCGGAGACGACGAACACCGACTGGGTGCTGTGGTCGTAGCCCACGGTGGAGCGCACATCGCCGATGCCGCTGCGCTGCCAGAGCTGCTGGCCGGTGGCCTCGCTGAGGGCAAAGACGCCGTCGTTGCCGGCAGCGACATACACGCGCCCGCCGCCGGTGACCGGCTGGACATTGCGCGGCAGCGAGCCGCCGGTCGTGACCTTGCCCAGCCCGCCGCTGGCATTTGGCCCGTTCCAGGCCCAGCGCCACTTCCATGGATAGGGCACCACCTGCGGCGTGTAACTGGTGCGCTGGGCGTTGTGGGCATGTTGGCTCCATTCAGTGGGCAGCGCACCACCCCCACCGCGGATGACCGGCATCCAGTTGCGTGGGGTGACTGTAGCCTGCTGGGCCGGCGCGTTGACCTGTGCCGGCAAGCCGGCAGCCATGCGCCATAAGCTTAAGATGGCTACCGCTGCCCCAAGCGCTACGCGTTGAATCAAGGCGTCATCTCCTCTTTGTTTTTACTGTATCTGGCGGTTAGTTTATGTCAAGATTGCATGCGCGCCGACTGGGCTTCGCAGAAGGCACAACGCGCGGCGCGTTCCCCTAGTGAATGTCAAAGCGTGTGTAGCCCACCAGCGAGCCTTGAGCGGTGAGCACGGTGACGCGAATCGTGTAGCGGCCCGGGGGCAAATCCTCAACCCCGAAGGCGGTGAGCTGGTCGTCCACCACCGGCGCAAGGTGTGGTCCGCTGATCCATCGCCACTCCGCCGGCTGTTCACCTTCGCCGTATTCAACGACATACTGTTGAAAGCCCGGCGGGTTGATTGTGCCACGGACGGCCAGCAGCCCACGCGCCACCGGCTCAGCCAGAGTAGGGTAGGTGAGCAACACGTCTGGCATCTGCGGCGGTGCGGACGGTGCCGGCGGAGCGGTCGCCAAGTCGGGATTGCGCGCTTGCACGGCGCGCTCGATGCGCTCGTCGGCGGGCAGCGGTGGCTGGTCGGCGCTGAAGTACTCGATTCGGCGGCGCGGACAAGATGGCGAGGGGAGATGGCCGCCATACTCGCAGATTTCGATGCCGACGATGCCCGGAGGCGGGACGAAGTCGCGCGCCGGCTGGCCGGCCAGCGCCTCTTCCATGATCTGCTTCCAGATCGGGGCTGCGCCGGTGATGCCGCTCACCCCGCGCATGGGGCTGTTGTCGCTGTTGCCCACCCACACGCCAACCACCAGGTCGGGGGTATAGCCGACAGTCCAGTTGTCGCGGAAGTCGTTGGTGGTGCCGGTTTTGGCCGCTGCCGGCCTGGAGAGCCGCAGCGGGCTATTCAGGCCGAACGTCTTGGCGCGGGCGGCGTTATCGCTGAGCATGCTGGTGATTAGCCAGGCATGCTCCGGCCGCACCACTTGTTGAGGCTGCGCCAGCCGGTAATCGCGCAACAGCCTGCCGTCGGCGCTTTCCACGCGCGCGATCGCAATCGGTGGCCGGCGCAGACCGTTGTTGGCCAGCACAGCGTAAGCCGTCGTCAGGTCCAGCAAGCGCGTCTCTGCCCCGCCCAGCGTGATCGCCAAGCCGTAAGCTGGGTTAGGTGGGAAGGTCAGCCCAACCCGCTGCGCCAGCTCCAGGAAGGCCGGCACGCCGACGAAGTGCAACGTCTCCACCGCCGGGATGTTCATGCTGCGGGCCAGCGCCTCGCGCATCAGCATCGGCCCGTGGAACTTGCTGTCGTAGTTCCTGGGACGATACACCTGGCCATACTCGTTGACGAACTCAACGGGCCGGTCCCAAAAGAGCGTCGCCGTCGTCCAGCCGCGCTCCAGGGCAGCCAGATAGGTAAACGGTTTCACCGCCGAGCCTGGTTGGCGGAGCATGAGCGCGACGTTCACCTGGCCATCTATGGCAGCGTCGTTAAAGTCGGCGCTCCCCACCATCGCCAGGATCTCGCCGCTGCTCGGTTCGATGATCACGGCGGCGCCGTTGGTGACGTTCTTCTCGCGCAATTGGGCGATCTGCTGGCGAATGGCGTTCTCGGCGATTGCCTGCAGGCGCGGGTCGAGTGTGGTATAGACGCGCAAGCCATCACGATATAGCCCCTTCGCACCGTATTCAGCGTCGAGTAGTTGTTTGACGAACTGCATGAAGTGCGGCGCGACGGTTGAGACGTTGGGCAGGGTTGCCGTGAAGGTGCGCGCTGCGATCTCGCGCTGGGCCTCGTAGATTTGCTCAGGGCGGATGTAGCCGGCTTTGGCCATCAGGCGCAGCACGTCGTTCTGTCGCCGCAGCACGCCCGGCTTATTGGCGATCGGATCCCATAGCACGGGCGACTGTGGGATGCCGGCCAGCATCGCAGCTTCGGCCAGGTTCAGCGCCTGAGCAGGCTTGGCGAAGTAAAGCTGGGCGGCTGCCTCGATCCCATAGGCTTGGTTGCCGTAGTAGTTCTCGTTCAGATAGATTTCCAAGATCTGGTCGCGCGAATAGCGCCGCGACAGCTCGTTGGCCAGCACGATCTCGCGGAGCTTGCGCCGGAGCGTGCGTTCGCTGCGCTCGCGCGGGGAGAGCAACAGGTTGCGCGCCACCTGCTGCGTGATGGTGCTGCCGCCGCTCACCACGTCGCGCTCGGTCAGGACGTAATACACTGCGCGCGCGATCGCCACAGGGTCAAAGCCGATGCCCGGCACGTAGCGATAGAAGTTCGGGTCTTCCGTGGCCAGCGTCGCCTGGATGACGTAGGGGCTGATCTGGCTCAACGGCACGCGCGTGCGCCGGCCGGCGGTGGGATCGGTCGGGTCGGTTAGCTCAACGATCAAGTTGCCGTGCCGATCAAAGATCTGCGTGCTGGCGAACGTGCTTTGGGCTGCGCTGAGCCGGCCAGGGTCGGGAATCTCGCGCGCGATGAGCAAGTAAGCCGTCAGGCCGGCGATGATGGCTGTGAAGGACAGGACGAAGCTCAGCAGGGCGAATGCAAAGAACAGGCGGGCGATCCCGGCAGCCATCGCACGTTGCCTTCGCCCGTCCTGGCCGGCTGGTGGCAACGGGCCAAGCGCGCGTCGCCCGCCCGCGTTGCGCGCTGGCAGGTAGCCGGGGCGCTGCGCCGGCGAAGAAGTGGAGGGGCGCGGCATCCGTCGGGCAGAATTATCCGATGGCTGGACCATCGTCCTGAACAGTATAAGCCCGGGACAGGCAGGGTGTGTTGTGCCTCCGCGAGGGCTTACAATAGCGCCTTGTGGTCATCCTAACACTATGGCTGTGAACGATCTGCTCTCCATTCTTCCCTTTCTCGTCGTCACCATCGGCGGGATCGCGTTGTTGTTAATTGACCTTGGGCTGAAGGCGACGCAGAAGTCCGCTGTGGCGTGGCTCTCGATAGCCGTGCTGGTCCTGGCCGGCGCGACAGCTTTATCCCAGATGGATCGCCCGCCTGTGGATGCGCTCTACGGCATGGTGCGGGCCGATGGCTATGTGTTCTTCCTGGATGTCTTGTTGGCGACGATCGGGGCTTTGGCCGTGCTGCTGGCCATTCGCTACAACGAGGCGCGCGACATCTGGCGCGGTGAGTTCTACGTGTTATTGCTGTTCTCAATCAGCGGCATGATGCTGATGGGCCGCGCCCTCAACCTGTTGGTGTTGTTTGTGGCGGTGGAGCTGCTCTCCATCCCGCTTTACGTGCTATGCGGCATCGCCCGCCCACGGTTGGAGAGCGAAGAATCGGCGATGAAGTACTTTCTGATGGGGGCGTTCGCCTCGGGCTTTCTGGTGTATGGCATCGCTCTGGTCTATGGCGCGACGGGGAGCACATCGCTGGCCGTCCTCCTAGAGAGGCTCAATGGTGCTGGCGAATACGACCCAGCCCTGCTGTTTGCCGGCGCTGCGCTCATCCTGGCTGGGTTGGGGTTTAAGGTGGCCGCTGCGCCGTTTCACATGTGGACGCCCGACGTGTATGAAGGGGCGCCGACGGCGGTCACTGCCTTTATGGCCACGGCGACCAAGGTGGCCGGCTTTGCCGGCGTGCTGCGCGTGTTCATGTTCGGCTTTGAGCCGCTGCTGTCCACCTGGCAGCCGGTGGTCGCTGGGTTGGCCGCGCTGACGATGGTCGTTGGCAACGTGACTGCCCTGGTGCAAAGCAACGTCAAGCGCATGTTGGCCTATTCCAGCATCGCCCACGCTGGCTACGTGTTGGTGGGGGTGGCTGCCGGCAACAGCGCCGGCGCGGGCAGCGTGTTGTTCTATTTAGCGGTCTATGCGTTCATCACGCTGGCCGCTTTCGCCGTGCTTATCGCTGTCGGCAGCGGTCGAGAAGAGGACCAGACTTTCGATGCGTATGCGGGCCTGGGCCGGCGCAAGCCTGTGCTGGGAATCATCATGGCGATCGCCATGTTCTCGCTGATCGGCATTCCGCCCAGCGCCGGGTTCATGGGCAAGTATCTCTTGTTCAGCGCTGCTATTACCGCCGGCTTAACCTGGTTGGCGGTGCTCGGCGTGCTCACCAGCGTGGTCTCGGCTTACTTTTACTTGCGGCTGGTGATGACGATGTTCATGCGCGAGCCGGGCGCAGCAGATATGCCGATTCCGGGCAATGCGCCACGTGCGCTGGCCGCGGCGATCAGCGTGGCGGCGGTGTTTGTGTTCGGCCTGCTCCCTGCGCCGCTGCTGAACATGATCAACGCCGGCGTGCAAAGCGCCGTGGCGCGCTAGGGCATCCCTTTCACGCGACCTGCTCGCTCAACCAGGCGTAGCTCACCATTTCACAGGCATGTGTATCCTTCCCCATCAGCACTTCTTGTTTGAGGACGATCTTGTGCTGGTCAGTCCATAGCGTCGTCACAGGGCCGGCGGACTGATTCTGAGAGGGAGTGTGTTCCTCGATCATGTAGCGATGAGCCGTCATAAAGGGCATGATGGTTGTGGAGAGCTGCTCATCGCGCACGTAGGTGTATATCTGGCGCAGCACGAGCGGCTCTAACAGGGGTTGCGTCACGACGACGGCGTGAATCTGCGTCTGCTCGCCGGTGCCGAGGGAGAGCCGTCGCAGGTGCGCAAAATTCATCAAGGGCGAGCCATAGTCCAGAAAGGTGGAAGGACTACAAACCAGCTTGTTGGCATAGACGCGCTTCGGAGCCATTGGCTGAGCGGCGGCCTCACGGGTCGTTCTCATTGCTTCTGCATAGCGCAGCGGTTCCTCGTGAACCGTGATTTCTATCTCCCCGTCGGTAAATAGATAGCAAGCGCTTCGCCGTCTGCCCTCCAGGTCGAGTTGAACGCGTAGCTGCTGCACCTTCCAGTTGGTGTCCAAATCGAGCTGCGCCCGCTGCTGATTCTGGACGGGCCAAGTGAGGTCTATCTCGGTCATTAAGCGATAGCCGCCGCTCAATAGACCGAAGATCCCCCAAAGCTCTTCCCCTACCAAGCGGCGGTTGTGCGTAATTCGATAGACGCCATGCGCTATCCGATGAGTGACGCGACTGGAGCCGTCGAGAGAGAAGTCCAGGTCATCCATCGGCCCAAAGGGATTTATTCCCAGTCCTTTGTCAGCGAGGCCAGGAACTCCTCGTTGCTCTTCGTCTTCGAGAAGCGCTGGAGGAAGGCCTCCATGGCTGCTGTGATGTCATAGCCGGCGCCTTGCGGGGGCGGAGCCATGAGATGACTGAGCATGCGCCGCATGAGGTAGGTGCGCTGGGCAGTCTTCTCGCCCAATAACAATTCTTCGCGGCGCGTGCCGCTGGCGAGGATGTCGAAGGCCGGGAAGATGCGCCGTTCAGCCAATCGTCGGGAGAGGTGAATCTCCATGTTGCCGGTGCCCTTGAACTCTTCGTAAATGAAGTCGTCCATTCGGCTGCCGGTGTCCACGAGCACGGTGGCGATGATGGTCAGGCTACCCCCTTCCTCGATGTTGCGGGCGGCCCCGAAGAACTCCTTAGGTGGATAGAGCGCGGCTGGATCCACGCCGCCGGAGAGCGTGCGCCCAGACGAGGGCACGGTAAGGTTATAGGCTCGGCTGAGCCGGGTCAGCGAGTCGAGGAGGATCACCACGTCGCGTCCGCATTCCACCAGCCGCTTGGCGCGGTTGAGCACCATTTCAGCGACATGGACATGGCTCTGCACCGGCTCGTCGAACGTAGAGGCGATCACCTCGGCATCTACAGAGCGGTCAAAGTCCGTCGCCTCTTCTGGTCGCTCGGCGATCAGGGCGACCATGAGATGCACATCGCGGTAGGTTTTGCTGATCGCGTTGGCGATGTCTTTCAGCAGAGTCGTCTTGCCCACCTTGGGCGGGGCGACGATTAGGCCGCGTTGTCCCTTGCCGATCGGCGCGACGATGTTGAGCAAGCGCATGCTCAGTTTGCCGCTCAACTCTAGGTTGTAGATCTCGTTGGGGAAGATAGGGGTGAGTTTCTCGAAGTGTGGGCGATTCTTGGCTTGTTCAGGGTCTTGGCCGTTGACGGCCTCCACGCGCAGCAAGCTGTAGTATTTTTCGCTGTCCTTTGGCGGTCGTACCTGGCCGATCACCATGTCACCGGTGCGCAGGCCAAAGCGTTTCACCTGGGAGGGGGACACGTAGATGTCTTCCGGACCCGGCAGGTAATGTTCGGCACGCAAGAAGCCGATGTTGTCCTCGTTGACGTCAATCACGCCGCCCCGCAGCTCCAGGCCGTTGCGTTCCGCCTGTGCCCGCAGCAGCCGGATGATCAGGTCATCTTTCTTCAGCCGGCTGTAACCAGAGATGCCCATTTCCTTGGCGCGTTCGCGCAGTTCGCTCAGCGTTTCATGCTCCAGGCGCGCCATGTCGAACATGTTGCGCCGGTTGGGGCGCGCGCTGGGTGGGGGTGCTGCGCCTTCGCCTGCCGCGACTATCGGCGCGGGTTCTGGCCGGCTGTTGGCGTTTGGCTGGCCATTGCTGTTCGCTACACTGCCATCATCAGTCACCTCAGCGGCGACGCTCGGGGGCAGTTCCTCTTGAGGTTGTAAGTTTTTCTTCATAGTAAGTGTTCACTCACCTGTGGCGCTCATGTCAACGCGAGCGCCAGGCGATTTTGTGTTCTCAAAACACCGAGCATATCTTGCCAGGGCCTCATTAATCTACGTAAGTGACCTGGCTGTAGGTGCGAAGCTTTTCCAAGCGGTGACGGGCTTCAATGTAGCGGACGGTGCCTGATCTAGAGCGCATGACTATCGAGAAGGTGCGCGCGATGTTCCCGCTGTAGTGAACCCCCTGGAGCAACTCGCCGGTTGTGATGCCGGTAGCCGCAAAGAAGACGTCATCCCCACCACAGAGCCGCTCTGTGGTCAGGATTTCGTTGAGGTCGCATTGGGCTTGTGCTTGTTCGCGCTCACTTTCGTCGCGCGGCCAGAGCTTGGCTTGGATTTCACCGCCAAGACAGCGCATCGCTGCTGCCGTGATCACCCCCTCCGGCGTGCCACCAATTCCCATCAGGATGTCTACGCCGGAGTCGGGGATGGCCGTTTGGAGCGCGCCCGAGATGTCACCATCGCTGATGAGCTTAATGCGCGCGCCGGTCATGCGCACCTTCTCGATCAACTGCTGATGACGCGGGCGATCCAGGATGCACACAGTCACCGCGCTGATCGGCATACCCTTTGCCCGTGCGACGGCGCGAATGTTGGCAGCGGGCGGCGCTTCTATATCAATGACGCCGGCACATTCCGGACCGACCACGATCTTATCCATGTAGAACGTGCAAGGCTTGAACATCTTGCCGCGCTCGGATAGGGCGACGACCGAGATGGCCCCAGCGCCGCCAACGCTGAGCAGCCGCGTGCCATCAATCGGATCAACAGCGATGTCCACCGGGATACCCAGGCCGTTGCCCAGACGTTCGCCGTTGTAGAGCATCGGCGCTTGGTCTTTCTCGCCCTCGCCGATCACGACCACGCCGTCCATGTCCACTTCGGCGAGGATCAGCCGCATGGCCTCAACGGCAGCCTGGTCGCCGGCGTTTCTATCACCCCGTCCCATCCACTTGCTCGCAGCCATCGCTGCGGCCTCAGTCGCTCGCACAAGCTCCAGCGCCAGGTTGCGATCAGGCTTACCGTTGTCCGTCCTGATACGTGTCACAGTCTTTGGGTCAACCATTATTCATGCCTCCCCACCAGTGTTAAGGGTTGTTAATCCGACGGCACAGGCGCACTTGCAGGGAACTGGCCTAATCCGTTGCGCTCGGTCTTGCCACATGATCGGTTAAGGCGTGAGTTCGATTACGCCGCGAGGGTGATGCTTGTAGAGATCGGGGAACCGGGATTTGAACCCGGGACCTCACGGTCCCAAACCGTGCGCGCTGCCATCTGCGCCATTCCCCGGGAGACGGTTGCATTATACACAGGCCCACCCAAAAGGGCTTGCGGGGGGTGCATTCACAGCCAGGGGCAAAGCCCTGGATGGGCGACGGCACGCCGCTGCCCACCCTCTAAGGAGTAAACCCACCTTCAGCGGAAGCACAGCCTGGTTGGGAGTTGCCCCGATCGGTGAACGCATCCGGCTTGCGTTTGAGTGCGTTCACGCATTCGTTCTCGCTCTTCTATCGCTGGACAAGTTGGGCGTAACTGCCTGCGCCGTCAGCGGTAAACAGTGCGTGCCTGTCAGCGGCGGCATACCTAGTCCAGCACGATCACTGCGCCGAAGCGTCCCGTCTGGCCGCGCTCGGCGCGGTGGCTGAACCATTCGTGGGTGTTGCTGGCCGTGCACAGGCCGGCGATCTCAACGTGACCCACCCCCAGTGCGGTTAATTGGGCGTGCGCCGTCCGCCAGAGATCGGCGTATAGCTTTCCATTTGTCTCGCGCGTCACGGGAACAGCCACCGTTTGCTGAAGCTGCGCAGCGACATCCGGGCCGACCTCAAACTGCTGCGGGCCGATGGATGGGCCGATGCCGACGATCAAATCCCGCGGCTGCACGCCGAAGGCACGTTGCATCGCCCGCACCGTCTCAACCAGGATGCCGGCGACCAGCCCGCGCCAGCCAGCATGGGCCAGGCCAATTGCTGCCCGGCGCGGGTCGTAGAACATCACAGGCAAACAATCGGCAAAGCGCAGCGTCAACGCAACGCCGCGCGCCTGGGTGACCAGCGCATCGGCGCGCGCGTCGTTCGCCTCTGGAAAGCGCCAGTCGTCCGGCTGAACCACGCGCACCTGGCTACCGTGGACCATCCAACTGGTGCATGATCGCTCTGGTCGCAGGCCGAGCGCCTCAAATGCGCGCCGGCGATTCTCGCGCACAGCGTCGGCTGTGTCGCCCGTGCTAAAGCTCATGTTGAGCGAGGCCCATGGTGCCTCGCTCACCCCGCCCAGGCGGGTAAATAGGCCGTGATTAATGCCATAGGCGCTCAGCGCCTCAAACTGGTAATAGGCCAATCCGTGGCTGCTCAACCGTTGCATGGGCTATCCGGCAACGCGTTGGTTGCGCAGCCGCGGGTCCAGATAATCACGCAGCCCATCGCCCAGCAAGTTGAAGGCCAGCACGGTCAGCGTGAGCGCCAAGCCGGGATAGAACATCGTCCACGGCGCCGTCTGGACGAACTTGCGGCTGTCGTTGAGCATGAGGCCCCACTCTGGCTCTGGGCGCTGGGCGCCGAGTCCCAGGAAGCTAAGCGCCGAGGTATAGAGGATCACGTAGCCCACGTCCAGGCTGATCTGAACCAGCAGGATGGGCAGGATGTTGCGCAACATGTGGCGAAAGAGGATGTGTATGTCGTGCATGCCCAGCGCGCGGGCGGCCAGGACGAACTCGCGCTGCGCCAGGGCCATCACCTGGCCGCGCGCCAGGCGCGCATACCAAGGCCAGTAGACCATGCTGAGGGCCAACATGGTGTTGGTGAGGTTGCTCCCCAGCGCCACGCCGATCGCCGAGGCCAACACCAGCGCTGGGAAGGCGAGGAACAGATCGGTCAACCGCATCAGCGCGGCATCTACCCAGCCACCCAACAGGCCGGCTGTCGCGCCGATGAGCGTGCCCAGGCTCACTGCGACGCTCAACACCACGATAGCGACTTGAATCGAGATGCGCGCGCCGCTGATCACGCGGCTAAAGATGTCGCGCCCATAATCATCTGTGCCGAACCAGTGCGCTGCAGAGGGCGGCTGTAGCCGATTGGCCAAGTTTTGCTTGCGCGGCGGATGCGGCACAAGCGCCTCGCCCAGGATGGCCGCCAGCAAGATCAGGGCAACCAAGACCAAGACCGGACCGTTCAGCCGGCTTTGACGCACAAAGCGCCTCATATCGTCCTCAGCCGTGGATCAACCAAACCGTAGGCCAAGTCCACCAAGGCGTTGGCTGTGGTGTAGATCGTGGCCAGCACCAGCGTCACGCCCATCGTGGCGTTGTAGTCTGCCGCCAGGAGCGCATTGGCAGCATAAAGGCCCAGTCCCGGCCATTGGAGGATGCTTTCGATGAGAAACGACCCACTCATCAGCAAGCCAACCTGCAAGCCCAGGATGGTCAACACTGGGATGAGCGCGTTGCGCATGGCGTGGCGCAGCACCACAATGCGCTCGGTTAATCCCTTGGCGCGCGCGACGCGAATGTAATCGTGATGTAGCACGTCCAGCATGCTGGCGCGCATGATGCGCACGAACACAGCGATCACCCCGAAGCTCAGCACAAACGCCGGCAGCATCAAATGCCAGAGGGCGTTCCCCATTGTCGCCCACTGTCCGGCCAACGCGCTATCCAGGACGTAGAAGCCGGTCACCGTTGTCGGCGGCGGCACGCCCTGGCTCAGCCGGCCACCCACAGGAAATAACGAGAGCAGATAGTAACCTACCAGTTGGCCGACCAAGGCCACCCAGAATGGCGGCAGCGACAGGCCGAGCGTGGAGAGAAAGCGCCCGGCGTGATCGATGGGAGAGTCTTTCCAAACCGCGCTGATTACCCCGATCGGCAACCCGATCAACAGGCTGATGAACAGCGCAGCGAGCGTCAATTCCGCCGTCGCCGGCAGGAAAGTTTGAATATCCTGGAGCACCGGTCGCTTGGTGCTGAACGAGAAGCCCAAGTCGCCGCGCAATAGTCCGCTGATATAGCGGACGTATTGCTCGACCAGCGTGCCGCTCAAACCGAGCCGCTCGCGCAGCGCTTCGACCGCTTGTTGATTAGCGCGCGGCCCAGCGATCAGGCGCGCGGGGTCTTTGGGCACCACGCGCGCCAGCACAAAGGTCATCACCGAGATGGCGATCAGGACAGCCAGCAGCCCCAACAGCCGGCGCAGGATAAATTGCGCAATCACTCTCGGTAGAGATTGTAGAAGTCAAACGTCTTGACGTGGATCGGGTTCCAGGGGTGGCCTTTTACGCTATTGGCGATCAGAATTTCCTCTTGTGGCTCGGCCACGTATATGGCTGCTGGGTCCTCGAACATCAGGATTTGGTGCGCCCGCTCGTAGATCGCCTGGAGCCTGGCGGGATCGGTCTCGAACTTGCTCTGGTCAATCAAGGCATCCAGCTCGGCGTTGCTGTAGCGCGCGCCGTTGCCGAGGCCATCGTTCTTGTCGTTGCGGGTGTGGAAGACTGGGTTGACGTAGTTGTAGAAGTCGTCGTAGTCGGGCCACCAGGCATAGCCCATCAAATGTGGCAGCTCCTCGACAGGCTGAGCGCCGTAGAAGATGTCGTTGAAGCTGGCCTCGTCGCGCTCCTCTAGCCTAAGCTTCAGGCCGATCTGCTCCAGGCCGGCCTGCAACACTTGCCCCATGCGCTCGTAGTAGCCGTAGCCGGTGGCGTAGAGATACACCAGCTCGGTGCCTTCCGGCACGCCGGCTTCCTTTAACAGCGCCCTGGCCTTCTCCAGATCGAACGTGTATTGAAACCCGCGCGTGCCCACTGCGCTGCGCATGCCGCTCGGCCAGGGCGATGTGCCGCGCCGCATTAAGCCCCCTTCAACTTCATTGGCGTAGCCCTCGTAGTCAAAGGCATAAGAGATCGCCTGGCGCACGCGCGGGTCCTTAAGCACGTCGCGCTTGGTGAACGTGATGTAGTTGATGCGGAACAGGGGTGTATCGCTGCCCTGGAAGCGCCCCGTGGCGCGCAGGGCTTTGTAGTCCTCAACGGTGCTGATCAAAGCGATGTCCGCATCCCCTTTCTCCAGCAGTTGCCGGCGCGTGCTCGACTCGGGCACGTTGCGGATGATGATGCGCTCAAAGTGCTGCCGACCGTCATCCCAGCCGCGCCAGTAGTTCGGGTTGCGCACGAAGACGATCTCCTCGTTGGGCTTGATGGCCTCAAGCAGGTAGGGACCGGTGCCGGCAGCGTTGTTGGTGAACCACGCTTGGGCGTAGTCGCTCTGGCCGTCCACGATCTTCTCGTGCGCTTTCATCGCCGCGGGCGAGACGATAAACGTGCCATAGGCTGTGCCCAGCGCCTGCGGCAGGATCGGACAGGAGAACCCGCAGCGCCATTCCAGGGTGTACTCGTCCTTCACCACCAAGTTGTTCTCCGGATCCTCATTGGTAAAGCGGTTGATCGTGTTGCCGAGCAGACCGATCTTGACCATGCGCACCAAGCCGGCTTTGGCCGCCTCGGCGTTGAAATCCGACCCATCGCTGAACTTGACACCTCTGCGTAGCTTAAACGTCCAGACGCTCTGGTCGGCGTTTGGCTCAAACGACTCGGCCAGCACCGGCTCTACCTCGACAGTGCTGCTCCCCTTGAAGTTCACCAGACCCTCGTACAGCGCGCGGTGCAGCATGTTCTCTGCGCCACTGGTCGCCACGCCAGGGTCAAGGTTGGTGGGCAGCGACGGCATGGCCAGGATGAGCGTGCGCGCACGCTCGGCAGTCGAGGCAGGTGTCCCCTGCTGAGGCGAAGGAGACGATTGTGGGGCGCTGCAGGCCAACAGGCTGGAGACAAGCAATCCAGTGGGTAACAGATATCCTCTCATCTTAAGTCCACACTTCTGACTAGGATTGACTACTGCGGACGGGATATGAATTGAACAGCACGGATTTTACCGACGTGCCAGAAATCTGCACGCCGTGGGGTGCATTCACGGTTGGGGCAGAACCCTGAGTGGGCGACGGCACTAGAACTCATTCCAGAAACGGTGTCTTAACGTGAGTCCCGAATTTGGGTGCACATGCTCGGCGTGAAGCGCAAAATATCCCGCCCCCCTTGTCATTCTAGCGAAGCGAAGAATCTAAACGCGCGCCGGACTGAAGCGCTGCGGGGGCACTGAGGCAGGAGGTTGGGTGGCTTCGCGGTGTTTTGGTTGGGCGGGATTTTGGACGCTTCGCGTTGGCATGACAGACTGATATGACGAGCTGAACGAAACGCTTCTGTGTAAATCCGAACTCACGTTTCATTATGCTCTGCGCGCTCGTATCTGGAAGCCTTCCTAACTTGTGGGTAATGCTAAGCTCAAGATAACCAGGCGAGAGGGACGTACAATGCACGCTTGCTACGTCAGCACCACTAACAGGATAAATCGTCTATGCTTAACACCGGCGGTGCCCTGTCAGTCATGGATCACCACGTGACTATCAACTGGGAAGACGGCCCCACCCTCCATCGCATCGCTGCGCAAGTGCGCTATCACACAGCCGAATCCGCCACACTGAAGACGCTGCGCGTCAATGCCTCGCATCGCTATAGCGATGAGCCTCTCGCATTCATGGTGTTTGAAGATGCGCTGCAGGCCACCTGGATTTGGCAAGCGCATCAGAAGGGCTGGACAGCCCAACTGGCTGTGGTCAATCAAGGGGAAGAGGAGATCTTCCTAGACGCACTCGATGTTATCCGCGTGGACTACGCCGCCGGTGGCTTGTTCAGCCTGGGTGCGCCGCCAGGATTATGGCAAGTGCGAATCGAAGAGGACAATAGGCCATTGCTGAGCGCGCCAGGCTCAGACCCGCCTACGCCGGATGATCTCTCGGCGGCAACTTCACGCTGGGAGTCGTGGTCGCCGGCCACGCCCGGCGGCTTCGTCCGCCGGCGGTGCTTCATCGTTCAGCCGACTGTCTCCAATCGCACACGTCCGCCGGCGCTGATGATCCGCGCGCTCGACTTAGATACTGTGCCCAGCTCAGCCCGCATCGAGATTCACCTAGAAGCCACCGGCGAGCGCTTCGACCGGTTGACGGCCCGCTATCGGACGGAAGGGTTGCTGCTTGGCGCCGGTGCAAGCCTGGCTTCACCCCGTTTCTGGATCGCTGCCGGCGACGACGCAGAAGAGCTATCTCAACTGATATGACCACCAACGCATTGAAGCGCAAAGCCAAAGCCGTTCACGAGAAGCTGTTGAAAGCTTACGGCGAGCCGGCCTGGACGCGGCTAGACGGCATCAGCGAGCTGGTGGCCACCATCCTCTCGCAAAATACAAACGACGGCAACCGCGACCTGGCCTACGCCCGTTTGCGGGCGCGCTTTCCAACCTGGGAGGCAGTACGTGATGCCCCTGCCGAGGCGGTGATCGAAGCCATCCGTCCCGCTGGCTTGGCCAACCAGAAAGGCCCGCGCATCCAGAACGCCCTGCGGCACATCACCGAAGCACGCGGTCGGCTCAACATAGATTTCCTGGCTGACCTGCCGTTGGAGGAGGCTCGCCAGTGGCTGCTGAACATCAACGGGATCGGCCCAAAGACAGCGGCCATCGTGCTGCTGTTCTGCTATGACAAACCGACCTTCCCGGTGGACACCCACGTTCACCGCGTGACCGGCCGGCTTGGCCTGCGCGATCCCAAGATGAACGCCGATCAGACGCACGATCTGATGGAGCAAATCTGCCCGCCGGGCGCGCACTTCGCCATGCACCTTAACCTGATCCGGCTTGGCCGAGAAGTCTGTCGCGCCCGCAACCCGGATTGCCCACGCTGCCCCCTGAAGCACGATTGCGATCACTATCGCGCCCTGCGCAAGGCCGCCTAGCCAAACCCGCAGCGACGTGGGGCAAAGGTATATTCGCCAACGGCGGGCGCGCACAGCACTTCTTCCCGCCTGATGTCCTGCCCCTGGATATATATGCACGCACCCACGCGAAGCATCTAAACGTCCACCTGACTTGCGCAGCCGCCAGCCCTATGTTGCGCTCAGGGTGACAGGGTCGCCGGTGCTCCTCGGTGCGCTCAATGCCGGTCACGCCAAGCGTACAAGGTCACGCGCCCCAAACCGTGAATGCATCCAGGACTGCTTAAATGATCAGGTGCGTTCATAGCGAAGGGCAGAGCCTGGGTAGGCGACGGCAGTGCTGTCGCTCACCCTCTATTGGCAGCGCGCAAGCGGCTGCCTCTTTTGATGAACGCACCCAAATGATCAACAGCGGTACACTACGCACCAAGTGCAAGCGACCACCCTGCGCGCGTTTCTGGCCCTGGATTTTGACGCCGAAGGACAAGCACACCTGACCGCGCATCTGCGCCGTCTGCGTGCTGCGCCCTGGGCAGATCAGGTGCGTTGGGTTCGCCCAGAGCATCTTCACCTCACCCTGCGCTTTCTCGGCGAGGTAACGCCAATTCAGGCGAACGAATACATGGACTCGTTTCGCAGCAGGCTGGGTGCGCTGGGGACGCTGCGATTGCGCGCATCAGGACCACGCCCATTCCCTAGCCCATCGCGTCCACGCCTCGTCGCTTGTTTGATAGAAGCGCATCCAGCGCTGGATGCACTCGCTGCGTTGGCCGAATCCTGTGCTGTCGGCATCGGCCTGCCGGCAGAGTCACGTCCATTTCAAGGACATGTGACGCTGGGCCGGACGCGCGATCAGCGCGCCGGTCGCTCGATCTCGCTCGACGCATCGCCGTCAACCGCGTTGACGTGCTCGGCGATCACCCTCTACCGGAGCCAGCTTCAACCGCATGGGCCACTGTATTCAGTGCTGGCGACGCTCCCCTTGCCAGCATACAATCACGCCTCGTGAAGCTGCCCGCCTTCTTCCGTCGCCCGCCGCGGCGCTTGTTCGTCTTCGGGCTGGACTGCGCTGCGCCGGAGCTGGTCTTCGAGCGCTGGCGAGACGACCTGCCCACCCTCAGCCGGCTGATGCGCCAGGGTTACTGGGGCAGGCTTCGCTCGTGCATTCCTGCCATCACCGTGCCGGCCTGGAGTGTGATGCTTTCCTCGCGCGATCCTGGCGTGCTTGGCATTTACGGCTTTCGTAACCGAGCGGATACGTCCTACGATCGCATGGTCACTGCGACCTCCGAGCACGTCCGCGAGCAGCGGGTGTGGGATTACCTGGGCGAAGCCGGCAAACGCAGCGTCGTGATCGGCGTGCCGCAGACCTTCCCGGTCAAGCCATTGAACGGCCTATTGATCTCCGACTTCCTCACGCCTGGCCGGCACAGCCCTTTTAGTTATCCCCCACAGTTCAAAGAGGAAGTGTTGCGGATCGCGCCGGACTACGAGTTCGACGTGCCGGACTTCCGCACCGACGATAAGGCTTATCTGCTCGACCAGATATACGCAATGACCAATGCGCGCTTCAAGGTCGTGGACGCACTGATAGCGAGGGAGAAGTGGAACTTCTTCATCGTGATGGAGATCGGCGTAGATCGCATCCACCACGGCTTCTGGAGCCACCATGATCCGCAGCACTTTCGCTATCAGGCCGGCAACCCCTACGAGCGCGCGATCTACGATTACTACATATATCTCGACCGCAAGCTGGGCGAGTGGCTGGCTGTTTTGCCCAAGGACACCATCGTTCTGGTCGTCTCTGATCATGGCGCACAGCGCATGGACGGCGGCGTTTGCCTGAACGAATGGCTATGGCGCGAAGGCTACTTATCACTTCGACAAATACCAGAGACCGGCAAACTGGCCACGCTGGAACAACTCAGCGCGCAAGGTGCAGTGGACTGGTCGCGCACGATTGCCTGGGGCAGCGGCGGTTACTATGGCCGCGTGTTCTTGAACGTCAAAGGGCGCGAGCCGCAGGGCGTCGTCGCGCCGGCAGACTATGACGCTGTGCGCGACGCGCTGGCCGCGAAGTTAGCTGCCATCCCCGACCATCGCGGGCGGCCGATGCGCACGCGCGTCTTTAAGCCACAGGAAATCTACCAGCAGGTGAACGGGGTAGCGCCAGACCTGATCGTGTACTTCGATGACCTGTTCTGGCGCTCAGTGGGATCGCTGGGGCACGGCGCCATCCATACCTTCAGCAACGACACCGGGCCGGACGATTGCAACCACGCCGAGGACGGCTTGTTCATCTGGCACGACCCGCGCCGACCAGGAGATGGCCAGCAGATCGAAGGCGCGCAGATCATGGACATCGCGCCGAGCATCCTGCGCGCTTTGGGTGTGGGCATTCCCCCCGTGATGCAGGGGCATGCGCGCTTCTAGGCCAGCTCATCGCTTGGAGAGCCGGGTCACCTCGAAGACGTTGCGCACTTGCTTTAGCTTGTTCATCACTGCCGGCACCTGGCCGGCGCTGGGCAATTCTGCCTTGATCCAGACCCTCACCTCGCCGAAGCGCAAATCGCGCTTGGCGATGCCCAAGTCAATAATGTTGATCTGATTATCGGCCAGCACTTTGGTCAGCTCAGCCATCAAGCCGGGGCGCTCGGCGGCCACGACCATGAATTGCACGGGGAAGACTTCGCTGGGCTTGCCGATGTAGGTTACCTCGACCAGCCGCTCCTGCTCGGCGTTGAGGATGTTCTTACAGTCGCGGCGGTGCACCTTCACGCCCTGGCCACGGGTGACGTAGCCGATCACCGGATCGCCGGGCAACGGGTTACAACATTGAGCCACGGTGCAGCGCAGGTCGTGCACGCCGGCGACGACAAAATAGCCTCCCTTCTCCGGCGCCGATGGGCGCTTTGGCAGGATCAGCTCGGTTAAGCCGGCCAGGCCGTTGCGCCGTTCTTCCTGCTCGCGCTGGCGGCGACGCTCCTCTTCCAAGATACGCGACGACACGCTCATCAGCGTGATGTTCCCGTAGCCCACTCGCTCCAGGAACTCTTCTTCTTTGCCCGCCTCAACCCTAAAGATGCGGAAGACATCGGCCAGCTTCATCCAGCTAGAGACGCCCATGCGCTTCAGCTCGCGCTCGATGATCTCGCGGCCAGCGACGATGTTTTGCTCGCGATCCTGGCGGCGGAACCACTGACGCACCTTGTGTTTGGCGGCGCTGGTAGCAAGGTAATCCGGGTTATGCAGCCATTCGCGCTTGGGCTGCGCGTTCGGGCGCGTGATCACCTCCACCTGATCACCGTTCTTGAGTTTGTAGGTCAGCGGCTCTGGCCGGCCATTGACCTTGCCCATGTAGCAATGGTGGCCCAGATCCGTATGTATGCGGTAGGCGAAGTCGAGCACGGTGGCGCCGGCGGGCAGCTCGATCAGCTTGCCTTTTGGGGTAAAGCAGAAGACGGTGTCTTTGAACTGGTCGGTCTTCAGCGCGTCCACAAACGAGGTCGCGTCTTCTGTCTCGCTGCCCAGCGCGCGAATCGCCTCGCGCAGTTGTTCGATGTGCTTCTGATAGTCCGCCGAGAGCGGCGCGTCGTCTTTGTAAAGCCAGTGGGCAGCCACGCCGTATTCAGCGGCTTTGTGCATCGAGCGGGTGCGAATTTGCACTTCCAGGGTGCTGCCGTCCTCTGTGATCACCGCCGTGTGTAGGCTTTGATAGCGGTTGTCTTTGGGGCAGCCGATGTAGTCATCGAACTCCCCTGGGATAGGCCTCCACAGGCTATGGACGACCCCAAGTGCGGCATAGCACAGTTGCACGCTCGGCTGGCCCATGAGCTGGTCACGCTCGGCCAGCTTTTGCGCGCGCGAGCGCGCTTGGCGATCGTGCTGGGCTGCTTCTTGGAGCTTCTCAACGATGTTCGCCACCTCTGCGTCGTCCTTGGGCGACACATCAGTGGATTCATCCGGTGTGCCACTGCCACTCTCAGTCGTGCTGTCCTGAAAGCCATCACTGGCCGGCAGCTCATCGCTGCCGTCTTCGATGATCACGCGGATGGCCTGGGTGTCGCGGATTTTGTCGAACGAGGTGTTCTTGCGCTGCATCTTGCGCCAGATGCTGTAAATCTGCTTGGCGCGGCCGGTGATCTCAACGTGATGGATGCCGGCCTCGGCCAGGGCGTCGCGCAGGATAACGATGTAGCGCCGCACCTGGCGCTCACGCTCTTCGGCCCCGGCTGCCAACATGCGCTCCAAATAGGCATATTGTTCCGGGTCAGCATAGCGAAAACCCAGGTCCTCAAGCTGAGTCTTCCATTCCCAGATGCCGAGCCGATTGGCGAGCGGGGCGTAGATATCCAGCGTCTCGCGCGCGATCCGGCGCTGTTTCTCCGGCGGCAAGGCGCCCAGCGTCTGCATGTTGTGCAGCCGGTCGGCCAGCTTCACCAACACCACCCGTACATCATCGGCTAGGCCCAGCATCATCTTGCGCAGGCTCTCGGCATCGCGCTCGGTGCGATAGTCAAAAGTCTCGACGTCGTTGCCGGATGGTGTGTCAGCGGCGAACTCATGCTGGCTGCTGGTGCGCTTTTTGAGCTTGGTCACTGCGTCCACCAGTTTGGCCACTTCGTCGCCAAACTGAGCGCGGATGTCATCGAGCGTCACAGGGGTATCCTCGACCACGTCGTGCAACAACGCAGCGATGATCGTGGGGGTGTCGAGCTTGGTGCGCGCCAGGATGCCGGCGACTGCCAGAGGGTGCGTGATATATGGCTCGCCGCTAGAGCGTTTCTGGTCGCGGTGGGCCGCCTCGGCCAGGCGATAGGCCCGTTCAATCAGCGCAAGGTCTTCTGGGCTGCTGCGCGGGGCTACGAGTGCGAGCAGCGATTCAATGGACCGGACTTCCTGACTACGCCCTTCGTCCAATCTGCCAGCTCCGTCTTAGCAAAATTATAATCTAATAAAAACACTTTGGTGCATTCACGCATTCGTTCTCTCTCGTCGCGCCGGCGTGTCATGCTCGCGCAGCGAAGCATCTAAGCGGTCGCGTTGACCAAGGCCGTGCCAGCCCGCAAGTCGGGCGCGCGCAGGGGCGGTTCGCAAACCGCCCCTGCTTCGCTGGCGCTAGAATGACAGGGCGAGGCCGGCTACTGGTGACTCCGGTGTGCTTCGCAACGATGACATGAGCGATGCGCTGGCGGATGACTAGCCCAACAACGCAGCCTTTCATCCCGAATTGAAACACTCCCCAACGCACCCATCCTAGCGACGCTGGGCTACAATCCCATGCGCGATTCCCAGCATGATCAGTCACGCTCAGTTGGATGCGGTTGCTCACCATCAGGGTTACGCAGCGCTATTGGAGCGCGTGTTGATCAGCG
>Ga0308310_1000227_pt1 | contig 23226 bp, 23 predicted proteins | sample HotsprSampleMS65_FD_203672 | JGI IMG/M metagenome (GOLD analysis project Ga0308310, IMG submission 203672) | Hot spring phototrophic mat microbial communities from Mushroom Spring, Yellowstone National Park, Wyoming, United States - 20090730_MS65 ...
TTTTGTCGGGTTTTCGGAGTTATGGTACTGTGGGGGGGAAGGATTTGGGGGTGCAAGCTGGACAAATTAGGCGGACGGTAACTGCTGCCGAGATTCCAGCCGCGGTTTGATGGAAACTTTAGAGCCATTTCGCGAGGCTAGGGTTTTTCGGCAATAATTGGAAGGAGGAGCCCGTTGGTGGAGGAGAGGACGGGGAGCGACATATCCCTGACAAAAGGATAGCTGGAGGACCGGGACCTTGGGCACCTATGGGATGTAAGTTTTGTTTTGGTTCCAATTGGCAGTGGTGGTGTGGGATACTACGGCAATAAGGTTGACATTTTCCGCAGCGGAAATCGGAACCCTAAATAACTCTCTGTCCCAGGAAGAATCGACTGCCACAAAAGTAGCGACTGCGGTCGGGAAGGGTTTATGGCTCGGGAATCCGGCATAAGAGTTGGAGGGGTATGTGGTTCGCAGGGGAAGCATCTAGTAGGTTGCTCAGGCTAAGAATGCTCGAGGTATTGGGACTCGATGGCGGATTGGTTTGCCCCAAGCTACCGGAACCAGGAGACCTAATGGAATCGGGCTAAAAGGTTCATCAGGCGTTTTTGAGTTAACTCTGCCCATTTTGAGACAACAGTCTGTCGTGGGTATAGAGGGATGAAGGGTGGGGGCTACTGGGAAACAATCAGTTTAGCGGGAGTCGGACTTTTGCAGCACTCGGGTAGGTGAAGGTCGGTTTTTCCTTTGGTATGTTGCGATTTCGTCCTTTCCGCAATTTTGATCCCCCGGCGTTGGCCAGAATTTGGGCCGAGCAATCTCGTTTCGGACTACCTTGTCTTGAAATCACTCCCGGGATTTTGGAGCGGCATGTGTTGGGCAAGCTCTTTTTTTGTCCGCAAGGTCTTATTGTTGCCCTCCAGGGTAGCGAACCGGTGGGGTTTGCCCATGCTGGGTTTGGGCCAGGGGATTCCGGGATAGGGCTAGATACCTCAATGGGCGTGATTTGCGCGGTGGCGATGACGCCGGTCGAGCTGCAAGCGGCAGCAGCAGAGGGACTTGTTCGCTCGTGCGAGGAATATCTTCGGCGGTCCGGAGCCCGAGAAATCTTTGTGGGAGGGGCACCCTTTATCGAGCCGTTTTGGGTCGGGATTTGCCCGGGGGGCAGACTCCCAGGAATTCCCGAGAACTATCCTTTAATCCATGATGTCCTAAAGGATTTGGGGTACAGTCCCTTACAGCAGCGGAAAGTGTTTGGGCTTAATCTGGCACAATACTCGTCCCCGCTTCGTCCGGAATTTCTGCGGATTCAGATTGCCCACACTGTGAGCTCCGGCGGGGAGGCAGATTTGCCCTCTTGGTGGGAGCTTGCAACTTTGGCTTCTTTCCAGTTGGAGACGTTCGAACTTCGCGAGAGGAGAGCTGGCCGTCCGGTAGCTTGGGTGAGGTTGCTCTATCACGATTCGCCCGGGGCGCGCGCAGTGCCACGGTGTGTGAGTATTTGGGAAGTCAGTCGGACTGTGCCTCATATTGGTCAAGAGTGGGAGGCTTTTTTGATTGCCCAGGTCGCCTCTGAGCTTGCCCGCCGCGGTGTCGAATCTATTGCTTTTCAGTGCCAAGTGCCACTCCCCGGGGAAACCGCGGTCGCGAGCCCTCTTAGTGAATGGCTTCGGTTTGTACCGTGCCATGCAGGGATCGTTTACTTCAAGAAGTCTTTTTGACCGCCAACCTTTGCAGTAGGTGGTTTTCCAGCCAGGTGTTTGGAATGATGGTGTGCGGCTAAGTCCTAAGGCGTTTTAGGCCGGGGAAGTTCCTTGGCAGTCTCAAGCAAAGATCTATCGGGGGCTGAGGGGCAATCTGGCCTGCCACCAGAGGGCTCTCTACCTTTTAATCCGGCACCGGTTGTAAACTTATTGGACTTGGGAACCCGCTTCGAAAGCCACGTGGGTGCTCATTTTCAACGTACGTGGTGTCTCTTCAATGGGCACGGGGCTGGTTGAGATCCCTCAAGGGGAAAAAGCTAACGGGACTGGCTTTGCAATGCCAGATGTGTGAAAAAGCAAGGGACGAAGAACCCGAAATGCCAGTGTTTTCGCGTGCACCCGGGGATCCCGATAGAGCACATTTGCGAGGTCTTTAGGACCTTTTAGGTTAGAAGTCGTTCTAACTTGTAGGGTTGCGTTTAAAGATTTTTGCCACAGAGGCCAGTTCGAGGGTGAAGTGCCAAATCTGTGGCTGGCAAAATTTTTTGAAGGTTTCTTGGAAAGAATAGTGCAGCGATGATCAAACTAAGGATATTACCGGATGGCGGCGAGCTTGAGTTACCTCCAGGTGCTTCCCTAGGCGAGTTGCTTCGGAATTTTCCCGATCTGGGTGTAGAGGAAATTTGGGGGGCGAAGCTTGGGGAGAGGGTGCTCGATCTAGCGACCCCACTGCCTGACGGTTATGCCGGGGGAATACAATGGGTCCGCAAAGGGGACCCCTTGGCCTTGGAGATGGTACGGCATTCGTGTGCCCACGTTATGGCGCGGGCGGTGATGCGGCTTTTTCCGGGAGTCCAATTGGCATTTGGCCCGACGGTGGAGGACGGCTTTTATTACGACTTTCTCACTCCTCGCCCATTGTCGGAGGACGATTTTCCGGCCATCGAGTGGGAGATGGCCAAGATCATCGCTGAAGATGAACCCTTCGAGCGAATCGAGCTTTCCCGGGATGAGGCTCTGGCACTTTGTCGCGATCTCGGACAGAAATTTAAAGTGGAGCATATTGAGCAGGGATTAAAGGATGAAGCTGTTTTGTCGTTCTATCGGCAGGGGGAGTTTATCGACCTTTGCAGTGGTCCCCATGTGCCCAGTGCTGGGAAAATTCGTGCCTTTAGGCTTTTGTCGGTAGCCGGAGCATATTGGAAGGGGGATGCCTCCAGAGAGCAGTTGCAGCGGCTCTATGGCACGGCGTGGTTTACCGAAGAAGAACTTCAAGCCTATCTCCGCCGATTGGAGGAAGCCAAAAAACGTGATCATCGCGTGGTGGGGCGAAGGCTGGAGCTTTTCTTGATTGATTCGGCAGTTGGGCCGGGACTGGTACTTTGGCTTCCTAAAGGGGCAATCATTCGGCGGGAGCTAGAAAACTTTATCTACCAGGAACTTCTCCGACGAGGATATCAACCTGTGTACACCCCTCATATTGGTCGGGTGTTCTTGTACGAGACCTCAGGGCATTTTCCCTACTATGCAGAGAGCCAATTTCCGCCGATGGAGCTTGCTGATGGGGAACGGTACCTGCTCAAGCCGATGAATTGTCCCCATCATGTGATGATTTACAAAAGCAAACCGCGAAGCTATCGGGAATTGCCGCTCCGGCTTGCTGAGCTCGGTACCGTTTACCGGTTTGAGCAGTCCGGCGAACTGAGCGGCATGACCCGGGTAAGAGGCTTTACACAAGATGACGCCCACATCTTCTGCACGGAAGATCAAGTGGCAGCCGAGTTTCGCTCTTGCGTGGAAATGACACAGTATGTGTTAGGTGTTCTGGGGCTGACCGAGTATCGGGTTCGGCTGGGTTTTCGAGATCCTGCAAGCAAGAAGTACGTGGGCAGTGACGAAACGTGGGCTAAGGCAGAAGCAGCTTTGGAGAACGTCTGTCGAGAAATGGGACTCCCCAATCTGTCAGTAGAGCGGGGAGAAGCTGCGTTCTATGGGCCAAAGGCAGATTTCCTTGTCACCGATTGCATCGGCCGGGAATGGCAACTGGGTACCGTGCAGTTGGACTATAACTTGCCTAGCCCACAGCGGTTCAATCTTCAGTATATTGGCCCGGACAATGCTCCTCACACTCCGGTGATGATTCATCGCGCGCCATTTGGCTCGCTAGAAAGATTTGTGGGGATTTTGATCGAGCATTTTGCCGGGGCATTTCCTTTGTGGCTCTCCCCGGAGCAGGTCCGCGTGATGACGGTCAGTGAACAGGCGGAAACTTATGCCCGCGAGGTTACCGCTAAACTGGCATCAGCCGGTTTGCGGGTTCAGGGCGACTACCGCTCGGAAAAAATTTCCTCCAAGGTTCGTGATGCCCAATTGGAGCAGGTCCCCTACATGGTCGTTATTGGCCGAAAGGAAGTTGAGGAGCGGTCCGTAGCCGTTCGACATCGTCGTCGAGGAGACCTTGGGACAATGAGCCTGGAGACTTTTTTGGCTCAACTCCAGGAGGAGATTCGTACTAAGGCCCTTCCTTGAGGGGCAGTGGAACACTCTTAAGTACCAGGAGAGAGGTGTATCCTGAGTATTTTAGGGGGCACCTGCCCGGGGCAAATTCGGTCCTCAGGAGGTGGCATTTGCTTAGGGTTTCTCTTCAAGCTCCATGCTGGGCCTGGTTCCGGCAGTGCTACGCTGAATTGATCCTGAGAAGCTATCCCGAAGTTGGTCTCCAAGCAGCTGCTCCTATCACTTGGCCACTTGTTCTGGTTTAACCCCCTGCCGTCTCATGAGGGTTTTGGCAGTCGCCAGAACCCGGTTGGGCGGGCTTTAAGGGAAAACCAAATTCCGGAACAGCCTGGTAGAAGGAATTAGCCGGCGATCCCCCACTCATGTTCCCGGAAAGTCAAAAAAAATCGATTTTGGGCCTTGGAAGCCGGCTTTTCCCAGTGACACCACGGACACCATTAGCGAGAGTATTCCGCGAACCTCCGGAAAAAGGAGGCTAGAGCTGAGGCTAAATCGTCCGCTTTTGGTACCAGGCTGTATTGCCGCCCGCAAGGTGCATTTCGGGAAAGCCTTTCGAAGGGTGCTAGGGGGGATGGCAGGTTGCCGTGGTATTCCATGCCGAGGATATCCGGCCCGGGAGGGGGCAACCGTAAAGGGGAAGCGTTAGGAAATTCCCTAAAAGCTCGAGACAATCCGCTGCGGCCGGATTCAAGTACACAAAGGGGAAAATCATCGACAAAGTAAGGCTGAGCTTTTCAGACCGCCAGGTGTTCAGGATCTGGGGAGGATTGGAGGGAGAGCACTTTGGCCTCAGCCCAGTTCAGCGGCGGTCTCGGCGAGTGCTTTTAGTTAGCTCTTTTATTGCACTGCTGCCTAGAACTCTTTTCCTGCACTGCCACCTCGGATTTTGAGAGTTCGACGGATCCTGCGGGGATTTCGCGGTTGTATGCGATTTTTCCGGTGACTATAAAGCCTGGCCCGAGGAGACCCCGATCATGCCCCCGGCGTTCCCCACGGAAGGAGCTTAGCTTTCTAAGATGTCTTTTTCGCGAGCCCTGGCTAGCTCATTTGCTTGATCTTCGTACTTTTTAGTAAGTTCCTGAATGTCTTCGCGAAGAGCCTTGGCTTCGTCCTCGGTGAGGACTTTGGCTTTTTCCGCTTGATCGGCCATTTTGTTGCCGTCCCGGCGGATGTTCCTAATGGCCACCTTTGCCTCCTCGCAAAGCTCTTTGACTCGGGCTACCAGTTTTTTCCGGACCTCCATAGACAACGGGGGGATAATCAAGCGGATGATTCGGCCATCGTTCTGAGGATTTAAACCCAGCTCACTCGATTGAATGGCCTTTTCGATTGCCTTCAACGTGTTTGGGTCGAAGGGTCGAATCACGATTTGGTTCGGTTCCGGTGTACTGACGGAGGCGAGTTGTTTTAAAGGGCACAGGGAACCGTAAGCCTCCACCTTGATGCTGTCCACCAAGCCGGCACTGGCCCGACCCGTCCGAATACCAGCCAAGGCCTCGCGGAGCACACTGACCGCCTTTTCCATGCGGTCTTCCACGTCGAGCAAAATTTCCTCGGCCGATGGGGCCGATTTGGGTTCATCGGTTTGCCGACGGTCATTTTTCATGGGTCCGTTTCCTTATCCTTAAAGCTGAAGTCCGAAAAGGGATATTTGGTCTTGAAGGCGGACCTTCTGGGCCGATCTCGAGATCTCCGTGAGCCAAAGATCGTTCCGTAGGCAAACGGAGGACCGAAATTGCCATGAATCACACCTGCCGCTGAGTTTGCAATCGAGACTGTCGGCCCATTTCGAGGCGGAGGGCGGGGGCAGTTGGGATTACCAGGTCGGCTACAAGCTGCCTGCGGGAAAGACTCGTGGCTTTCCCCGATTTCCCAAACTTTTCCAACTCCCCGCTTGTTTAACGGAGCTCCTCTTCCCGCATATTTCCCGGAGCTCCTCTTTCCTTACATTTCCTGGACCTCCTCTTCCCTCATATTTCCTGGAGCTCCTCTTTCCTCATATTTCTTGGAGCTCGTTTTTCCTGATCTTTCTTCCGGAAGACACTGGCTTTTTCCAACCGCTTGGTCCTAAACCTTCTTTAGCCTGGGAGCTCATATTGAAACCAGGTTGGCTGGCCGGGGACCGCGAACTTCTCCGGGAGGTGGGGAACCGCCGGACTTTCGCGTGGAAGATTCTCTGTCCACTCCGGAGGGGTCACCGTCCCCGGGACAGCATGCTTTCTTTGTGGGGACCGTGAATGAGGGTACCTACCTTTTCCCCGGCGATGGCTCGCTCCAAGTTGCCTTCCCGCTTGAAGTTAAACACTCGAATAGGCATTCCGTACTGCATGCATTTGGTGACCGCTTCTCGGTCGAGCACTCCCAAGTTTTGAGTCAAATATTCGTTGTACGTTAACTCACCGTAGAGGACGGCATGGGGGTTTCGCTCCGGATCGTCGCTAAAGACCCCATCCACCCGGGTAGCCTTGAGCATAATGTCCGCTTCCAGTTCCAAGGCCCATTGAGCAGCCGCGGTATCGGTGGTCACGAAGGGCCGACCGGTTCCAGCTCCCAAAAGGACCACTCGACCTTTCTCCAGGTGTCGCCAAGCCCGACGACGGATATACGGCTCGGCGACCCCTTCCATCCGAATTGCCGTCATTAGTCGGGTTTCACACCCTAAATCCTCTAGGGCATCCTGAAGGGCCAAGCCATTGATGACTGTAGCCAGCATCCCCATATAGTGGGCCGTGGCTTCCCGAATTCCCCGACTGGCCGCCGTGAATTGGGCTCCCCGGAGGATATTGCCCCCTCCCAGGACCACGGCAATTTCTGTCGTTTTCACGGCCCGGGCAATTTGCTCAGCCAGGTGGAGCACGGCATCCATGACGATGCCTCGCTCTCCCGGCCGAGTAAAACCGTCGCCAGATATCTTAAGGACTACCCGACGCTTTCGCTCTTGTGCCGATTGGGTCCCCTCGACCAATTGCTTTCTCCCGAAGCAGTACTTTCAACATAGAAGCAGTTTTATTGAATAGTTACCTAGCGAACTTTCCATTTCTAAGTGCCCTACTTTATTCCCGAGGCCGCTTCCACCGCGGCAAACCCCGGGACTGCCACCAGAAAATCAGCAGGCAAACCCGCTTTTCCTCGTTTCGACCCGAGTATCACTCCTTCCCCAGCACCCAGCGGACGAAGCGGTGAATCTTCAAGCCGGCTCGCTTTGCCACCTCCCCCACGGTTTCTTTTTCGCTAGCCCCCTTCACGAAAGGTTGATCGAGCAAACAGCACTCGGCAAAAAACATACGCAACCGGCCTTCTACAATTTTGGGGAGGACATTTTCGGGTCGCCCTTCGGCCCGAGCCTGCTCCATTAAAATCTCCTTTTCTTTCTCGACCCGTTGGGGGTCCAAATCTTCCCGAGAGACTACCTGCGGCCGCATCGCCGCAATGTGCATGCAAATGTCTTTGGCTAAGGTAGAATCACCACCTTCCGCTGCCAGCAATACCCCGATACTTCCGTCGTGATGAACATAGCCGGCAGCCACTCCTTCCCACCGGAGCATTCGTCCGATCCGGAATACTTCCCGGATTCGGTGGTTTACCTCCTCGAAAAGGTCCTGGAGGGTCCTGCGAGGATCGCCCGGAATAGGCTGAGCTAGAAGGGCTTCGGCGGTATCGGCCCCCGGCCCGCAAGCCAACTGTTGCACAAGAGCATTGGCCAGGGCGATAAACTCCTCATTGTTGGCCACGGGTGCAGTCTCGCAGAAAAGCTCGACCATAGCTCCCACGTGGGTGCTCGGGTCCACATAAACGGCTAGTCGCCCTGCGGATGTCTCCCGGTCCAGCCGCGATGCCATGGTCTTTCGGCCGGCCTTCCGCAACCATTCGATTGCTGCCTCGGGATCGCCTCCGGTTTCGATTAGCGCCTGCTTGCACTCCATCATGGGCAAACCCGTCCGATCCCGAAGGGCTTTTACCATTGCTGCTGTGATTTCAGGCATCGTTCTCTCCCATTCCGACAAACCGCACCGTCTAAAATCCGTTTACCCTTTTGTCAAGCAGTCGAGGTTTCCACTTGAAGTCGCAAATTCCTCAGGGCCTGAAAATCCTGAGCCCTGGGGAAGTGAATTCGCTCCGGGAAATTGCGAAACTTGCCCTCACCCTCTTCCAGGTACAAGTGCTTTCCAACCGGCAAAAAATTCCCAGTGTCCAATCCTCCTCCGATCTGTGTTCGCCGGGCCTCCCTCTGACCGGATGGTTTAATCTCGAATCAGGTCCCGGGTGTCAGCTATTCTCGAGGGCTGCCGAGGGAAGTCGCAGTGCCGGCGTTCTATCCGCCCTTAGGTTTACTTGATTTTGCCCAAGGCGGTTGGCTTTCTCGGGATTGGGGTCGGAGGTTTTGCCTAACTGCTTCAAAGAGTCTCAGGGAACCTCGTTCGGTTGCCCCGGCTAAAGCAACTTAACCCTGAGCCGGTGAGAGCTTTACCCGGACTCACATCTGTCCCTAGCCACTCTGAAGCTTCCCAAATATGTTGGAAAGCGGCTTAGAGAGACTCCCCAAAACTAAATTTTCCGCCTTTTGTGGGAGTCCTAATTTTCCGGCTTCTGTGGGAGTTCCTCTGACGGGGAGGACAACCCCGGGCTCAAGGCCTCTGTGCCCTTGGAGAGCTTAAGGTGTCCAACAGCCGCCATCAAGCTTGGCTGACGGCGGAAACGGGCGTGGCGGCTGCAACATTGGGATGGCCTTCCGCAGGAGCCATATCCCCTTGCACTTTTTCTGCGATCTGAGCAGTGATTCCTGCTTGGGCCTTGCCTTGGATGACCGCGTCTGCAAGGAGCCGCAAGATCAGTTCAATCGACCGAATACTGTCGTCGTTGCCCGGAATAGGAAGATCGATTTCATCGGGATCGCAATCTGTGTCGATAAGAGCCACCGTTGTAATTTGCATTTTTCTGGCTTCTCGGACTGCGTTCCGCTCCTTTCGCGGGTCGACGATAATCAGGCACTCGGGCAGGCGGTTCATCGTGCGGATACCGTTGAGGTTCCGATACATTTTTCGGTATTCGCGGTTGATTGCCGCCTGCATTTTCTTGGAGTAGGTCTTCATCGCCTCGCTGGTACGGAGCCTTTCGAGCTCCTCCAGACGTCCGAGCCGACCCACGATGGTCCGGAAATTGGTGAGCGTTCCCCCTAGCCACCGTTCGTTGACATAAGGCATGCCGCAGCGTGTTGCCTCTCGCTGGATGGCCTCCGCTGCTTGAGGCTTTGTACCCACGAAAAGAATCAAACTTCCCTTGGCCGCTACTTGCTGAAGGTACCGACGAGCCCGCAGGAGGCCCTTCAAAGTTTCTCGGATATCGATGATATGAATATTGTTGTGCCGGCCATAAATGTACGGCCGCATCTTGGGATTCCATCGGCTTGCCTGGTGGCCGAAGTGCACACCTGCCTCGATCAACTCTTTCGCCTGGATTATCGGCACCTGGTTCTACCTCCTTTCCCATCTAATCTGTAAGGGGCCAAAAAACGTTAATTTGCACTTAGTACCCAACGGACGCACTTCTTACCCAGGGATTTCTAGGCAACCCTCTTGGGGTGCCGGCAAAGCAAATTCGTCAAATCGGCCAATATATGCAAAAGCATTCAGTCGAGCCCCCTTGCAGCCTCAAAAACCACGAGGCAACGGGGGAACTGACCCGCAGAGCGTAATTGTAATCCCTTCCGGGCGGGTTTTCTCGGTACCCCCCAATAATGCCTTCTTTCTACTACCCTTGGCAGCTTCGCCTGCCAATCCAACTAACTGTTTTTCCCTCCGGTACCCGGTAAACTCCTGTGTTACCATCAGTAAAAGCCCAGAGTAAGGACGGGCAAATTGTCCCCTAGAGCTGCCCGGTATGGGGAAGTTAGGAGGTCCTCACAAAACCGGCGGAGCTTGCGAAATAGCCCACCACCAACCCCCTCAACCGGAAGTCCGGGGGGAGTTACCCGTTCCGCCCGGTATTTCATGGGGTTTACTTGGTATTTCAGGGGGTTTACTTGCCGAATCCGACACAAATGCCAAGGGCAGAATTGGGCAGGCGGGAGTCTGGCCCCCGCCCATCCTTCTTGCCTGAGTGTCGGCACGGAGAACCTAGCCCGGCAATAGGCTGTCGGGACTATTACCTCCCGAATTTCGGCAGATTTATTTATTGTTACGGAACCCACGACAAATCACCAAGTCCTTAAACCAAGATCGTTATTTTTGGTCATTTAGTCGACAATATCACTCCCGTGGAAAGCTCCGAGCGACGGCTGGCGAATTTATGGCAGTTCAACCCGCTTTGGCGGGGGTACCGCTCGGGGTTGCCGTGGAAACTCGTGCGACACCTCGACGGGTTGCGACGGGGGAGCCATTTGCTAGTTGGATAGTTTACTTGGAGAAAGCAGCCGGCGGATTAAATTCAGTAACTTCGATTGGAAAGTTACTGAATTTTGGAACAAATACCAAAGGAAATGCAAGCCGCCTTCCAACCCCGGTGGCACTCTTCGCGGGGAATTATTTCTTTTTCATCGCGGGGAATTATTTCTTCTTCGTGGAGATTTTCACTTGGCTATGGGATTTTCGCGGAAGGCAGTCGATCGGATGTGTAACAATTCGGGATGGCATTAAACAACGAACAGTGCCGAACTGTTTGGGCAGTTAGGCCAAGTTTGGTCAAATTGTTCGGGAGTATCTTCCAACCTTTGTCGAGGGGCTGCGAGGGCGGTAGTCGGGCTTGTTAAGGGCACGGCTTCTAACAAGTCTGGGGGTAGAGGCCCCGGATTTGTGGCTCTTACAAGGAGGCGAGGGATTCCCAAGGGGTGGCCATGGGGGCTTACGGCAATTTTTGAGCATGCTGTGGCGGTTAGTTCGGTAAAGTTTGTATCCCTGAGCCGAGGATCATTTTCGGGCATTACCGTCCGTGGGAGTCCGAGCAGATGAACGAGGATCGCGAGTTTGGTTTCATTGGTATTGGGCAGATGGGAAGGGCCATGGTGGAAAATTGGTTGGCCCTGGGCTATCGTGTGCGGGTATACAACAGAACACGCGAGAAAATCCTACCTCTGTTGGAGCGGGGGGCACTCGAGGCCACCAGTCCTCTGGAGGCAATTGTCCCGGGGGGAATTGTGATGAGTTGTGTGGCCGACGATGCAGCACTGGTAGCAGTTTTTTCGGACCAAGAAATTTTCCGCCGGCTCGGGACTGATGGCGTGCATGTGTCGATGAGCACGATCCTTCCGCGGACTGCGCGATTTTTGGCCCAGCGCCATCAGGAAGAGGGCGGCGTGTATCTGGCAGCTCCTGTGATGGGTCGACCCGATGTCGTAGCTGCTCGAAGGCAGACCTATTATGTTTCCGGTCCGGAAAAGGCTCGACTCCGAGTTCTGGCTCTTCTTGAGGCGATAAGCCGCAAGGTACTCGATCTTGGAGAAGCTCCAGAGGCGGCCCATCTGGCGAAGCTCGCCTCTAACTTTCTTATTGCAACGGTTGTGGAGTCCCTCGGCGAAGCTTTCACCTTCGTGGAGAAAAATGGGCTAGCGCCGGCGGTATTGTTCGAGACCATCACGGAGTTCCTTTTTGACTGTTTTATTTATAAGCGATACGGCGAACACTTGCTCAGCGGTCAGTTCCGCGAGCCTCTTTTCCGGTTACAGTTGGGACTAAAGGATATGCAATTACTTTCTCAAGCTGCAGCGGAGTCGCACACACCCATGCCTTTCCTTTCCCTGTTGCGCGAGAGGTATCTAACCTCGATGGCCCAAGGTCGGGGGAACTGGGATTGGACGGCGATCGTGCTGGAAATCCGACGTCAGGCCGGATTGCAGGGCTCTGAGTAGGGGAACCAAAAAGGTGAAAACAGATATCTTTCCGGTTTTCCCGGGGGGTGCGGTTGCTAGTTCCCTAGGGTTATTTGGTGGGTAAAGAGTATTGCCAGTCGATACTGGACGCATGTTCGGTACTCTAGTTTCGGAAAGGGTTTTCCTATGGGGACATTTGTCCTTGCGATTGCCATCGGGCTGGGGCCGGCTGGGCCAGTGGCTCCTCCCCCACGCACTACTTTATCAAATCCGCAAATTGCTTACACGATTCCGGAAAAGCCGTACGTGATTCTTCAGCGGGGTGATTTAGAGGTGATAATTGTGGACAATCGGGCGGTAGACGACGCGGTTTTGCCTGGGCACCGGAGCGGCTATCATGGTATTGCCGCACTTCGCCACCGGCTAAGACGAGAGAACCTCTTTGTTCCTGCCTATGCAGGGCTCAATTTCGAGCATATTCATGACGGAACCACGCAGGAGCGTTCCATCCTCTTCGAACCACGGATAGCCCTGATGCAGCTTCGTCAGATCGATCCTTTCACCGTCGAGCTGTATCAGCCCCCCACTTCCTTTTGGAAGCTAGAAACGGCGTTGCGTTACGAACTTTTGGAAAGTTCTGCGATTCAGATGACGATCGAGTGCATTCCTCATGAGGACCGGTTCCGAAATGGGTACATCGGCCTTTTTTGGGCCAGTTACATCCATCAGCCGGAGTCGCCGCGAATCCACTTCCGAGGTTTTCCCGCGGAAAACCCGGAGCTGCCAGGGTGGGTCCATGCCTTTTCGCCCAGGCACGGACTGGCGGCAACCCATAGAGCGGCGGAAGATCACCGACAATTTCCCCACGATAAAGATTTCCCCCTCTCGCTTGTATTCAACTTGTCGGAGTATTGTTTTGTGGAGCCTTGGTACTATGGCGTAAGCCACGGCATGGCCGTGCTTTTTGTGTTTCGGCCCAAAGATCAGGTCCGCTTCAGTCAGTCCCCTACCGGAGGAGGGCTGGGAAACCCTGCATGGGATTTTCAGTATTTCATTTCGCCATACAAAGTTGGCCAGCGTTACCATATGATCATGCGTTTAGTATATATCCCATACCATTCTGCAGAGCAAATGGAAGAAGTCGCCCGTCGGCATCTGGCCGAGCTTGCGGCCTTCCGGTAGGAAGAATCAGGAAGTTTAAAACTTGCTGATCTCGGAAGGCTAAGGGACGCCACCGTGCCTGGCTACCGGTGAGGATAGTGTGCTCGACAATATGCGAAGGCGAATTAAAGAGCAGGCAATCATCCCGAAACAGGTTTCCAAAACGGCTCAGAAATCGGCTTTGGAGCCTTTATATCCTGACAGTGAGGTTTCGGTGGGTTGTGTCGAGATCCGTATTTGGCCATTCCGGATTCCCGGGGGGCAGGGAAAGCGTTGCAGAGGTCTCCACCAAGCTTCCGGTTCGGCCGAGGGGATACCCCAGCATGAATAAGGGGGTTCGGCAGTCGGACTTCAGAAAAGCGTTAGGGGGAATCTTTCTTGGATAAGCCACCGTTGAAGCCGCGAGGTAGGGACAATCGTTTCAAAAAACGCAGCCAAGACAGCCGACTTAAAGCACTTGCCGGAAAGCTTGCCAAATTTCCCCGGCCACTGTGTTTACCGGAATTCAAATCGCCTTACTGCTTCGGCAGAGGAAATTTCGATCCAGGAGATTTCTGCCAAGTTTGTGCCTGTGGGGAAATAAATTCGAAGGATTCCCACCGGCTTTTCCCCTGGGACTTCAACGGTGACCGTCTGAAAAACGTTTGGGCTAAGCCGGAATTCCTGCTGATGAGGTTTCCGTTCCGGAGGAGGCAGCCACTCCACCCGTCCTTTCTCCCCTCGGTCTACCCGGAGGTGCAATCGAACCCGGAGAGGTCCCCGGGTTTGTCCCAAGGCATACCCAAGGAAGGGGGAGGGAGAGGTTGCCCGGAGCCGCAGATAACCCTCCTGAATTTCCGCCTCACATCCTCGGGGTTTCCACCCGAAGAGGGGATCCTTGGAGTCGCGAGGTGGTAGCGAAACCGGCTCGAAGACGGGAATTACCGCCTCCGTTTGCTCTAGCAAAGTATTGAGCTTCTCCACCAGGTACCGGACTCGCTCCGGTTCTTCCGCGGAGCGATCCTGGGTTTCGCTGATATCTTCGCGGAGGTTGTAGAGTTCGAAGCGATCCTCACCGTTTGGCCCGGCAGCAAAGAAGCGGATTAGCTTCCAATCTCCTTCGCGAAAATAGGCCGACGGGAGGAACCCGTCAATCCGATTGGCTTGGTTAGACCCCCCGTGAGGGAAATGGCAAAAGACTGTTTTTCGTGGCCTGCCTTTGCCGAGGAGGGCCGGTACTTGGGAGACTCCGTCAATGGGATATTCCGGCAAGGGAATCCCGCACATTTCCAAGATGGTGGGAAACAGATCCACGCTGCTCAGCAAGGCGTCGCTTGTGGAACCGGAGGGTACCTTGCCCGGCCAAACGATGAGGCATGGTACCCGGGTGCCACCCTCGTAGATGGATGCTTTGCCGCTTCGCAAAGGAGCATTGCTGGTGGCAGGTATTGCCTCGTAGCCGGGAGGCTGAGTTTGTGAGCGCGGGGGGTAGGCGTACCCACCATTGTCGGAAAAGAAGACGATAATCGTTCGATCGGTAAGCCCCGCCTCCTCTACACCCCGGAGGAGAGTACCCACCGCATCGTCGAGACTTTTTACCATCGCTGCATACACGGGATTGCGTTGGTTGGCTTGGGGGTCGACTTTTTTGGCAAAGTGTTCCACCAGTTCTGGTTTCGCGCTCCACGGGCTGTGGACAGAGTAGCACCAATAATTCACGTAAAACGGTCGGGTGCGGTGCCGGCGAATGAAATCTGCTGCCTCGGCAGCCATCCGGTCTTCGATATGTTCCCGAGGTTGGCCCTGGATATTCGGGTCCCGAATAAACCGCCACGGTGCTAGATAGCCACCGCCGGGTCCGGCTGCCTGAGGTGTATGAGGCCAGTCAAGCTGAAAGCCTTGGTCTTTCGGTTCGTAGGGGCCGCTGTGGCCCAGATGCCATTTTCCAAAGTGGGCGGTTGCGTAACCTGCGGCCCCTAAGATCTCCCCCAATGTGATATACTCCGGATGGAGCCGAGTTACACTGCGAGCAAGCCGCACTGATTGTCCTACGATCCGCGGCTCCAACCCTTTTTCCAAAACGATTTCCGGAAGGTGACAAACAGGTGCCGTGATACCAATCCGAGCCGGATAAAGCCCCGTCAGGATGCTGGCTCGCGTAGGCGAGCAAAGTGGGTTCGCAGCGTAGGCTTGGGTAAAACGCATACCTCGGGCAGCGAGTTGATCAATATGGGGGGTTTCATGGAAGGTACTTCCGTAACAGCCAAGGTCTCGCCAGCCCAAATCATCGGCAAGGATTAAGATGACATTTGGTTGCGAAGGCAGTGTTGCGGCGGCTTGGCCCGGCGGTTCGAGGCCCCACAAACACATTCCTAAGGCCATACCCACTTGGAGGAGGCAAACATTCGGCCAACTTGCAGCTTTAACCCGTAAGAAGGCTCTGTTAACGTCTGAGAAGGCTCTGGGGCGGCCGTTCACAATATTTCTCCGCCTGGCCGTTTCGTTCATCGGTCGCAGCTCCTCTGAATTCTCACGAAATCTTCGCAGTGCTTACGGAATGTTTGCAGTGCTTATGGTATGTTTCCCGATAGCATGGTCTTCAAAGTCCATCAACTTAACGAGTTTAAACGTGAGGGAGCTCAGAAAGAACTTCTTTCCCGATTTGGGGTGGCTCCGGGCCTCCGGGACCCCAAAAGAGGAAGATCTTTAAAACTATTCCGGGGCCCGAAAGAAGGAGCGAATTTTGGCCCAAAAAGCTGGGAAGGAAAATGTTAGCCGTGTGTTCTTTTGGGGACGGAGGCCCCCACCTTTGGCAGAGAATTAGCGGATTCGTGAGAACTCTGATCTCAGAAGCTGGGGATTTATCGAGGGCCTTCCCAACCAGGGCGGATTTTTGGCCATACGGTAAAATCTATGAAGACAGTGACTGGGCACAGCTTGGGTTATCGTTTGCCTGGGGCTCCCTCGGTAAGACCGGGAAAATCTCCTTGGTGTAATTTTTAAAGAGTGAAGGCCGGGCCAAAAGAATGAAGTTTCGAAGACATCAAAGTTCTGGGGGGTGTCCTGAGGTTGTGCTTTTTGCTCCTCTTTGCGACCCCCTGAACACGGCTAACCCCTACGAATACCGGGAAGAACGGTTTTTTAAATTCCCATAGAAAATTAGAAATCGGAACGTTTTTTAATTTCAGATAGAAGCCGATTGGATTTGTGCTAGATTGCCAATTCCGAGGGTCTTCTCCGATTTGGCAGCGGCTTTCTCATGGGTATCAAAAACTGTCCGGGAGCTAACTCTAAGCCATGTGACGGATGGGGAGGTTGGATCATGTTAAGTCCTGGTGAGGTGTTGGATCACGCTTTTTTGGACGTACGGGCTATGCTGCTAGAGATTGCGGCTACTTTGGATCGGTATGAGGATGCTTTGCGGCGGGCAGGTAGCAGCTTACCGCTGAAACCGGAAGATGACCCCCGGTTGGAAAAAATCTATCAGTCGCTGATGTTGCTTTCGCGACCCGATTCGGACAAATCGAGGGTGGAAAAGATTCTTGAGCTCTTCTCTGAACCTGCCTAGCACCCCTCCTGGTTATCTTTGTTTGGAGGTGGCATGCAGGTGGTATCGGGCCATGGACGGGGACGGCAGGATGTTCCCGTAAGCAGTGGACTTGGAGCCTGTGGAGATGCAGCCAGTGTGTCAGGGTGCGTAAGACTCTTGTTGGCCGAGGGCGAGACCCTCGGACATTTTGGGCTGCCCCCGGTAAGGTGGGTAAAGAACTAGGAATGCCCACCGGCAATACTGGGCAGTTTGGAGCGGGAAGACCTTCCGGGGGCCATTGGCCATGTTCCATTGCGGAGAACCCAAAATAGGGAAATCAGCTCGAAATAGGGAGACCGTACTTATGCAGATCATACAGCCTCATTTTCATGGAATTGCCCGAACCACGGAGGATTACCAACGGATGGCGATGGCAGGGGTTGTGGCCGTGGCCGAACCCGCCTTTTGGGCCGGCGTTGATCGACAGTACCCCGAGACCTTTATCGACTATTTTCGGCAAATAAGTGAATTTGAACCGATTCGGGCAGGTTGGTATGGTATCCGCCATTTCTGCTTTGTTGCGGTTAATCCCAAGGAGGCAGAGAACGTTTCGTTGGCTCGCGCGGTGATAGCCCGATTGCCGGAGTTTTTTGAGAAACCGACGGTACTTGGGGTGGGAGAAACAGGTCTGCATAAATCGACGCCTAATGAATGCAAGATTTTTGAGGAACAGGTTGACTTGGCTATTCGTTTCCGTCAGCTTCTCTTGGTCCATACACCTCACCTTCAGGACAAGCTTAAGGGAACAAAGCGAATCCTGGAGATCCTTCACGGGATGCCCGTCGACCCCAATAGAGTTTGGATCGATCATGTCGAAGAGCATACGATCCGGATGGTGAAGGATGCAGGGTATTGGGTGGGATTCACCCTTTATCCGGTAACCAAATGCTCGCCACGGCGGGCGGTGGATATGCTGGAACGGTATGGAATGGAAAGGACAATGATCAATTCCTCGGCTGACTGGGGTCCCAGTGATCCCGCTACCTTGCAGGAATGTATTTTGGAATTCCGGCGGCGGGGGCACTCCTTGCAGGAGGCGATTGAGGTCTTCCACAATAATCCCGCCCGATTCTTAGGCCAAAATCCGAAGTTCGATATTAAGCCGATTTGTGTCGAAGCGTTGGAAGAACAGGGAGTAACCGGCTAAACCTTGGGCTTTTGCGGATCTTTGGGGCTGCAAAAAGTCTGGGCACCGCAAATAAGGACTTTTGGCAAAATCCGTGTGTCTTGCCCCGGTAGTCCTTTTTTAGCTATGAAAAGGTTACCTTTGTAGTAACGAAAAGGTCAGAGGAGCTTCCCCTTAAGAAGGGATCGAGGTTGACAGTTTTGGGCAAACGGATCGGATAAGGTAGGCCGGCAAATGTTGGGCGGTGATCCCCGGGGAAATCATGTTTAGTATACATAAGTTGACATTCTCCGGGTGGTTCCTGAGGAAAATATAAAGGTGCTTCCATGCCTTCCATGAGTGTTGTTCTTCCGGCCGCGGGACGCAGTACACGCTTCGGCGATAAACATGAGAAGAAGCAGTTTGCGATGTTGGAAGGGCGTCCTCTATGGCTTCACGCTGCAGAAAAGTTTGTCAACCGGCAGGAGGTGTGCCAAACCCTGGTGGTCATTCCTCCGGAGGACCAGGAACTATTTCTCGCGAAATTTGGAAGTACTGCTGCCCTAATGGGGATTGAAATTGTGTTGGGGGGGCCAGAGCGGTGTGACTCGGTGGAACGAGCACTCGAGCGGGTTAGAGAGGACGTGGATCTTGTTTGTATTCATGATGCTGCTCGGCCCTGTGTTGCGTCCAGTTGGATTGATCAGGTGGTGGCAACGGCTGCAGAGAAAGGGGCTGCCATCCTTGCCACACCTGTCGCACAGACGTTAAAGCGGGTCTCAGATGACGGAAGGATCGAGGAGACAATATCGCGGGCGGGATTATGGGAGGCCCAAACCCCGCAAGTCTTTCGCAGGGATTGGATCGTTGATGCTTATCGGAAGAGAGGAGATCTTTTGGCCACAGACGATGCCCAGCTTGTGGAACGGGTGGGCTACCCTGTATATGTGGTTATGGGTTCCCAGCTGAACATGAAGGTCACAACGAAAGAAGATTTGCGGCTTGCAGAGCAAATCTTGAAGATCCTGCCGAAACCCGCAAGTTCCGGCCCGATGCATCCGTTTGCGGAGGATCATTTTTGGCGTTGACTGGAAAAGGACTGAAACCTAAGAGCTCTGAGGAACAGCTCTCTTGGAAGGATTCGCAAGATCCTCGGTGTGCAAGTGGAGGCGGCGGTATTTGGGCTTGGAATTTGGGATAGCTCCTCGGAAAGATATTTGCGGATGGCAGCGGAGAAAGACGAAGAGTGCAGGGATAACGCCGTGAATTTTTGTGCACACACTATAGTGAGCTGGGTTTTATCGCAGGTTTTGAAAGGTACCAAATTTTAGTTAAAGCTGTGACAATGGAAGCTTCGGTTGCTGTACGAGTGGATCTGATTGAGGATCTGCGTTGGCGGGGATTGGTTTATCAGACCACTGACGATGCCCGGATTGGTTCATGGTTGGCGGAAAAGTCCCGGACGGTTTACGCGGGTTTTGATCCCACGGCGGACAGTCTTCATGTGGGCCATTTGCTCGGCATTCTGATGCTTCGGCGGTTTCAGCGGGGAGGTCACCGGCCCATTGCCCTGGTGGGTGGGGCCACAGGAATGGTAGGAGACCCCAGCGGCAAGAGCCAGGAAAGGCCACTTTTGCCCGAGGAGGTGCTCCAGGCGAATGTGGAATCAATCCGGCGGCAGCTTGAGCGATTTCTCGACTTTTCTCCAGGACCGTGCTCGGCCATTCTGGTGAATAACTACGACTGGGTGAGCCGATTCGGGTATCTGCAATTTTTGCGGGAGGTGGGAAAGCACTTCCCAGTGAACGTGATGCTTTCGAAGGACTCCGTGCGGCTTCGGCTAGAGCGGCCGGATGCCGGTCTTAGCTACACGGAGTTCAGTTATATGCTTTTGCAGGCATACGACTTCGTTTATCTGTACCAGCACTATCAGTGCGAACTCCAGATCGGGGGGAGCGACCAATGGGGCAATATCACGGCGGGAATCGATCTCGCTCGACGAATGTTGGGCGTGGAACTTTGGGGGCTCACCTGGCCTCTTTTGACCACCAGTAGCGGCGGAAAAATGGGCAAGACAGAATCGGGAACGATTTGGCTATCGTCCGCCAAGACCTCTCCTTATCACTTCTACCAATATTGGATTAACACGGCAGACGAGGATGTACTGAAGTTTATTCTTTTATTCACCGAGGTGCCGCCAGAAGAGTTCCGGCAGCTGGCCGAGGCATTGCGACAGGATCCTTCCCGGCGAATTCCCCAACGATTTCTTGCCACGGAACTCACCCGATTGGTTCATGGGCCAGAAGGTTTGGCCACTGCAGAGCGAGCGACCCGCTTTTTCTTCGGGGAAGCAATTGAGAATGCGAGCGATGCAGAGTTGGAATCCATCTTCGGAGATGTTCCCAGTGGAGAGCTACCGCGTTTGGCCCTTGAAGAACCGGGACTATCCGTCGTGGACGCTGTGGTCGCATGCGGTTTGGCCAAGAGTAAAAGCGAGGCCCGCCGCCTGATAACTCAAGGGGGAGTATATGTAAATAACCGCCGGGTGGAAGACTTAGAGAAGCGATTGACTACCTCCGATCTGGCCAGCCCCTCGATCATGATTTTGCGAACGGGGAAGAAAAATTACGGTCTCCTCCGGTTTCGAGGCTAAACTTCTTCTTCGCTCGTGCCAAGGAAGGGGACTATCAGAGAGGATCCTGAGAGAAACGTCACGTACATCGATCGCGAGCGATTTCGGTCGCCCCCAGAACTCCCCTTCAAGCTCTAATTCAAGCTCTAGATTTTTCCGAAAACCGTAAAGACTTGGCTCCCAAGGGAATTCGGTTTCATATCTCCACGGAACAGTGACGTTCCGAGGTTTAGGGAACCTGGATCTTTCGGGGGGATAGCCACGAGTCCCAGCCCCGTAGGTTGTCGAGGCAGGTTGTGTTTGACTTCTACTTCATAAACCGGGTCCCTTTGCAGACGGGGCATAGCACCCGCCCGTTACCTCCACAATCGTCGCAGGGTATTGTCGTGGGCTCTCTCACAATGATGGGGCGACCGGTGTTAGGATCGTGTCCGAGTAGTCGCTCGCGAGTGGTGCTGATCCGGCCGTTATTGCAGCGGCGATTAGGGCAGTCCACTCGGCCTTCCCCATTGCAAAAGAGGCACCAAGGATCAAGGAGGGCCGGTCCCACGGGCGTGCCGGGGCCACTGGCTTGCCGGCCTGTTAACAGGTCCAGCATGGCTGGCGTTGAAAGCACATGCACTAACACGACTGCTTCCCGGGCTTTCTCAGTTACATCCGCCTGATCCCCTGCCTCCGGCTCTATCAAAGCTGGCTGGAAACCGGGAACGTGACTTTGCAAGAAGGGAAGAGCACACTCGATAGCAATGGCTGGGGTATACCCCCCAAAGCCGAACACTGCGAGGACGTCGTACATAGCGACGACAGCACCGGTATGATCGACAACGACAGAGCCCAACAAGGTACTGGGCGGTTTTCCCGCCAGCACGTAATACTTGCTCAAAAGCCCTCCTGAGGTATCAGGAGTCGCTACTACGGAACATTTCTCAATCGTAAGGCGAGGCCGAGTACTGTCACCGGCCAAACAACTAACAGTGTTAACCTCGCTTCCTACCTTTATGGAAAATCGAGGCTGGCACAGCGGCAAGGGACGCCCGGGATAACCCGGAGCTTGCAACAAAGCAAAGTCTAACCCGAGCTCCTCGCCCGTGGCTACCAATTGAGCAAGCGTTGGGGAAAAATCTTCTCTGGGGGGCACGACCTGAAATGCGTCACCACCGAGTACTCCCGCTCGAGAGGTGAGGAAGTATGTTGGAGCCACTACCACACCCACCGCCGAGGCTACCACTCGGCAATCGGGGGAAACGGGGCTCGGTGATCTTCGGGCAAGCTGACCCTGAAGGGGAGCTTTCGCCGCTCCGTCTTCCAGCAGGTCTTTGGTGGTCGGAAGCATATAGAGGAACCCCTTAGGAACGAAGCCCGCAGGATCCTTTGCTTCCGGAAATTGGTTGCTCGCTCGATCATACAACTGGCTAAAGGCCTGCTTGGTGGCCGGTGGAAGTGGCATGATGCCTTTTTGGTCCGCAAGCAGAATCACCTTTAAATTGTGGGTTACTTCAGGACTGCCCCCAAGTTCCACTGCTTTCCGAAAGGCCGACAAGGCGGAGGCGAACGACCGTTTTCGGGCTTCTACTAACCCTAAGTTGTTCCATGCTGGAAGGTGATTCGGTTTGCGGCTCACACAAGCGCGAAAACAAGTACTGGCCGGCTCAGGGTTCGGTCCATAAACACCATGCAGGACACCCAGCACGAAGTGTCCGGTCACAAATTCCGGATCCAGTCGACCTGCTCTCTGCAGTTCTTTGATGGCCAACTGAGCATCCCTGCGTGCCGCCGAAACACCATGCTGAAAGGCACTGCGTGCTTCTTTCTTTCGCCTTGTCCATTCCGCGGGGGCCATCCACTCGTCACCCAGGCGAACGAATTGCTGCTCGGCCCGCTTTTTCCACATCGCTACAAAGGTGTCGGCTTTTTCCTTTTCTTCTTGGGCAATCCCGTCCAATTTCAGGAAGGTCTCGAAAAGGAGTACCATTTCCGATGCATACCGGACATTATTGGCCAAGGAGTCCAGCCGGCTTTTAGTAGCCACCCCTGATGCTCGAAGGAGGGCTTCTGCCGAGGCCCGATCGGTGACTTGCGGCTTGGGCGGGTTGAATTCGCCGAACTCCGGAAGGAGAGCGGGTTGGAGATCTCGCCCACCTGCATTCTCACCAACATTTGGTCGTTCGGGAGGTCCTGGTTGTCGACTCCGAGTCGGTTCCTGCGGTTGCGGTAACCCTGGTTCCTCTTTCTCGACTTCAGCATCCGCATCCGGATCGGCGGGCCGAATCTCGGCAGTCCTAAAACCCTCGCCGCCTGGTGGTTTTTGAGGAGCTGTTTGGGCTGAGGGCGGCATAGGAGGCGAACAGGGGCGTGAGGTATCCCGAGGGCGAAATAACGGCGGAGGGTTGTCGAACCGGGCGGGAGGGGGTTGGTCCCCCGTCCGGCCAGAATCCCTTACAGGCGGTTGAATGCTTGGGGATTGAGGTGGCTGCTGGGTGGGAACTGCAGAGTGGGATCCTGCTCCCTCGTTGGATTCTTTTTTGCCCAGGACTGTGGCGGGAAAACCCGCGGTCCCACCTCTCGGACCACCCTCACCTTTGGAGGCCGTTGCACCTTCTGCTCCGGAACTTTGAGCTACCTCCCGGCTCGCTCGCTCATCACCTTTAGTCGCCGACATCCGGTATATTGCGTAACCCAATAGCAAGAGCAGCACAACGGCCACAACGCCGAGAGCTATTGCTTGGAAAAGTTCAGAGTAGTCGCGGGAGGACCGTT
>Ga0308310_1000230_pt1 | contig 23160 bp, 30 predicted proteins | sample HotsprSampleMS65_FD_203672 | JGI IMG/M metagenome (GOLD analysis project Ga0308310, IMG submission 203672) | Hot spring phototrophic mat microbial communities from Mushroom Spring, Yellowstone National Park, Wyoming, United States - 20090730_MS65 ...
CCCCGCTCCGACTGCGGCACGTGGGCCTCCCGGTCCCGGGGTACCCGGAGCTGGGGGATCCTGCCCGCCGGCGTGATGAGGTCCCGGGTGTAGTAGCCGTTCCGCTCCCCGCGGCGGCTTGGGGTGCGCTCACGGTAACCCGCAGCCAGGTGCTCGGTCATCTCTTCTTCCAACACCTGCTCGATGACGGCCTTGACCCTTTCCCGGATGCGCTGGCCCTTCTCCTCCTTGGTCAACCTCTTGAGCTCCTCTCGGTCCATTCCGCCCTCCATGCTGAACCCACAAAATACACGACACTACCCCTGGAGGGCATCGTCTATGATGCAAAAGGCCGCTATGGTGCGCGAGGGCATAGCGGCCACTATTTTCTCTGGCCCAGGGGGTAGGTAGCAACTTGGGTTATGCTACCGGGCCCAAGTCCCCTGGGAACTCCGCCCCTCTCGCGCCCGTCTTGCCCCCGTAGAGACATCTGGGCAGGGCGTACGGGGGCAAGACCTCTACCGCTCCGCCAGGGCCCAGAGGGGCTACCTTGTGGGCTGCATATGGGGGGTTCAGCGCCCTCTACTGCCTCCTACACGCTATTTCCCCTCGCTGGAAATTCCCGGCCTCCTCTCCACCTGCGGTTTTTCTCGCCCCCACCGGGTTTCCACAGGGGGGTGTCCAGGGGGGAGGGGAAGCACGGAAGAACGGCGCTCGTCTCTGGGGCTGGACACCCCACTACACCTGGCTCCCCACATCCGCTGATTAGGATCCACACCCTGGCCCACCTGGGGGCCGACATGCCCTCGGCATCGGCCGCCGGGGGAAGGCAAGGGGGTGGGCGACGGGATACAAAAGCCGAACCCGGAGCCAAGGTGAACCTGGCCCCTTTCGGCCATAGGGGGCTGGGGCGAAAGGGCCTCCTCGGGCTTTTCAACGCCGATGGTTTTCCAGGTAACGACCCGGGGTGGCCAGGTTGGACGCTACGTTCGCGAAAGGCTACTTTCGCGCAAATAGGAAGGGAGAAGGCCTCAAAAGCGCCCTCCCCAAGCCCTCTCAGGGCCCGGGGGCCTAGCGGCCCCACGGGAGGGGGTGGGAGGTAAGGAAGCCATGAAAGCGGTGCTCGTTCTCCTCAAAGACGGCAAGCTCGTGCGGCGGGAGCGGCGCTTCCCCGACTGGAAGGCCTACGAAGCCTTCCTCGAGGCCCTGGCCCGGGGGCGGTGGGCGAGGACCTACCGCTCGGGGGCCTACCTCGGTCAGCGAAGCTACCTTGCGGCCAGGCGGCAGGGCCTCTACCTGGAGGTCTTGGGGAGGGAGGAAGGATGAGGCGGGTGGTCATCCGCTTCGCGGACGGCACCACCACGAGCTTCGACCTCGTGGAGGAACGCCTGGAGCGGGACCTCCGGCACCACCTGGGCTTCTTCCCCGGCAAGAGGGTGGCCCGGGTAGAGGAGCAGATCTACGACCCCACCCACCCTCGGAGGTTCCGGTACGAGCGGCGGGAGGACCTCGAGGCCCTCTGTCTTAGCTACACAGGGGAGGGATAGACATGGAGTTCGCGCAAGTCCTCAAGCAGGCAGAAGAGCGGCTACGCTTCCTGGGCAGGCCCCACTACTCCGGCCTCTCCGACCGTCCCTGGCCCATGGTGCCCTGGGAGGGGCGGATGGTGCGGCTCGCCCGGGAGATGCGGGTGGACGGTTGGAGCGTGTGGTACGAGGTCCTGGGCCGGAAGGGGGTGGTCCTCTACGCCCTCGAGGCCCGCGTGTAAGGCGGTGAAAGGCCCTTCGAGGCATAGTGGGAGGTGAGGATGAACGCAAAAGCGATTCTGCAGATGGCGGAAAGGCTGGCGCAGAAGGGCGACACAGGGGCCCTCAAGCTCCTGGTGCGCCAGGCGAGCCTGCCCCTGCTCGCCGAGGCGATGCTGGGGTGGACCATCGGGAGGTTTCAATCCTCACCGGCCCAAAAGGGCCGGTGCAACGAGGAGGTGCCCCACGCCGTCCTCGGAAGCCTAGCGAAGCCCATCCCCGAGGTGAACCACGCCCTGCTCCTCGCCCTCGGAGAGGTGCTTCACAGGCACGGGATCTGCCTTTAGGAGGTGCGAAGATGCGGTTCTGGCTTCTTCTCGCCCTCCTCCCCCTCCTCGCCGCCTGCGGGGAGCTCCCCGGAGCGGGGACGGAGGGGGAGTACCAGCTCTTGAACGCCGAGGAGCTCAGGATGCGGATCACCGCCCGGGACGGGGCGCCCTTCCAAGGCACCCTCAGGGTGCTCACCCGGGAGGCGCCCGTGGTGGACGGGCGGGTCTACCTGTCCCTCAAGGGCCTCGTCCCCACCCCCGACCCCTACCTGGACACGGACCCCTGGTGCACGGGCACCCAGGTCCAGGTGGCCTGGTGGAACGGGATGAACGGGGACCGGGGTGGCCTCTTCTACCCCGGAGGCGGCGAGACCCGCCTCTACCTCCTCCCCCGAGCCTTCCCCTACCGCTACCCTGCCCTGGAGTACTGGGCCCTGGTCTACACGGGAGAGGAGGTGGTGAAGAGGGGCCTCCAGGCGTGCGGGGGGAGGCAGGTCCAGTACGACCTGGAGCTCTCCCCCGGATGGAACCTGGTCTACGCCGAGCCACCCACCCCGGAGCACGCCGCTTGGGTGTACGGCAGGCGGGAAGCCTACTGGAAGGTGTCGTGGTACTGAGGCCGGGGCAGTCCCGGTCCCTTCCTGTCTTAGCTACAAGGCAGGTAAACTTCAGGGGAGTGTGTAGCTAAGATGCCCTCGGAAGCCCTCGCCAAGGCCCTCGCCCGCTTAGAGGCGGAGCTCGCCGACCTCGAGGCCCGCCTGGAGGAGGAGCGCAAGGCCCTGGAGGCCCTCTCCCCCCTCCCCGTCTACTGGCGGTGGGCCAAGTGCGGGAAGGAGCGTTGCCGGAAGTGCCCCCACGGCCCTTACCCCTACCTTCGGGTGAAAAAAGAGGGAAAGTGGCGCTGGCAGTACCTGGGCAAGGGGTGGCAGCCCCCCGAGGGCTTTGCCCGGCCCCGGGACTTCCGGGAGCGCCTTGCCCGCTACCGGGCGCTCCTCAGGCGGCGGGAAGCCCTCCTGGAGCGCCTGGCGGAGGCGGAGCGGGCCCTTAGCTAAGCACACATTGCTATAATGCGGTATTATGCGCCGCATCATGTTGCCACTCCTCTCCCTCCTGGGCCTCGCCCTCGCCCAGCGCACCACCTGCTCGGTGAGCTACACCCCTCCTAACTACCCGGAACTTCCCGTGGGAAGGCCGCAAATCTACCTCACCGTCTCCCCTACTGCCCTGAGTTCTTCTGGAGCCTTCACCGCGCGGGCCTGGACCTCTTCTCCCTCCACCACGGCCTGGGTGCGCATCCGGTGGACGGGGAGCCAGCTCGCCCTCAAGGACGAGGGGCCAGGGAGCTCTACTTACCCCGCCCTCCTCTCCTCCAACCCGGTCCAGGGGTGCCCCGAGGTCCAGGTCTCCACTCGAAGCCTCTCCTTCCGGGACAACGGCTTCCACCACTTCACGGCGGAGGCCTTCGTCTACTGGAAGGAGTGGCGGGAGGACTGGTCCTGCAAGTATCGGGATCCTGACGGGGGTGAGCAGACGACCACGGTGACGACTCCTGGGGGTGCGCCGGGGGCTCCCTACTACGCCTGCACCCTCCTCCGGGGCTACTGGGTGCCCCAGAGCGGGACGATCTCCACCTCGAGCCGGGGGGCGGCCTACCTCACCTGGGAGCGGGAGCTCTCCTACGACGAGGTCTTGAACGAGTTCGCCACCCGCCTCGTGGAGGACCACAAGCGGGCAACGGCCTCCATGCTGGCCTACGCCTACGCCAAGGAGATCCCGGAGCCCGTGAGAGGCGCCCTGGCCAGGGTGGCCCAGGGGTACTTCTACGACTGCAACTGGCTCGGGATCTGTAGCCGCGCGGACCCGGCGGGGGAGGTCAAGATCCTCACGGACGTGCCCAGCATCCTCTACGGTCTCCTCTACACCGGGAGGCTTTGCGGGGGGTTCATCTCCTTCTGCTTCGGCCAGCAGAACTCCCGTGGGGCCGACATCGGCCCCAAGGTGGAGATCAAGACCTTCCTCATGGTCAAGGGGTTTCGGCACGACTACCTCCTCATGGACCGGGTGATCCCCCGCAAGTACTACGACCCCTCGGACCCCGAGTACCCCGCGGTGCCCCAGGACGAGCGGAGCCAGGTCCTCCAGGGGTGCGGGACTTACAAAGACACCCCAGAGGGGAGGCGGTGCCTGGCCCTGGCGGAGACCCCCACGGGCCTGGTGCCCACCCTGAAGACCCTCCTCATGATTGACCCCATGTTTCAGCGGGGGAGGCAGTACCCATGACCTGGATCCGTTGGGCCATCGGTGTTTCGGCGGGGATCGTCTTTGCTCTCGCATACGGTCCTTCCTGGTTTTTCGCGGGCCTCCTCTGGCCCGTGGTCCTTCATCTGGTGGACGCCTTTTCCCAGGAGGTGAGGGGTGCGTAAGTTCGTTCTCCTCCCCTTCCTCTCCCTCGCCCTGGCCCAGGTGGGCCTCGTGGACGGCCCTCGTCCCTCCACGGAGGTGCGGGGGACGCTCCAGGGGAACGCCCGGGAGGGGTACAGCGTGGTGGTGGAGTTTTTGGTGGAGAGCGGGGCCAACCCGGTGCAGGGCTCCATGAACCAGTCCCTCTCCTGGGACGGGAAGCTCTACCTCTGCGTCTCCGGGTGCGACTACTTCACCCTTTCGGGGTACGCCCCGAACACCCCCTACAACCAGGCGGTCTTCAACCTCTACGACTCAGGGAACCGCTTCCGGGGGCGGGCCTCGGTGAGCACGGTCTACGACTCCCAGAACAGGCCCTCCTACCACCAGGTGCAGTACGCCGTCTGGCCCCTCCAGGGGGCCAAGACCTGGATGCCCTCCCCGGACAACCCCGTGCCCCTGGAGGCGGGGGGGTGGCTTTCCGTGAGGCCCCCTGGAGGAAGCGCTAGGGAGCGGTACCGCTACCCCGGCATGGAGTCCTACCAGCCTCCCTCGGTCCAGGGGTCCATCCTCTCCGGGATCTCCCCGGCGGACCGGGACGTGGTGGCGAAGAGCGTCCTCTCTTCTCTAGCGGACCTGAGAAGCTTCTACGCCCGCCAGCCCCAGGGAAGCACCCTCTGGTTCTTCGTCCCCGAGGTCTCCGTGTGGACCCAGACCCTGGCCCGGGAGTTCCGGGCGCGAAACGGAGGGCAGGAGCGGTTCGTGGTCCCGGAGGGGAAGGCGAGGGAGTACTGCTCCCTCTACCGGAGCGACACCCGCTACCACGTGATGCCCCGGGAAAGCCTCGCCAAGGAGCAGGCCTTCGCCGTCATCTACCCGCCCTCTTCTACCACCGGTTCCTCCCAGAAGGGGGCGGTGATGGCGGGGAGGTTCCTGGTGGACCGCCCGGACTGGCAGGAGACGGACTACCTCTCCTTCACCACGCCCCTCTCCCCCACCCAGGAGGGGCTTCCCGACGCCCGGGCCCTCGTGTGGGGGTACATCTCCCAGGCCAACCTGAAGGCCCGGGTGGAGTTCAAGGAGCTCTCCCTGCAGGGGTACGAGAACTGGACCACGGGCCTCGACTACCCCTCAAACTGGGACGGGCGCTTCACCGCCGTGGTGGGGCGGGGAGACGAGAGCTTCTCTCTGGATGGGTGGACTCCCGGGGCCACCTGGAGCGGGGCGCGGAGCTTCACCGTTCGGGACACCCAGGGGCGGTACCGGGGGTACGCCTACGTGTACGCCCAGGGGGGGACAACTACCCTTTCCGATCTGGGAACTTACTACGATTGGGGGACGACCCCGGAGGGCATCCAGTTCACTTACGGGGGGCAGGCCTACACCCTTTCAGGGTGTAGGTTGGGGGAGAGGACCACTTCTGAGTGGACTTGTTCGGTGAAGGACGCCTCAGGCCGGGATGTGGGCACGGCGTACCTGTACGCCTACTTCGTGAGGGTGGAATACACCTTGCTTTTCAACCTTTACAAGGTGGTTCTGAGCACCGGGCTTCGCTACACGGGTTCCGCCTACCTCCGGGGGTGGCGGGAGACCTGGCGCTACGCCACGGACAACGACCGCCCCGTGGAGGCCTTCGGGTACGTGACGGCGGAGGGGAAGCGGTACCGGGTCCCCGGCCTCGAGGGCTACCTCCAGCCCACGGGGAAGGACCTGGAGGTGGCCGAGGGCGACCCCTACGTGAGCTACATCACCCGCTCCCTCTCGCCCCAGGGGAACCCCCTCGCCGGGACGGGGAGGGAGGAGCCCAAGGTGTGGTTCAAACCCCTCAGGGAGTGGTGCGCGGAAAGGGGGTTGTGATGCGGCGTTTCGCGGTGCTTCTCCTCGGTTCCCTAGCCCTGGCCCAGGGGCCCACCTACGAGGACTGGACCAAGTACCTGCTCTCCGCCCCGGACTACCGCTTGGAGCAGGTGCTGAAGGGGAAGTGGCCCTACCTGGAGGTCCTGAGGAAGGACCGCCTTAGGGACTACCAGGGAGGGGCCACCACCCCGGAGGCCCAGAGCCACGAGTTCTACCTCCCCCTCTCCAGCCTCGAGGCCACCCAGGAGGTGGCGAGGGACCTCCGCAAGGCGTGGCAACGCTTTGAAGAGCGCTACTACTGGAGGGTCATCACCGAGCTCAACAACCCCGCCTTCTGGTTCGCCTACTGCCTCGCCGGGGTGAAGGGGCCGGAGCTAAATCCTCCTCTCCCCGAGTTCAAGCTCATGGTGCCCTCCGAGGGGGTGGACACGGCCTTCCTTCAGGCGGCCACCCGGTCCTCTCCCCTGGACCTGGGGAAGTGGGCTTCGGCGGGGCTCCACAAGCTGGACAAGTACCTCCCCGTGCCCCAGGTGGACCCGAAGGAGTTCTGCGACGGGCTCGGGATGCAGATCCTGCCCCTCATGTACATCCCGGGGTTCAAGGTCCTGGTCCAGGGGAACGAGGTCTTCCGCACCCCGGGCTACCCCTCCCGCCCCTTCTGGTTCAACGAGGCGGAGGCCAACGCCCGGGTGGAGCGGGCCATGCAGAAGGCCCTCACGGACTACTACGCCGACTACCTGAAGGAGGTGGCGAGGGTCCTCCTTACCCCGAGGCCCAGCACCCCCCAGGACCTCCTCTCCTTGCTTCCTAGGGACTTCAGGAGCCTGGGGAGCCCCAAGGCCTACCTCCCCGTGCCCTGGCAGGGCCACCTCCTTGGGGCGGGGAGCGTGGTGGCCCCGGTCTACACCCAGCTCTTCCCCACGGACCTCACCGCCCTCTGGGACCAGGTGCAGGCCATCTGGAACACCTACAAGGGGCTCATCGACCGGGCGGGGACGGAGGTGGAGAAGGCGTACCTCTACGTGCACTTCTACCGCTCGGCCAAGACCCTCTTTGACTCCCGGGCCTTCCTGGGCCTGCCCGGGGTGGACGCCCTGAAGGGGAACCTCAAGAACCTGGTGGACGCCCCCTTGAGGGCCCTCACCGGGGCGATCCCCGCCCTCAAGGGGTGCGCGGGGGACCTGGACCGGGTGGTCTCGTGCGCGGCCACGGCCCTCATGACCGTGGACGAGGTGGTGAAGGCCAAGGGAGAGGTGGAGAAGCTCACCGGGGGGAAGCCCCAGGACGAGCCCCTGAAGGCGAAGGAAGCCCCGGGCCTCTGGAAGTACGAGGAGGCCAAGCGCTGGCTTCCTCCCTCGTCCCTCCCCGTCTACGAGGCCTTTGGCTACGCCACCTTCTTCCAGGGCACGAGCTTCCTGGAGGTGACCACGGTCCCCGACATCCGCAATGTGGACCTCTCCCAGGTGAACCTGGGGAACTGGATGGGGTGGGCCTGGGGCCAGCTCTCCCGCCTGGTGGTCTACTGGCACACGCCCCTCACCATCGACATCCGGGTGGAATACTGCCCCCCTTGCGTCATCGCCTACCCCTCGCTTCCCCTGGAAGGCCCGGCGCAACCCCTGGGGGTGCCCCCCTATGTGCTTCCCTTCGCCCTGGAGCGGACGCATTGGCGCTGGGTCTCCGTGCCCGAGGGGTACGAGGTGCCGGGGGTGCGGGGAGCCCCCTACACCCTGATCTCGGACCTTTCGGCCTACGCCTTGGACCTGAGGGCGCTCTATCGGCCCCTCCTCGGGAGGTGAAGATGCGGAAAGCGTTCTTGACCCTTTTGGTAGCCCTTACCCCGGCCCTGGCCCAGTTCGACTGGCTCTCCAACCTGGACTGGGGCGGGATCAGCAACAACCTGAACAAGGTCAGCCAGGTGCTCTCGTGCGACCCCAGTAGCCTCACCCGGCTGGACTTCTCCCAGCCCTCCCTGGTCCTCCGGGGGGTGTACCGGGTGACGAAGTGCGTCCTGTGCACCACCCTCAAGATGTGCGGCCTCCCGGACGACATGCTCTACCCCGCCTCCTGGGGGGAGATTCAGGGCGCTCTTTCCCGGGGCCAGGAGGTGATGGTGGTGGGCTCGGGGGCCGGGGTGGAGGCTTTGGCCCGCTACCTCGGGCTCATCCTGCACGGAGGGGGGTGCCAGAACATCTCCTACGGGGGCGTGCCCATCTACACCTGCCCGCCGGGAGGGATACGGATTCCTAAAGCGTACATCGTCACGGACGGGAAGACGGCGAGAAAGCTGGAGGCGGAGCTGAAGGAGGCGGTGAAGGAAGGCCTCCTCAAGGTGGTGGCCGTGGGGGGTGAGCGGGATGCCCCGGAGCTCTCCGGGGTCATCCTGGGTCTGCCCATCCTTTGGGCCGGGGGAAAGGGCTACCTCTTCGCCCCCGGATACAGCACCCCGGACCGCTGGCTCTGGCTCACCCCGGACGGCCCCGTCTCCAACAAAGTGGCCCTGGTGATGCGCCTGGCCACGAGCTACGTGGTGAGCGCCTCGAGGAGGCAGGAGGAGGTGAAGTGACTTGGGGGCTTCGCCCCACGGGAGAAGGCGTATGCGGACGGATCTCGCGGAGTTCTGGCGGATCGTGGAGGAGGCTAGCGTGGTGAAGGTGGACGGTACCGGGCAATACTACCTGGTGCGCCATCCCGAGCTCGGGTGGCGGCTCTACCAGCGGGGGATTGAGGCGGCCTTTCTCCTCGCCGAGGGGGAGGAGGCGCTTTTCTGGGCCCCGGAGTTCCGGGTGCCGTTGCCGGAGGTGGCGTGATGGCGTGCCCCATGTGCGGCGGAACGGGGCGCATCACGATCCGCCTCCCCGATGGCCGGGAGCTGGAGACGGCCTGCCTGGAGTGCCTGGACCGGGAGGCGGAGGACTTTGAGGAGGAGGAAGATGAAGAGGGCGTCTTCGTTCCCTGGGAAGTGCTGGACCTCCTCATGGAGCGCGAGGACGATGAGGGGTACTGGATCCCCTAGGGCCCTTCTCTTCGCCCTCGCCCTCCTCCTCCCCGCCCTGGCCCAGGGCTTACCCCAGGTGCGGGAGCTCTCCGAGCGGGAGCTCTACTGGTTCCTGGCGAACCGGACCCAGGAGGTGGTGGCCGTGGGGCTTCCCCCGGCCTCCCTGGGGGAGGCCCTGAAGGAGAAGCGCCTCACCCTGGTCCTGGGGCGGGAGGCGCCTCCTCCCTGGGCCCGGGGGGCGAAGGTGGTGCGCCTCGGGGGGACGCCCATGGCCGGGTGGTTCCTCCTGGCGGACGGACGGTTCTTCGTGGCCCCCAAGGGGGCGGCCTTCGTGGTGGTGGAAAGCCCGGAGGTGGTGGCGGTTCTCCGGGGGTACTTCGCTGTGGCTTGGGGGAAGTAAATGCGGGTTCTCCGGTTTGACGGAAGCCAGAAGCGGCGGGTCTACGAGACGCCCATGGGGGACGGGTGGGTCCAGGAGTGGCCCACGGGGCGGTGCCGGGCCTGGTGGGAGGGCCCCGGAGGGGAGCGGGAGGACCTCGGGGACTTCCCCAGCCTGGAGGAGGCCTACGAGGCCCTCGAGGCGGCCTTCGCCCGGCGGGTAGCGGAGGTGGGCCTGGATGAGGAGGACCTGGAGCCTCCTTTTTAGCCTGCTCCTTTTGACGGGGTGCGCCCTCGAGGCCCCCCTCCTTCGGCTCTCCCTGGGCCAGGAGGAGGTGCGGGCTCGGGAGGGGGAGACGGCCATCCTCCCGGCGCGGGTGGAGGCGAGGGGGCTCAGGGCCCGCCTCTTCGTGGAGGGCCTTCCCCCGGGGATGACCCCTCCTCCCCTGGAGGTGGAGGGTAAGAGGGAGCTCTCCCTCGCCATCCCCGCCCGGGAGGCCGGGACCTGGGAGGCCCGGGTGGTGGCCGAGGGTGGGGGGATGCGGCGGGAGGCCCCCTTCCGCCTGGTGGTGGAGAGCGCTTCCTCCCCGGACCTCTACCTCGAGGGCGCGGTCTATGTGGGGGAGGCGGCTTCCGCCTCCAGACTTGACCGCTATGCATCCCTTAAGGTAGACCTAACCCCATGACCCTGCGCGAGGCACTGGCCCAAGTCCCCGACCCCCGGGGCAAGAACCGGCAATACCCCTTGTGGGGCCTGTTGGCCCTCATCCTCCTGGCCTTCCTCTGCCGCGTGGACTCCCTTCGCGGCGTGGCCCGCTTCGCCCGCGCCAACCCGCACCTCCTGCCCCACCTGGGCCTGCGCAAACCCCCGGGGCACTACGTCCTCACCTCCCTCCTCCCCCGCCTGGACCCCGAAGGCCTGCAAAAGGCCCTCCTCTCCCTCTTCCCCGAAGCCCAACTGGATGGGGTGTGGGTGGTGGACGGGAAGACCCTAAAGGGGAGCCGCAAGGGACCATCCCCCCAGGTGCGCCTGGTGGAGGTCTTGGCCTTGCACCTGCGGACCACCCTGGCCCAGGCCCAGGCGGAGGGGAGGGAGGCGGAGGCCCTGAGGCGGCTTCTGGCCTCCTTGGGGGCGGAGGACTTGGTGGGGAAGGTGGTGGTGGGGGACGCGGGGTACCTGTACCCGGAGGTGGCGGAGGCCATCCGGGAAAAGGGGGGGATTACCTCTTGGTCCTGAAGGGGAACCAGAGGGGGCTGTTGGGGTGGGCGGTGGAGGTGTTCCGGGGGATGGAAGGGGGGCGGCTGCCCGGGGAGACGGAGGCGGCCTGGAGGGTGGAGCGGGACGGGGAGGTGTGGCGGTACCGGGTGTGGGCCTCCCCGTACTTACCGGAGGCGATGCGGGCCTTTCCTGGGGTGAAACAAGTGGTGCGCCTGGAGCGGGAGGTGATGCACAAGGGGACGGGGGAGGTGCGGCGGGGGGTGAGCTATGCCCTGACGAGCTTGGGGGCGGAGGTGGCGGACGCGAGGCGGTTGGGGGAGCTTTTGGTGGGGCGGTGGGGGATAGAGAACGGTTCCTTCTGGGTGCGGGATGTTCTCTTCTGCGAGGACGCTTGCCAGGTGCGGGGGATAGGGGCGCGGGTTTTGGCGGCCCTCCGGGCCTTTCTGGTGTCCCTACTCCACCAGAGGGGGGTGAGGGGGAAGAAGGCGGCCCTGGAGGCCTTCTCCTTCCATCCCCTCTCCGCCCTCAGGTTCCTGGGGCTTTATGCGGTATAGCGGTCAAGTCTGCTTCCGCCTCCCAGGCCACGGGCGCCCTCCGCTACTGCCCCACGGGGTGCTCCGGGAGGCCCCTGGGCGGGGGCTGGTACCGGGCGGAGGGGCTTCAGCCTCTGGCCTCAGGGACGGAAGGCCTCCCCGACCGCCCCGTGCGGGCCCAGGGGGGCGAGGCCGAGCCCCTCTTTCCCGAGGAGTGGAACCTCCCCCTAGCCCGCTTCCCCGAGGCCTGGGCCGAGGCCACGGGGGAGGGGGTGGTGGTGGCGGTGGTGGACACCGGGGTCCTCCCCGGCCACCCCGACCTCGAGGGCGTCCTCCTTCCGGGGTTGGACCTGGTGGACGGGGACACCGACCCCACGGAGCCCGTGGTGAGCCCCCTCCAGACCTTCCACGGAAGCCACGTCTCGGGAATCCTGGCGGCGGCCTGGAACGGGGTGGGGATGGCGGGGGCCTCCCAGGCCCAAGTCCTCCCCATCCGCCTCCTCACCCCCGAGGGGACGGGGCGGGAGAGCGACCTGATCCTCGCCCTCCGGTGGGCGGCGGGGATCCCCGTGCCGGGCCTTCCCCCAAACCCCCACCCGGCCCAGGTGGTGAACCTCTCCTTAAGCGGGGAAGGCCCCTGTTCCCCCGCTTTGCAAGAGGCCCTGGACGAGGTGAGGGCCCGGGGCGTCCTGGTGGTGGCGGCGGCGGGGAACTACGGGCGGGACTTCCGGGACTACTTCCCCGGGAACTGCCGGGGGGTCCTCACCGTGGGGGCGGTGGGCCCTGAGGGGAGGCTCGCCTCCTACTCCAACCGCTCCGCCCCCCTCCTCGCCCCCGGGGGGGACGGGGCTTCCGGGGTCCTGGGCCCCACCCTGGGGGGACACCGCCTCCTCCAGGGGACGAGCCAGGCGGCCCCCCACGTCTCGGGGGCCCTGGCCCTCCTTCGCTCCCGGGGGGCGGCCTCCCCTGAGGCCCTGGAGGGGGCGCTCCTCGCGGGGAGCAGGTCCACGCCGGAGGGGAGGCTTTTAGACGCCTTCGCCGCCCTGAAGGCCCTGGAGGGGGGCGGGGTGGCCTTCCGGGTGGAGGGCCGCCTGGCCCTGAAGCCCGGGGAGGAGGGGAGCCTGGCCGTGGAGGTCCTAAGCCCCTACCCGGTCCCCGTGCGGGTGGCGGCGGAAGGGGGGCTTGCCGCCTACCTCGCCCCGAACCCCGCCCAGGGCACGGCCCACCTCCGGGTGCGGGCGCCCACGGGGACGGCCCCCGGGGCCTACCGGGTGCGCCTGGAAGGGGGCGGGGCCTGGGCCACGGCGGAGGTCCAGGTGGAGGCCCTTCCCGCCCGGGTGGTCCTCTCCGCCTGTTCCGGGGAGGGGTCTTGCCGGAGCCTCGTCCTGCCCCCGGACGGGGGGCCTTTCCGGCTTGAGGGCCTCTCCCCCGGAACCTACCGCCTCCTCGCCTTCCTGGACCGGGACGGGGACGGGGCCCTGGACCCGGAGGAGCCCCGGGGAGAGGCGGAGGCCAGGCCCCCGGCCACGGGGGTGCGCCTCCTGGTGCGCTGACCCTCCAGAATGCCTGCTCCCACTTTTTCCTGCCACACCCACAGCAGGCCCGCTCTCAGCCCTCACGGAAAGAGGGCTAGGGTGGGAAGGGTAGGGTGAAGAACGGGAAAAGCCGGAGGGGGAAAAGTCTTAGCTACACACGGGGTGGCGGCGGAGAGGGGTTGTAGCTAAGATGGTGGCAAGGATGGCCGAGAGCCTTGGGCTGGAGGTTTGGGACCACCCCGAGGAACGGAAGCGGGTGGTGGGAGAGGCGTTGGCCCGCTGGGACGAGGAGGTCCTGAAGGAAGCCCTCTGGGCCTACCTGGTCCGCCGCCGCAAGAAGCCCGACCGGGCGGCCCCCCATTACGTGGGCTACTTCGTGCGCTGGCTGGCCTTGAAGGGGCGGCGGTGGCCCCACCTGGAGGCCGAGGACCCCAAGGCCTTCCTCCTGGAGGCCAAGGAGAAGGGCTTCCCCGGAGGGGAAAGGGGGCCCCTCTCCTGGGGCACCGTGGAGCGGGCCCGGGCAAGCCTCAGGCACCTCTTCCCCTTCCTGGACTGGGCCGGGCATCCCATGCCGTCCCACGTGCGCCTCCCCTCCCGCCAGGAGCTTCCCGTGGTCGCCCCCTCCCGGGCCATGCCCGAGGAGGCCTACCAGGACCTCCTGGAAAAGGCCGGGGCCTATCCCCTCGCCTACTGGCGTCCCCTCCTCCGGGTCCTCCTCGTCCTCCTGGGGGAGGTGGGCCTCACGGTGAAGGAGGTGGCGGACCTCTGGAAGGAGGACGTGCGGGAGAAGAGCCTACTGGTGCGGGGGACCAAGCTCCGGGAGGTCCCCCTCTCCCCTCTCGCCCGGGAGGTCCTCGCCGACTGGCTCCCCCAGAGGGCCTTCCTCGCCTCCCACCAGCCCCTCCCCTACCCCCACCTCCTCCTCAAGCCCGCCCCGGGGAAGAACCGGGGGAAGCCCCTTGGCCTGGAGGAGGCCAAGTGGATCCTCACCGAGTTCGCGGACTTCGCCGGGGTGAAGGCGGAGGGCAAGAAGCGGGCCGACCTCGCCCTCCCCTTGCGCTGGCGGGCCATCCGCCGCTTCCTCAAAGAAGGCCACCCCAGGGAGAAAGTGGCCTACTGGACCGGGATGAAGAGCCTCGTGGTGCCGGGGTGGGGGGAGGAGTTCTAGGCCGTTTTCAACCCCAGCCCCTTAAGTGGAGGTATTCCCTCCCGGGTTGTTCTCGGACTCCTTGTCCCCGACGCTTGGTGGCCTCAAGAAAGGAACAAAGGTGAACCCCTCCTCCTCCTGGGCCCTCAGACCCAGGAGGCCCCTTTGGGCCTGGACCAGACCCTCAAGGTATTCCCGAACGGGGCGGCTCACCTCTTCCGCCCAGCTGGGGCTCTTCGGTTTCGGGATCCTCACCTCTTTCCAGTAGTCTCCTACGTCCTCCCGGTTCGTCTGCATCAGAGTGACCCGCCGCCAGCTTTCCCTGACCGCCCTCAAAGAGAGAGCCCAGAAGAGGTAGAAAGGCGTGTACCCCTCCCTTTCGCCCTCCTCCGTGCTCCTCAGGACGAGCACCTCCTTGGTTAGCACCCGCTCCTCCTCGCCAGGGAGCAGGACGGCAAACTCCCCAATATTGCTACTCGCCCGGATGGGAGTGAGGAGATCCCAAGCCCGAAGCCCGCTCTCCTCCCCTCTCCAGAGCCTCCTCGCCACCTCCCTCGGGACCAGGTTGGTGGGGTTGACGTTCACCCTTCCAGCCCGGAGGTCGCTCACCTTGATGTAGGGGACCTCGCCCCTACGGTTCAGGCGATCCGGGCTACCGTGGCCGAAGCGGTACTCCAGGAAGCCTCTCTCCACCAGCTCTCCCAGGCTCACCCCCTCGAGGCCCTTTTCCTCCAGAAGGCGGTTTAGGGGCTCTTCGTACCTGGGGTCGTAGTAGCGGGGGACGAGCACCCCTCGCCGATACACCTCCCCAAGCCTCACCTGAACGGCTCCAGGGGGAAGCTCGCCTTTCTTGCTCAAGAGCACGTGCTCCCAGAGCTCGTTGTCGGGGATGTCCTTCCCGTCAGGGCCTATGCCACAGGTGTGGGGGTTGAGGAAGAGGACAGGGGCCTCGAGGTCGGGCTCGCTTGCGAGCTTCTCAAAGACGAAAAAGCTAGTCTTAGCCCTGGCATATTGCTGAAAGGCCTCCATAGGGATATTGGCCACCACCAGGGGGCGAAGGCGGGGGCGGAGCCAGTCCATCACCCAGCGGTAGGAGCGGCTGAAGAAGTAGGTTTCGGGAAGAACGATCCCCACACGCCCTCCAGGCTTTAGGAGCCAGTAGGCGAGCTCCAGGAAGACCAGGCCTATGGGAACCTTCTTCATAGAGCCCCCATCCGCCAGGTGGATAGAAAAGCCGCTTTGGGCGAGGTCTTCTCTGCTTACTACCAGGTCCTTACCGAAGGGAGGGTTGGTGAGCACCAGGTCAAAGCGCCCCTCCTGCAGTTCGGACTGCAGGTGAGGAAAGCTCTTGGGCCACTCGTGCCTCCTGATGGAGTCTCCCCGGAAGATATGGGCCGAGCCGTCCCCACCGATCTGCATGACCGCCTTGGCCAACTTGACGGCCACGTGGTCCTTGTCCACCCCGTAGAGGTGGGTCTGGGCCCAGCGGACCGCTTGAGTGGGGTCTCCCTTCGCTTTCTCCACCAGGTTGAAGAAGGCCTCGATCAAAAAGCCCCCAGTACCGCAAGCTGGATCGATCACCAAGTCGTCCCACTCCACCTCCGTAAGGACCACGCCCGCTTTGATGACCGACTGGGGGGTGAAGAACTGGCCGTCCGCCGAGCGCAGGGCCTCCGTCCGGAGCACCTGGAAGGCCTGGGCCACCGCCTCGCTTCCCGCCTCGATGAGGCGGTACCCCTCCAAAGCCTCCACCACCAGGTGGATAGAACGGTCCGTCAGCCTCAGCGTCCGCTCCTCCTCGCTGGTGAAGAGCTCGGGGTAGACCCGGGTAAAGTTGCGGAACCACTCCCGGATCATCCGCGCGGTGTCCTCGGGAGTGGAGAGGGCCCGCCAGCGCACCTCCGCCTCCTCTCCTTCGGCCTTGGCTCTCCTGTCGCCATCCAGCTTCAAAAGGATGAGGTTGCAAAGCTCGCTCAGGCGGTCATCAGGACGGACCACGTTAGCGTCTTCGGAGGCCAAGCGGTCCATGAGGTCGGAGAAGAGTTTTCTCAAGACGTCCTGGCTAGGAACGGTCAAGTCCTTGTACCGAAGAGGTACGCGGTCAGGCACTATCGGGTCCCCGGGAGAGGGGATGTCCTTGACCAGCTTGCGCCTAGGATGCGCCTCTCCACGGTAGAGGAAAAGGGCGGGAGCGGAAGGGTCAGCGGAGTTGGTCCAGATTCCAAGCTCTACAGAAGGTTCCAGGGACATGTAAGCCTGCAGTTGAGAGATCCCGGCTTCCTCCTTGGGTTGTTTGGTCTCAATAACGATGCGAGGAAGAGAAGGATCCTCCGTAGAGGTGTCAAAGATAGCGATGTCAACGGGGAAACCCTCATAGCTTCTCCCCTTCTCCCGCTTGTGGGCCTCCGAGGGGCTCTTGGGCACCCGCCACTCCCTCTTGCCGAAGCGGATCTGCTCAAGTTTATAGCCTTTGGTAAGGAGATACTGCACTAAGGGGCCCACCACCTGCTCCTGCTCAGGACCCTCCTTGAGTTGGCTCCTCACTTCCTCCACCAGACCTTGGCTCAGCTGACCTTGCGCCTCCACCTTCGCCCCCGCCTCCTAGAGAAAAACCGCACCTAACCAAGCAGTTCCTTGAGCTCCGCTAAGAGCGCTTCTACCCTGGCCCGCTTTTCAGGGAGCAGGGCCTCGAGGTCCAGCCGCAAGAGCCTCTCCCCCACCTCCCGGTGCCAGGGCTTGGGGGCCTTCTCCTTCTGCAAAAGCTCCCGCACCCGGGCCTTCAGGTCCCGCAGGGAGAGGCCCGCCCTCGCCTCCTCCAGGAGGGCCTTCCGCGAGGACTCGTCCTTCACCTTCTTGAGCTCCAGGGCGGCGGTGTAGGGGATGGACCCCTCCTCCAGGGCCGCCTTGAGGTTCTCGGGGAGGTTGAGGAGGGGGAGGCGGGCCTGGACGAAGGACTCCCAACCCATGCGGCCCAGGGCCCGGAAGACCTCCTCCACCCTCCGGGCCTCGAGGCTCCCCAAAACGTTTTGGGGAACTTTCCTCCTCGCCTCGTCCCGCATCCGGTGGAGCAGGGCCACCACCTCCTCCACGGGCCTCCCCAAGTCTTCCGACAGGAGGTCCAGGACCCCCAGGGTCTCCTCGTAGGGGTTCAGGTCCTCCCGCTGAAGGTTCTCCACCAGGGCGAAAAGCTTCGCCTCCTTTTCGGAGAGCTCCACCACCCGCACCGGGACCTCGGAAAGCCCCGCCATCCTCGCGGCCCGGTACCGCCTCTCCCCGGCCACGATGGCGTACTTCCCGTCCCCCAAGGGCCGCACCAGGAGGGGCTCCAGAACCCCGTGCGCCCGGACGGACTCCGCCAGGGCCTTCAGGGAGGCTTCCTCGAAGCGGCGCCGGGGCTGGGGACGGGGGGAGAGGGCCTCGAGGGGGAGGAGGCGCCCGCCCCCTACCTCGGAGAGGTCCAGGGCCCGGGCCAGATCAGGAGGTAGAAAGGGGCTGATGGGGTTGCGCTTCACGCCGCCACCTCCTCCCGCAGAAGCGTCTCCTCCACGAGGTCGCCAAGGGCCTTGAACTCTCGGATCACCTCATCTCCCCCTACCAGCTGAACGGGTACGCCCTTAGCCTGAGCCTCCCGGTACACGGCGGGCCTCCTGGTCAGGGGTGGGGCCACGGGCACAGCTCCGCTCAGGGCCTCCTCGAGGGCCTGCAGGGCCTCCCGGTCCCGGGCGGTGCCCTCCGCATGGGTGGGAACCACCAGGCGCACGAAGCTCCGACCCGCCCAAAGGCGCATCCGCTGAAGGGAAATCCCATAGCCGCGGGCCACCTGGACCACGGTGCGCAAGGCCTGGGCCCCCTTCCGGGAAAGCTCCACGGGAACGACAAGCCCGTCCCCAGCCAAGGCAGCGGCCACCGCCAGAGAGCCCAGGGAGGGAAGCGAGTCCACGAGGATGAGGTCGTAGACCTCCCGAAGCTCGTTTAGCGCTCCCCGGAGGGCAAAGGCGTTGTGGGGCTCGCGGGAGAGGAGAACCTCGGCCCGGGCCAACTCCACCTGGGCGGGGAGAAGGTGGAGGTTGGGCAGAACTTCCTTGGGCTGAGGGGTGGCTCGACCTTCGAACACGGCGAGGGCGGTTTCCTCTTCTGGAACCTCCTCATGTCCCAACCAGGCGGAGAGGTTAGCCTGGGGGTCCATGTCCACCAGGAGCACCCGCTTCCCCCTCGAGGCCATCTCATAGCCGAGGTCCCGGGTGAGGGAGGTCTTCCCCGCCCCCCCGGCGTGGGTGAAGAGGGTGAGGACCCTGCCCTGGGCCGGGCCTTCCTCCGGCACCTCCTCCCGGACCATCCACCACTCCCCCACCCGTTCCGCCTGGATCTTCCCCTCGCGGAGCATCTTGTGGGCGGTGCTGTAGGGGAGACCCCGCTCCCGGGCCCACAAGGCCAGCGGCTTTAGCTTTACCCGTGCCATGTTGCCCCCATCATAACACGTGTTGCCAAATACCCTCTCCTCAAGGAGCCTCCCACGGGCTGAACACCCGCACGGGCACGCCCTCAAAAGGCCTCAGGTTGCGGGTGACCAGCACCAGGCCGTGCCGCAGGGCCGTGGCCGCCAGCAGGGCATCTAGGGGGGAGAGGCTCCTTCCCTCCACCATGGCCCGCCCGGTGAGCTCTCCCCAGACCTCCATCACCTCTGCATCTAGGGGAAGGATCCGCCCCGCGAAGCGGCGTCTGATCCCGTCCAGCCAGGCCTCCAGCCGGGGACGCCGCTCCGAGGGAGCCCGCACCACCCCTTGCACCAGCTCCCCCAAGGTGAGGGCAGAAAGGTAAGCCTCCCCCAGGGGCACCGCCTCCAGCCAGGCCAAGACCGCAGGGTGGGGTTCCCGCTTGGCCACCTCGGAGACCACGTTGGTGTCCAAGAGGTAGCTCAAAGTTCCACCTTCCGGTAGGCGATCCCCTCCCTCTCCGGAGGGAAGAGGGCCTCCACCTCCTCATTGGGGAGGGGTTCTTGGGGGCGAAGGGCCTCCAGGAGGCGGGTCTCCCTGCCCGCCAGGCGGGCGTAGGCCTCCCAGGAGAGGACCACCACCGCCCGCTTGCCCCGGCGGGTCACCACCTGGGGGCCGGAGCGCAGGGCCTCCTCCACCAGCTCGGAGAAGCGGGCCTTGGCCTCTTGCAGCTGCCAGGTCTTGTCCACAGCCCAAGCTTAGCACAACTGGTCAGACTAGGCTTTAGCCAGCCCCCGGGCAAAGGACCCTTCCGCTCAAGAGCAGCACCTCCTCCCCCAGGAGCCTCCCCCGCTCCACCCGTCCCAGGACCAGGGCGAGCCCCCCTGGGGCTGGGACCAGGTGGGGGCGCACGGGAAGAAAGCGCACGGGGAAGGGAGGAGCTTCCTCAGGGTCCTTGGGCACCACCCAGACCCTTCCCACACCCTCGTGAGCCCCCAGCCATTCCCCCAAGAGGCTGAAGCGCAGAGGTTCGTCGGGAAGGAAGCCCACCGGGGCCGGGGCCAGGAGGGACCAGTGGGCCACCACCACTTCGGTGACGAACCCTTCCCGGTCGGTGCGAAACCAGAGGACCACCTGGTGGAAGCCCGTCCCTGGGCCCTTACCTCCCAGAAACCTGGCCCGCAAGGTGAAAAGTCCCCGCGCCTCCAGGCGAAGGCTACGCCCACAGCCCGAAGGGGAGAGATGGGCCACCCCGTGGAGGAAAGCCTTGTGCCCTAGTCGTCCCACAGGGGAACAAGCTCGGCCTTCCTCACCACCATCCGCCTGCTCTTGGGCCTCAGCTCCCCCTCCAGGTACACCCCGCTGCCCAGGGAAGGAAGCCCCTCCAGGAGGGCCAGGGCGGCGTGCAGGGTGAGGCGGAAGGGTTCCTTGAGGACCCCTTGGGGGTTGGGACGGATCTCCACCACCAGCCGCCCCTCCTCCCGGTCCACCCCCACCAGGCGGCCCCGCGCCTGGAAGCGGGATGGCTCCACCCCCGGCCTCCGGGAAAACCCCAAGGCGGGGGAGTGCCAGGGGGACCAAAGGCCCTGGGCGTTCGTACGAGGGGAGAAGCGGGCTAAGACGGTGCGCCCCAAGTGGCGCTGGAAGGCCCAGAAGGGGATCCGCTCCCACACTTCCCGGGGAAAGCGCAGGGGCACCTCCCCCAAGGCGGGATCCCGCAGGACGTAGACCCATCGGGGACGCCCCCCCTCCTGAGAGCCTTCCCCCTTGCCCTTGGGGGGCAGGATCTTGCGCTCCAGGGTGCCCCAAAGCTCCAGCCGGGCGAAATACCAGTCCTGTGGCCTAGACTCCTCGCCTTCCGAGAAGCCTTCCCCAAGGGGTTTCTCCCCCGACGAAGCGGGGAGGAGTTCGGCTTCCAGCATCTCCCTCACCCTACCACACGGGCCTCAAGGAGAAGTTCCCTGGGCACCCGGTAGGCCACCCCGTCCACCTCCAGGAAGGCCTCCTTACCCCCTCCTGTCCAGCCCCCGAAGTAGCCCCGCCTGCCATCGGGCAGGAGGAGCAGGTCGCCGTCTTGGAAAGGCGGGGCCTCGAGGGAAGAGGTCAGGGAAGGGGCTTGGGCCCCCTCGGGGGCTAGCTCCTGAAGCAACCGCTCCAGGTAGGCCGCCGGGTAGCGCACCACCCCCCGCCTCGCCCCTTCCAGGGTGCGGGCCACGACCTCCAGAAAGGCCGTCCCCAGGGGCAGGGCCCCCCGCTCCAGGCGGTGGAGGTAGGCCCCGAAGAGGGCCGGGGTGGCGAAGCCGGGGCGGAAGACCCGCCAGAACTCCCGCCAAAGCCCCGCCCCCTCCAGGGCGGCCCGCAGGGACTTCGTGCCCGGCTTCACAAGCGGCGGGGAAGCTTGGGTCAAGACAGAAGTTCCGCTCCCTCCCGGAGGAAAAGCAAGGGAGGCTTCCACCTCGTGGCCTTCCCCTAAGGGTTCCGCTAGGGGTTCCTCCCAAAGCTCCTCCTCCCCCTCTGCCGAAGGCGGGGTGGGTGGGTGGGATAGAGGATGAGGAGGTTTTTTCTTTTCTTCTTCTCTTATTTCTTCTAGGACCGAGCCAAGCTCGTCTGGCACGGCCTTTTCCCCGCTTTCCCCCTGCACGGCGTGCAAGGAGCTTTGCACAGCGTGCGCCTTGGGGAGCACGGCGCGCAAGGGGGCAAAGTAGCCGTAGCCGCCCCGCTCCACCAGGCCAAGCTCCCAGAGTTCCAGGAGGGCCTTCTCCACGGTGCGGGGGTCGAAGCCCAGGAGGAGGGCGAGGTCCTGGGCCGTGGCCTCCTTCCCCTCCAGGCGGGCCCGGGAGAGGAGGGTGAGGTAGACCAGGCGGGGGATGGGCTTGAGGCGCTTCCCTCCCACCTCGCCGGAGAGGGCCTGCTTGAGGATGGGGTTCGGGATCAGGGTGAAAGCCGAAGGGTGGTCCAGGTAGGTCCAAGCCTTGGAGTGAGCTTTTTTGCGTCCCACGGTGCTTTTTGGGCCTTTTACCCCGGCCCTGGGGCCCGTGGGGTTGCCCAAAGAGGTTGACTCTCCCTCTGCGGCTTGGTATCCTAGCCTTGGGAAGGGGCGGATACCAAGCTTGAGAGCAAGCTGTCGGGGGCAACCCCGATCCGCTTCTTTTTGGAGGCCGCTAAGTTAGCCTGTTCCTCTCACCTCCCTTGTCTTGCCATATTAGCATAGCCCTGTGCCAAGCAAAGACCACACTCCAAGGCTAGCACACCGAATGATCCTTTAGCAACAGGGGGTTATCCCTGCACCCACCAAGCCCGCACCAGGCCGAGGATCTCCGGTTCCCGGCCCTCGGTCCAGAGGGTGGGAAGCCCTTGGAGGAGGGGGTAGAGGGCGAAGTTTTTCCTTTCCAGGTCCTCGTGGGTGAAGAGGGCGGGGTGGCCCTCGAGGCGGCCCACGTAGACCCCTTCCCGGGCCACCAGGGGCCTCAGCTCCGCCAGAAGGCGCAGGGGTTTGGTGAGGGGGAAGGGGAGGGTGAGGGAGAAGAGCCAGGGCCCGGGAAGCTCCAGGAAGGCGAGCTTGTCCACCAGGGCTCCCTTGGGCAGGTCCTCGGGGGCCAGGTAGGCCTGGCGGGCGCTTTCCCCGGAGAGGGCGGCTTGCAGGGAGGGGTAGAGGGGAAGCGCCACGGGACGGCGCTCCTCGAGGCCCTCCGGGAGCCCTTCGTCCAGGAGGACGGAGAGGGGAAGGCCCAGGACCCGGGCCAGGTTGGTGAGGTAGAGGGCGGAGAGGGAACGGGGGTCGGTGGCCCCGCGCTCGATCTTGGCCATGAGGCTGAAGGAGAAGCCCGCCATGCGGGCGAGCTCCTCCTGGGTCAGGCCCAGCTCCTTGCGGCGCTCGATGATGGCGCGGATGCGAGGAGGCAGGGCCTCTTGGGGCTGTTTGCGGCGTGGCATGGCCTCATCCTAAAGTAACGGACTTGATTAGGCAATCTAGGGTCTGTTCGCACCCTCCGGTCGGGTTGCGATTTTTGGTTTGCCTTCCCCACCCCAAGAGCGGGACCATGTTCACGTGACGCCTGAACCCCCTGTCTTCTTTAATGCGCCTTCTCTGGAACTGCCTCTACAACCGCCTTGGTCGTGTCAAGATTTATGTGTAAGCGTCTGTGTACGGGGGGCATACCTCTCCAGAAGCATCTTCTCCAGCACTTCCCGCACCTCAGCAAAGCCCTTCAATCGCCGCTCAGACCACCTCCCCTCCTGACGCTCCGCCGCTTTGGGGCCCCTACCCCAAATGAACCGCCAAGTAAAGGAGCTTAAACACAGACTCGGGTCGGGGGAACTTATGATCCCGCACCTTCGTCCCACGCCTCACCAGAACGCTAGCCCTTCGGGCTGAGCCCGGATGAACCTCTCCATCAGGTTGGTGCTCCGCAGATAGGGCCAGAGCACCTGGGGGTAATCGTGGAAACGGAGCAGAGCCCCCGAGTTCTCCCACCAGGAGGCCACCAGGGAAGGGTACCTGGCACCCCAGGCCTCCCTCAGCCTCTCCAAAGCACCCAGGGCTTCCTGTCGGCTCCCCGCCATGTACACCCCCTTCAGGTCTTGGGCCAAAAGAGCCCTGTCCCGGG
>Ga0308310_1000232_pt1 | contig 22977 bp, 16 predicted proteins | sample HotsprSampleMS65_FD_203672 | JGI IMG/M metagenome (GOLD analysis project Ga0308310, IMG submission 203672) | Hot spring phototrophic mat microbial communities from Mushroom Spring, Yellowstone National Park, Wyoming, United States - 20090730_MS65 ...
AAAGACCTGGCAACGCGCAGCGCCTCGTTCCTCACTTACCTCGAAGAGTGGTACCATAATCTACCGCAAGTTGATCTGGCAACCATTGTTGATAAGACCCCCGAACGTGTCGCACTCTGCTCGATTGATATGATCAACGGCTTTTGCAAAGAGGGACCACTGGCCGGGCCACGAGTCGGTGCCCTAATCGAACCGGTCGTGCGGCTTTTCAACCGTGCCTACGAACTCGGCGTTCGTGCGTTTGTCTTGACGCAAGACACCCACGATCCGAACACACCCGAGTTTGCTGCGTACCCACCGCATTGTCTGGCCGGTACTGCCGAAAGCCAGACCATCCGTGAACTGGCCGAATTACCATTTGCCGACCAGATTGTTGTCATTGAGAAGAACTCGCTCAGTTCACACCTCGGTACACGCTTTGGTGCCTGGCTATCCGAGCATCCGCAAATTGACACCTTCGTTTTGGTTGGTGATTGTACTGATCTATGCGTATACAGTGCTGCAATGCACCTACGTTTGGAAGCGAACGCTCTGAACCTCAAACGCCGGGTGATTGTGGCAGCCAATGCGGTTGACACCTTTGATACTCCGGTGGCAACAGCACGCGAGCTAGGGATTTACGCTCACGACGGCGATCTCCACCATGTCCTTTTCCTGCACCACATGGCGCAAAACGGGATTGAAGTGATGAATATAGTGTAGGCTGTCGAGGGGAGCGGAGGGGCAGCCGTGCAGGCTGCCCTATGCGTTTCATGCAATCTTGCGCGAGCGCTTCGTCGCACGTGAAGGTGTCGGTGCAGACGATTCCTCTTTAGGTTCAGCCGATTCTGTCAATGGTGCTCCCGCCTGAGCCTCATCGAGCGAATTAGTAATGTAGTCACACTTTGGATAGCGCGCACAGCCATAGAATGGGCGTCCAAACTTACCTCGCCGCCGCAACAATTCTCCTTCACCACACTTCGGGCAGATCACGCCAGTCGGTTCGGGAAGTGGTACCGGCTTCCCATCACGACCAATCCGACGTGTATTGGTGCACTCAGGATACCCCGAACAACCGAGGAAGGGGCCGAAGCGGCTCTTCTTCACTACCATTGGTCGCCCGCAGACATTACACAACACATCACTGGTTTCAGGGGCGCTGGTCTTGTCGATAACAATCTGACCATTCTCATCACGGTGAAAATTACTGGTAAAGTCGCACGATTCACCTTCGCCATCGCGATTGTAGCGTGAACAGGCCAGAAACTCACCGTTACGCCCAAAACGGATCACCAGCTTTGCCTGACCACACTTCGGGCAATCGAGATCGGTCACAATCTCTTCGCGTTTGACATTGCGCATCTGGTGCTGAGCCAACTCAAGTGTGGATCGGAATGGGCCATAGAATTCTCGCAAGACCGGCACCCACTTCTTTGAACCTTCAGCAATATCGTCAAGTTGTTGCTCGAGCGCCGAGGTAAAATCGTAGTCAACGATATTCCCGAAGTGCTCAACCAGCAGGTCGGTAACAATGCGTCCCAGGGTAGTGGGAATCAGCTTCTTGTCAACCATCTCGACGTATTCACGCTCCTGGATGGTCGAGAGGATCGTCGCATACGTACTGGGACGACCAATCCCCAGCCGTTCCAATTCTTTCACCAAACTGGCTTCAGTATACCGAGGCGGCGGTTCGGTGAAGTGCTGAAGCGGCAACAGTTCAACCAGTTGCAGCATTTCACCTTCGGTCAACGGCGGCAGACGGCGTTCACTGTCCTCATCTTCTTCGCCTTCATCGAGACTAACGTTATAAACGGCGAGAAAGCCGGGAAACTTGAGCACCGATCCGGTAGCACGGAAGAGATACGACGGTGCACCGGCAATCACCGGTGATGCTGCAATATCAACGGTCGTGCTATCGAACACCGCTGGCGCCATTTGCGAGGCAATAAACCGTTTCCAGATCAGATCGTAAAGTCGCCATAGATCACGTTCGAGCTTTTCGCTCAACAGCTCTGGCAAACGAGCACTGCTGGTCGGACGAATCGCCTCGTGTGCCTCTTGCGCACCTTTCGCCTTCGTCTTATACACCGGTGGTTGATCGGGCAGATATTCATTCCCAAAGCGCTGGGCGATAACTTCTCGTGCCTCCGCCTGTGCTTCTGCTGCTACCTGCACACTGTCGGTTCGCATATATGTGATGAGTCCAACGATACCGTCCTCACCACCAATATCGACCCCTTCGTACAGACGCTGGGCCAGCATCATGGTCTTCTTGGCACTGAAACCCAATTTACGTGCCGCCTCCTGTTGCAGGGTACTGGTGGTAAAGGGCGGAGGCGGAGTACGCCGCTTATCGCGGCGTGTCACACGAGCAACGGTAAAGGTTGCGCCGTGAAGTTCGGAAACAATCTCTTCGGCTTGCTCGCGACGCTCAATGGAGAACTTCTCCAGCTTCTTCCCACCACGCTCAATTAAGACTGCCCGAAAGAGATCACGCGGCGCAATCCCACCTTCCTTGAGCAGATCGGCTTCGATAGTCCAGTATTCCTGCGGTTGAAAACGCTCGATTTCACGTTCCCGCTCGACAATCAGCCGTACTGCTACCGATTGCACCCGACCGGCGCTCAATCCACGCTTAACTTTATCCCATAGCAACGGACTTAATTGATAGCCGACCAGCCGATCAAGAACACGGCGTGCCTGTTGCGCCTCAACCAGATTCTGATTGATCTGGCGCGGCTGTTGTAATGCCTGCTGCACCGCATTGCGGGTAATTTCTTGAAACACGACTCGATACACCGGAGTCTTTTTCGGGAGCTTGACGGCCTGTGTAATATGCCAGGCTATCGCCTCGCCTTCACGATCAGGATCGGTAGCCAGATACACTGCTTCGGCATTACGTACAACCTGGCTCAACTCGCTGACCACCTTCGGTTTCACAATCTCGTATGAAGGCGTAAAATCGTGCTCAATATCGATAGCAAGACCGCTTTTGGGCAAATCACGCACATGCCCCATACTAGAAGCGACCTTGTACCCTTTGCCCAGATATTTTTGAATCGTCCGTGCTTTTGCCGGCGACTCAACAATCACAACTTTGTCACCCATCGTGATTATTCCCGTGGTTGAAAGGCTTCTCAATCATACCAGCATTCTCTTCTGCTTTCGCACTATACGCGGCACGGGCCAGCTTGTCAAGAAAGAGTTTTATCAATAGCTGCATAAGCGGGGGTGGATGGGACCCGTGTGCTGATGTCGCTACAATCGGTTCCACTCGCTCATCCCAAGTCAGAGATTGTCAGCCGTGCGCCCCTTCTCGGGCAAGAGAAGCATTTTTAGACACACGCCGCAGAAATAGGGTATCATACGATTACCGGTATTAGTTGTGAAAAGGAGACACACGATGCTTAGCGAAAAGATCCAACAGGCCCTGAACCGCCAGATCACCTACGAATATGCCGCCTCGTATACCTACCTGGCAATGGCGGCCTACTTTGAATCGCTCTCGCTGACCGGTTTCGCACACTGGTTCCGCGTTCAGAGTGAAGAGGAGCGCGAGCACGCCATCCGCTTCTTTGACTACGTTAACGACCGTGGTGGACGGGTTATCCTCAGCGCTATCGAAGAACCGCGGAACGAATATGCCTCCCCGCTTGATGCTTTCGAGCACGCCCTGGCCCATGAACAACGAGTGACGGCTTCGATCCACGCTATCTATGCCTTAGCCGTGCAAGAGAACGACTATGCGACCATGTGTATGCTGAAATGGTTTATCGATGAGCAAGTTGAAGAAGAGAAGAACGCCGACGAGATTATTCAACACCTCAAACTGATTGGGAACGATGGTGTCGGCCTGCTGATGCTTGATCGCAAATTAGCCGAACGCCAAGAGGAAGATGAATAACAGGTATATACGACGCTCTCTAATCTACGTCGCTGACTGGGGGTAGGAGTTTTCAGCGTTCTCAGCTTTTGGTCACATTCGATGACCGGCCAGGGCAGTAGAGGCCACTCGCGCCTATCCCGTGCCCACTGCCAACGCCCCCCGACCGGCGTGGTCACCTGGGTGCGCGGGCCTCCGGCCCGCACCGTTTGGCCACATTCGATGACCGGCCAGGGCAGCGGAGGCCACTCGCGCTTATCCCGTGCCCACTGCCAACGCCCCCCGACCAGCGTGGTCACCCGGGTGCGCGGGCCTCCGGCCCGCAGCTTTTGGTCACATTCGATGACCGGCCAGTGCCGCGGAGGGCACTCGCGAATATTTCGTGCCCACTGCCAATGCCCCCCGACCGGCGTGGTCACCTGGGTGCGCGGGCCTCCGGCCCGCACCGTTTGGCCACATTCGATGGAGGCCACTCGCGCCTATCCCGTGCCCGCTGCCAATGCCCCCCGACCGGCGTGGTCGCCTGGGTGCGCGGGCCTCCGGCCCGCACCGTTTGGCCACATTCGAGGACCGACCAGGGCAGCGGAGGCCACTCGCGCCTATCCCGTGCCCGCTGCCAATGCCTCCCGACCAGCGTGGTCACCTGGGTGCGCGGTCCTACAGCCCACATCATGCGAGGTGCAGAAACCCATCGCTTCGTACATCAGCCAACATTTCTCTTCCTTCCCCCTTCCCCCGCAAGCGGAGGTGAACCCGTCTTGGCAATGCGTCAACAAGTATGATCGGCAAGCCAACAAGAGGTTGGGAAGAACACCATCGAAACGGAAACCCGCCTCTCCTGCGCACGTTTCTCCTCTCTTTGCCCTCCTCTCTCCCTTCACCTCTGCTAAAATCAGGTGAAAACGTCGAACAACCCCAAGCAAAGACCTCCTCAGTTGCAGATAGAGCGAGATTGGCATATTATAAGCGATTGAAGCGCTTGTAATCGAGGTTGCTCATGCAAACAACGCTTAACCAGATACCAACACCACTCGCCATTGGGTTGATCATTCTCGGTATCGTCATTATTCTGTTGGTTGTGCTGATTGTGCGGCGGCGTGCATCACAGGCACTTCCTCCTGCGCCGGAAACTCCGCCACCAACAAAGATCGACTACACCGCCATCCCGCTTGAAGAACCGCAAAGCTGGCAGGATCGGTTGCGCAATCTTTCCCTGGCAGCAAAGATTCTCTTCGTCTTGATCCCGATATTGCTGTGTATGGGGATCGGCATTCTAGTATTGAGTCTGAGTAATGATCAGACTGCTGCACCTCCACCTACACCGACCCCATCACCCATACCGGTTACACTCACCATTGAAGATGCAACCATTGTCCGCGCCAACCCACTAACCTTAAGTGTGCGTGTACGCAGCACCGGCCTACCCGATAACACCGAATTGCAGGTTGAACTACGAGCTGATGGTCAACCGCTGCGCTGGTTTGATCCAGCAAGGAGAATCCAAATTCGTCGTGATCGTGGTGATTTCCGTGAAGCAAAACTTCCTGATGGCGATCCAACGCCAGAAGGCAGAAAGTATACCGTTGTCGTCAGTACGCCCGACGGTAGCCTGAGTGCTGAAGCTGAACTGGAAGTGTTACCAACCTTTGCTGCTGCGTTTTACGGTGTTGAGCCAACGCCCTCTCCTTCGCCAACGCTGTCGGCAACTGCAACCCCCACAGTAATCGTTGTCCAGGAAACTCCAACGCCGTTGCCGCCAACAGCCACACCTACGCCAGCACTGCCAACCGGACAACCGGTAGCGGTGATCAACGGTGGTAATGTGCGGAAGCTTCCCTACACCGGCGTGAACAACGTGATCGGCGGCATTAACGCTGGCGAACAGGTGCAGATTCTGGCCCGTACTCCCAACGCTCTCTGGTATTATGTACGAACTATTCGGAACGAAGTAGGCTGGGTCAGTAGAACGCTGATTGCCGTCACCGATCTGATCGCTGCCGAGACACCGGTTGCCAACGTGGTGAGCGTCTTTGTGAGCGGCTCGATCTATCTGGCAGCCGATACGGACAGCGCGGTAATTGATCGAGTCGACCCGCCGGAGGTTGTTGAGCTGTTTGAGCGCACCGCTGATGGTACATGGTATCGAGTACGAACGGTTCGTGACCGTGAGGGCTGGGTACAGGCTTCACTGCTTGGCATTCCCGATGATGTAGCTGCTCAGGTGCCGGTAACGAAATGATCACGTCTTACTTACAACAACCGATAAGCGAGCTGCCTTTACTCTTTTTCGATGTCGAAACTACCGGTCTCGATATTCAAGCCGGTCATCGCATCTGTGAGGTTGCCATGCTCCGCTACGAGCATGGCAACGAAACAGGTTCGCTGAATACGTTGATCAACCCTGAGCGTGAACTCGATCCGCAGGCGGCTCAGATCAATGGCTTGCGACCTGAAGACCTGTACCAGGCGCCACGGTTTGCCGAGATCGCACCAAGTGTTGTCACCCTCGGCCAAGACGCAGTGCGTGTTGCCCATAATCTCCCGTTCGATGAGACGTTCCTCAATATGGAACTGACCCGAGCTGGCTATCCACCCCTCACCGGCCCGGCGCTTGACACGCTCGAACTGGCACGTCGTCTTGGGATGCGCCGTGGTTCACTCAGCCTGAAAGCATTGGCGACCACCCTTGATCTCCCTATTCCTACCCATCGAGCGATGGAGGATGTATTGACTCTTCAAGCCCTCTTTCATCGCCTCGTGAACGAGATGGCCCATATTGGCGTCGTCACCCTGGGCGACGCCCTCCGCTTTGCCCGCGGATTACTCCCTGGTCAACCAGAACCAGAAGTACCCGCTCCACTCGCCGCTGCGCTGGCCAACGGCGCCACGTTGCGCATTATCTACACCTCAAATAGCAGCCCGCAACCCATCGAACGTCGCATTCGCCCTATCGAGCTAACGGTTGAGCCAAACGGGCCAAGCGTGCGCGCTTTCTGCTACTTACGGAACGATATTCGCAACTTTTCACTTGCAAAAATTAGCGCATATCTGCCTGATACTGAAGAAGATGCCACGTTATAACAGCTCACATTCGAGCTGACGGTGCGGTATAGCGGAAACCGCCAGCGAGCATCGCAAGCTTGCACACCCTGGCACTATTTTTATCTTTTACCAACTTTCTCACAGAATCGGCCAAAAGAGGGGTTGACTCTGGTATACCAACAGTGCTATAGTAGCTTTAGTTACGTCTAATGGGGTGCCACGTCTGCGTCCCTCTATCGCGGTGACAGCTTGGGGTTTGAGGGTGTGCTCTCGACCCCATCTCTTTGCCGAAGCAACAGAGTGTACGCGACGTGAAAGGCCTGGCGTTTTAGACGAGTCGCTGAGGCCTTTCAATATTCCTCAAGACGAATCGATTACTGTAGCCCGCCGTCAAACTGACGGCCTAGCGATGGTTGTCAGCCCATCTGACGCCATCAACAGAGCACTGGTTGAACGATGTTGAGCAAAGCCACACCGGAGTCAGAGGCAATGATCGAGCAACTGCTCGCCGCAGCTCGCGTGCGGGGATACATTACGCACGCCGACATTCTTGCCACCTTCCCCAATCCAGAGCACGATATTGCCGATATCGATCAGCTCTATGCAATGTTGCAGGCCGAAGGGATCAAAGTTATCGAGTCGAGTGATGAACTTGAAGGACCGAACGAGTTTGAGCCAGACTCAGATGTTGACTTGATCGCTGATTTGCCCGATCTGGGTGAGATTGCATTTGATGACCCGGTTCGGATGTACCTGCAAGAGATCGGGCAAGTACCTTTGTTGACTGCCGAACAAGAGGTTGAACTAGCAAAAGCAATGGAGGCAGGCGCAATTGCCCGCCAACGTCTTGATCGCGAAGAGTATTCTTCGGCACGGGAGCGTCTTGAACTAGAACGTGCGGTACAACAGGGACAAGATGCACGCCATCATCTGATCCAGGCCAATTTGCGCCTGGTTGTGAGCATTGCTAAAAAGTATACTTCGTATGGCCTGACGATGATGGATCTGGTACAAGAGGGAAATATTGGCCTAATGAGGGCGGTCGAGAAATTTGACTACAAGAAGGGTCATAAATTTAGCACTTATGCAACCTGGTGGATCCGTCAGGCGATTACCCGTGCCATTGCCGATCAGAGCCGTACTATTCGTCTGCCTGTTCATATGGGTGAGGCCATTAGTCAGGTGAAACGTATGTCGCATCGTCTCCAGCAGACGATGCAGCGCGAACCCACACCTGAGGAGATCGCTGATGCGATGGGTATTTCAGCCGGAAAGGTACGCCGGACGCTCGAAGCCAGTATGCACCCGCTCTCGCTTGAAATGCCGGTTGGGCAGGAAGGCGAGGGGCGCATGGGCGATTTCATTGAGGATGATCGAATCTCGACCCCGGCTGAAGCAGCGGCTGCCTCTTTGTTGCGTGAGCAGCTTGAAGAGGTGCTGATGAAACTACCCGAACGTGAGCGTAAGATTATTCAATTGCGCTACGGCCTCAAAGATGGCCGTTACCGTACCCTCGAAGAGGTCGGTATGGAGTTTGGGATTACTCGCGAGCGGATTCGGCAGATCGAAGCCGTTGCTTTGCGTAAGCTGCGCCATCCTCACTTAGGGAAGAAACTCCGCGGCTATCTCGATTAGATTGTTTGGGTGTGCGTCTTCATAGCCCCCGTGTGCAGCACGGGGGCTATGTGTGTAAAGAAATCGTCTTGATATGCACCGTCTCGATGAAACCCAACGCCCGCTCGATGTGGCGATGGTTGTTGCTGCTGCTCTCTCCTGGGGGACGATTGGGGTTGCAGTTGGCTGGTTGTATCGCCTGACCGAGACTACCTCGCTCTCGATAGGTTTTTTACGGCTGTTACTCTCGGCGCCAGTACTGCTGATAACGGCCCGCTTGCTTGCCGGTCAGCAGGCGTTTCACATCAAACCCCACCACCGCTTAACGCTAGGTCTGATCGGTGGCGCATTCGCCGGCTACCAGGTCGCCTATTTTGCTGCCATCCCATACCTCGGTGTCGCAGCAGCGGTATTGATCAACATTTGCAGTGCGCCGATCTTCACTGCTCTGCTGGCGCGGATCTTTCTCGGTGAGCATCTACGCCCCAAGACATGGCTGGCAATCTCTGGTGCGGTCATCGGAGCCGGTCTTCTCGTCGGAGGTACGCCTCAGGTAGCCTCAACAGCCGACCTCCTGATTGGTACTGCCCTGGCACTGACAGCCGGCTTTTCGTACAGCCTGGTGATCCTCGGTGCACGCATGATCGCTGCGGAATACCATCCGGTAGTACCGGTCGCTCTATCGTTTACCCTTGGTGCTTTTCTGCTCATGCCTGCGGCGCTCGCTAGCGGACTGGTCGTCGATTATCCGTTGCAGGGCTGGATGCTCATCATCTATCTCAGTATCGTGCCAACGGCGATTGCCTACGCGCTATACGTGCGAGGAATGCGCAGTGTCCGGGCGACCACTGCCGCTACAATCACCCTGCTTGAACCGCTTGGTTCTGCACTGCTGGCAATTGTTCTACTTGGCGAGCGATTTACCGCTTCAGGAATAGTTGGGGCTGCCTTGCTCATCGCCAGCATCGTGGTGATTGCCCGCCAGTAGAAGGTGAGAAAGACCTTTTCGCCACTGCACCCACGATCAACCTAGCGGCTATCGTATTGACGGTAGGGGCGAAAAATTTTTTGCCCCTACCGTCGTTCCCACGGCGCCACCCGCATTGCCCGCATCGATCCCCGCTGTCGTCCCCACGGCGCTGACCGCATCGCCCGCATTGACCCTTAATCGTTCCGTACTATCTTTCGAGCATCGCTATCTGGTGTATTGGATGCCGAAAAGAAGGTCTTAAGCATATCGATTGGTAGCGGGAAAACGATTGTACTATTCTTCTCGGTAGCGATCTCGGTCAGGGTCTGCAAATAGCGTAGTTGCAACGTCACCGGCTCACTGGCTAATACACGGGCAGCCTCGGCCAGCGTGCGCGAGGCCTGCAATTCGCCATCAGCGTGAATCAGCTTCGCCCGCTTTTCGCGCTCAGCTTCAGCCTGGCGAGCCATCGCTCGTTGCATGTTCTGTGGCAGCTCAACATCCTTCACTTCCACAATCGTGACTTTAATCCCCCACGGCTCAGTCTGCTCATCGATGATCTGCTGCAACTTCTGATTGATCTTCTCCCGCTGGGCCAGCAACTCATCCAGTTCAACCTGGCCAACGACACTGCGCAAGGTGGTCTGGGCGATCTGCATTGTCGCCCGGATATAATCCATCACCTTTGTCACTGCCCAGTTCGGATTAATCACCTGGAAATAAAGAACCGCATTGACTTTGATGGTCACGTTATCAAGCGTAATCACTTCTTGGACCGGTACATCCATTGTGATCACACGCATATCTACTCGTACCATCCGTTCAAAGACCGGGATCACGAAAAAGATACCAGGTCCACGCGGTCCCATCAGCCGCCCCAATCGAAAGATCACCCCACGCTCGTATTCTGGAACGATCTTGATCGCCGACAATAAGATCATCAGCGCAATGAAAGCGAGAACCGCCAGACATGCCAACAGAAAGAACGTTGCCCCCATGAGACTGCTCCTTTCCGAACAGATGACAACTAACCGGTGGCCTACAACCCTTTAGGATGTCTGCACGGATGACTCTTGAGGATCGATCCGCCTCACAGTTAACCGCAAGGCATAGATGCCGGTCACCCGCACATATTCACCTTCTTCGGCAACTCCATTTTCGCATACCGCCCGCCAGAGTGCACCTTCGACAAACACCATTCCCTCTGGATCGAGGCGCTTGCGCACCTCGGCCAACCGACCGATTAATACCTCTTGTCCGGTTACCACCGGACGATTCCGCGAACGTAATGCCAGCCAGATCCCACCGATGGCGAACAGCGCAATCAATAATGCTACCAGGATGATCGCCCATAGCGCTACTGCCACTCCAGGCGCCTGCGTTGAATCGAACAGGGTTAGCGAGCTGGCGATCATAACACCCACCCCAATGACTGTCAGCGTACCGTGCGATGGCACAAAGAGATCTGCCGCTACCAGACCAAAGGCGATGAGAATGCCCAACACGCTAAGCCATTGTACCGGCAGGGCAATCATACCAATGATCGCACCTGCTAACAACAGCACTCCTAATCCGGCCAGGATACCGACGGTTGGGCTGAGAAACTCGGTATAGAAGGCCAACCCAGCCATAATCAACAAGAAGAAGACCACCGTAGGATTAGCCAAGATCAATAATACTGCCTCTACCAGATTCACTTCTATAATCAGCGGACGCACACCGAGGGTAAACAGTGTGATCTGTGTACCATCGCTCAGGGTAACAACCCGACCCTCTAGACGCTGGAGAAGTTCGGAGAGATCACGAGCGACGATATCAATTATCGGTGGGGTAGTCTCTATTGCCTGACCAGCAGTGGCAATAAACCCACTGCGTAATGCCTGTTCTGCCCAAGTTACATTCCGCTGCCGCGCCGCACCCCAAGTCTCAAACTGCTGCACCTGTTCTTCCAACAGTAAATCCTGAGTTGTCTCACTGACACCGGTTACCGGAGCAAACAACGGTGCAGCAATGCCGAACCGACTATCAGGCGCCATAGCAGCAATATGCGCAGCGGCTAACAACCATGTACCGGCTGCGCCAGCATCATGACCGGCGGGACTGATATAGATGATAACCGGTACGCGGGCCTCGGCAATTTCTTTGGCTAACGCACGCGCTTCTGCTAACACTGTTCCCTGAGGCGTCAGTTTTACCAACAGTGCCTGTGCATTCGCTGCTTCCGCTTCCCGCAATGCACGCCGGATATAGCCAGCCGCATAGCTAGTGAGTACGCCCTCATATTCAACCTGATATAACGGTTGTACTGGTTGAGATCCCACACTAGGCGCAATGCTCAACCAAATCAGAACAATAATAAGCAACCGAACCGGGTAGACAATGAGACCTTGCTGCGCAATCTTAGAAACATTTTGCCAAAAATAGTATCCCATAATGAGGCATATAAAAACGATCTGCACATGATATTGCCATCATACCGCGTCTACTGCCAACCGGCAAGCAACCTGGTTTCTTTGTGCAATGGTATTGGGAGAGCATCGCACGTGGATAAATGGCAAAAGGTTTTTGAATGACTACAGAGAGACCCGGTATTCACCGCGAAGCCGGAATGATCGCTATCAAGAGAATAGCTCTGGAATCGGGCCTTACGTTACCGCTCGTGGCGATCTACCAACTCAATCACGATTTGCGGTCAGGGGTGACAAAGCTCCTGATTCTTCGCTCTAGTTCGGCGCGTGGCAACAGCACACGCCGACCACATGTTTCACAACGTAATCCAATATCAGCGCCAAGGCGTACAACTCGCCAAGTATCACCACCACAAGCGTGCGGTTTACGCAATCGCACTACATCGTCGAGTGAAAGCTGGATCGGCGATGTCCTACTGTTCATCTCTCATCACCTTTGCTTCAACCCACCAGGACAGCATTTCAGTCGGTGAACAGTCTTTCAAGACACGCCCGCTTCGCGCAGCCATCTGCTCAACCCACTGAAAGCGCTGCTTGTAGCGCATGTTGGCTTCACGCAGCGCCGTTTCAGCATCGATGCGTAACCAGTATGCCAGCGTTACCAGCGCAATGAGGAGATCACCTAGCTCGGCTTGTTGGGCTGCAGGATCGGTCGCTACCCGCAATTCTTGCAACTCTTCTTCCACTTTGGCCCAAACTTGATCGATACTTTGCCAGGTAAATCCAGCATTGATTGCCTTGCGGGTAAAGGCCTGAGCCATTGCCAGTGCCGGCAATGCCATAGGCACACCATCAAGAGCGCTGCTCCGCACCTTCCCCCTGACCGCCTGCTCTTGAGCTTTGAGCTGATGCCAGTTCGACGCTACCTGTTCAGGCTGATCAACCGTTGTGTTAGCAAAGACATGCGGATGGCGGAATATCAGCTTATCGGCCGCTCGTTGCACAACATCTTCGAGCGAAAAAGACCCTGCCTGACGCGCCATCTCACTGTGCACAAGCACCTGTAAGAGAACATCCCCCAACTCTTCGCAGAGTGCGGTCATGTTGCCGGTATCAAGTGCTTCCAGCGCCTCATATACCTCCTCAAGCAAATGCTGACGCAAACTTTGATGCGTCTGCCGCACATCCCACGGACAACCATCAGGACCGAGCAGACGGGTAATCACCCAACGCAGCCGATCAAACCCACGCTGATCGTGAGGTAATGACAATGCAGGAACAATTACGCCAACCATTACACCATCTGGTAGGGGTGCGGACGCCAGCTCACTCAGCAGACAGGTATGAATTGTCTTGGTTGGTAGCGAGATAATCGTTAACGGATGATACAACGGATAACGTTCACCTAATAGTGTTGCCAGCGCTGCGCCGTTAAAAGCGGCAACCGATCCCCAGATGAACGCCGTTGTGTGGGTAGCTAATGGAAAGGGCAAACGCGGCGGTTGATAGCTGCCCAAACCTTGTTGTTCAACCCAGGGTAAGACACGGTTTGCAGGTACAACCGGAACTGTCTGCAAGACTTGCTCGATGGCGAAGACCTGAACTGCCGTCGGATCGATCAAACCATGCTCGATCACCACCTGAAATATAGCTTGGAACGATACTGATGAGTTCATGGTGTCTCAGGAAATGGGATAGGCAAGGTATCAGGATCGAAGCCAGCCGCAATTTGCAACTCGCCACTCAATTCTGCCCGACGACGTAGTTCTTCATACCAGGGAACGAAGGTCTCTTGATAGAACTGACCAGCATTACGACGTGTACGCAGCTCTTCAAACGAAGAGAAGGGGCGCTGATTCTCCCGACCCAAAACTTCCACGACGTGAAAGCCAAACTCAGTTTGTACAATCTGAGGGGTGTTGAGGGGGATCGAAAAGATCGCCTCTTCAAACGGTGCGACAAACTCACCTCTTGGCGTCCATCCCAGATCACCACCCTGAGCAGCCGATGCCGTATCACGGGAACGTTTTGCGGCCAGGGTTGCAAAATCGGCGCCTGATTGCAGCTCGGCAAGCACCGCTTGTGCTGTCGCCTCATCAGCCACCAGAATATGGCGGACATGAGCCATATCAGCCCGTGTATGACGAGCAATCACTTCAAGAACAACCTGCTCACGGGCCAACAGACTACGCAAATCCTGTACTTCAGCCGGACTGGCATCGGCTGCCAGACGGTTGAAGACTGCTGCATCGAGCGCAATCGGATCAACCCCGATCCCGTGTTGGCGTGCATAATGCAACAGCAGCTCATTTTGAATCATTTGCTCGAAAATCTGACGACGCAGATCGTTCTCGACTACAATCTGCTCGATCTGCTCCCTGGTCTGACCCGCAGCGAGTGCGTTGGCGATGCCATCACCAATTGCCCGTCGTACCTCGGCATTTACATCGGCGAGGGTAAACAGCCGTGAACCAATACGAAAGACGACTGCCGAATCGGTGTTAGCCCACTGCTGACCATTGATAGCACTTTGACAGCCAACCAAGAGGAAAAGTGTAAACAACCAGATCAGACGACGCATTGACGAGTTCTCCTTCAACACAGGAAAGGGTGAACGAAACGTCTGCCTCCTACCCCTTATCGCTCACGCTCGTAACCCGATTCATGAAGCGACAGAATAGCCATAAAGGCCTCCTGAGGAATTTCCACACTTCCCACCATCTTCATGCGCTTTTTGCCCTCTTTTTGCTTTTCAAGCAATTTCCGTTTACGGGTCACATCACCACCGTAGCACTTTGCCAACACATCTTTCCGCAAGGCGCGAATCGTCTCGCGGGCAATCACCTTTGAACCAATGGCGGCCTGGATCGGTACCTCGAACATCTGACGCGGGATCAACTGGCGCAGCCGTTCAACCAGATCACGACCACGCTGATAGGCAAAATCACGATGCACAATCAGCGAGAGCGCATCAACCGGCTGACCATTAACCAGAATGTCCAGCTTTACCAGATCAGCTTCCTGATAACCGGCCAGATGATAATCGAGCGAGGCGTAACCTTGCGTCCGGCTCTTCAATTGATCGTAGAAATCAATCACGATTTCCGCCAGTGGCATACGGTACTTCAAGAGTACTCGCGTCGGATCAAGATAATCCATACTGATGAACGTACCACGACGGGTCGTCACCAACTCCATAATTGTGCCGATATAGCGCACCGGCGTAATTACGCTAATCTCAACGACCGGCTCTTCAATCGCTTCGATCCGTGACCGATCGGGCATTTCCGAAGGATTCGCGACAGTGATAATTTCACCGTCAGAAAGTAACACCTGATACTCGACGGACGGTGCAGTGATCAGCAAATCGAGCTTATATTCACGTTCGAGCCGTTCACGCACAATCTCCATGTGCAACAGACCGAGGAAACCACAACGGAAGCCAAACCCCAGGGCTGCTGAACTTTCAGGTTGAAACGAGAGTGCAGCATCGTTGAGTTTCAAGCGTTCCAACGCTTCCCGCAATTCAGGGTAGGCATTCGAGTCAATAGGATACAAACCGGCAAAGACCATCGGCTTGGCCGGGCGATAACCGGGCAGTGGCTCAGCCGCCGGCGCATCGGCCAGCGTGATCGTATCGCCAACCTGACAATCAGCAACACTTTTCAAACCGGTGGCAATATAGCCCACTTCGCCAGCAACCAATTCATTAAGTGGGGTCATTGCCGGGCGGAAAATACCAATCTCAAGCGTTTCAGCCTGCGCACCGGTACCCATAAAGTGTACCCGATCACGCACCCTGAAAACTCCATCTACCACCCGCACGTAGGCAATCACCCCTTTGTAAGGATCGTAGTGCGAGTCAAAAATCAAGGCCCGCGCCGGTTGCTGACGCTGTCCCCGTGGCGGCGGAATCCGTCGGACGATTGCCTCCAGAATCTCGGTAATCCCGATTCCCTCTTTCGCCGAGGCTAGAATTGCCTCCTCAGCCGGAATCCCGATCACCGACTCAATTTCTTGCGCCACCTCTTCCGGGTGTGCACCCGGGAGATCGATCTTATTCACTACTGGAATAATGACCAGATCATTTTCCAAGGCCAGATAGGTATTGGCAAGCGTTTGCGCTTCAATGCCTTGCGACGCATCAACGACGAGCAGTGCACCTTCGCAGGCAGCCAGCGAGCGGTTCACTTCATAGCTAAAGTCGACGTGCCCAGGCGTATCGATCAGGTTAAGCTGGTAGACCTGACCATCAGCGGCACGATATTCCATGCGCACCGGCTTCAATTTGATCGTGATACCCTTTTCTCGCTCGAGATCGAGCGAGTCAAGGAGTTGCTCACGCTGTTCACGCTCGCTAATCGTGCGTGTCACTTCGAGCAGTCGATCACTCAGCGTCGTTTTACCGTGATCGACATGGGCAATGATGCTGAAATTACGGATGTACAATTGATCTGACATGGGTGCTCTGGTTGGCGGCGAGACCGCAATATAATCCTTTCGCTTTCTGCTAGCAGTATACCATAGCCGCGCCGTTAGCGTCAGTTCTACAATACAACACCCAATCGCGTTGACGGGTAAAGACGACACTTCCCTTCACTATTGGCACGTATTCTATACCCCAACTACACAATTGCGTCCCTGTTGCTTAGCGGCGTACAACGCCTGATCGGCGCGGTCGATCAGATGTTCAATCGTCGTATCTGCCGGTTGTCGTCCTGCGATCCCGATACTGATCGTAACTGAAACATCACCTTTATCGGTATGGATGACCAAACCGCCAATAGTAGTGCGTAACCGCTCGGCCATAATCAGACCAGCAGCGGTATCGGTATTCGGCAACAAGAGAATAAACTCTTCGCCGCCAAAACGCCCGATACAATCTGTCGTCCGAATCTGATGGGCAATTGTCTGTGCGACCGAACGCAATACCTGATCTCCGATCAGATGACCATAGCGATCGTTGATCTGTTTAAAATGATCAACATCGATCATCCCAACCGCCAATGATCGCTCATAGCGCGTTGCAATTGCGAATTCGCGCACTGCCACTTCGTAGAAATAACTACGATTGTAAACCCCGGTGAGCCAGTCGATCCGCGCCAGTTCTGCTTCACGGGCCAATGCTCGCTGTAACTCGCGATTAGCCTCCTCAAGCGCAGCCCGCGCCTGCGCTAACGCCAGATGCGTTCGGACCCGAGCTAACACCTCTAAGGGTTGAAATGGTTTGGTGATATAGTCTACACCACCACATTCAAACGCCCGTATTTTATCTTCCACATCATCTAATGCACTGATAAAAATAACCGGAATCTGACTCGTTTCTGGATCGGCTTTTAGTTGTTGACAGACCGTATAACCATCCATATCCGGCATGCGAATATCAAGCAGGATGAGATCAGGGTGAAGAGTACGGGCTACCACCAACGTCATTGCACCGTGGGTCACTGGACGCACATCATACGATTGAGCCTGCAGGAGCTGCGTTAGCAACAAGAGATTTGCCGGGGTATCGTCAACGATCAAAATGGTGGGCGCACGATTACTGGTCATGAGTTTCTAACGGTATAAACTTCTGTGCATAGTTACCTATTACTATACACGAGAATCCCTCGCCTGAGAAGCAAGGATCGCATCAACCCATTCGATCAAGGCCCGGTAGTCAAACGTTTCAAGCCAGTGCCACAACCGACGCGCATCATCGGGTCGGGCCGACTCGATGTCGGTGATAAGCTGCTGCAAACGTGAAAAATGGGCTTCGACAGCAGCCTGTCGCACCGTCTGACACCACTCGTGATCATACCTGCAATCATCGCCAACACCATTCGGCAATGTTGTCATCTGAGGCACTACTTCATCAAACTGCACATGCAGATACTGCTCGATGATCCGAATCACATCATATTCGCGAAACGGTTTCGCAATGAACTCATCGCAACCTGACTCAATTGCGGTCGTTGGCGTATTACCAAGGACATTCGCCGACAGAGCAATAATCACCGGTCGCATCAGCCCTGGTTCGTTATGACAGGCGGTGCGAATCTGTTGGGCGATGGTCAGGCCGTTGATCTGCGCCCGATCAACGTCAAGCCAGATCATATGAGGCTGCCATGAACGCCACATCGTAAGCAATGTTTGCTCATCTGCTACCGATTGGACAACGAAGCCTAACCGGTGGAGTAGAGTAACTAACAGTAACGCACTAGATGGAATGTCATCGGCCACCAGCATGCGATACACTGGCTGATCGGCCCGTACCCGGATGACTCGTCGGCGTTCGTGCTGCGCGGGCAACGCGAGCGGTGTTGTGATCGGTGTGCGTAACGGTAATGTCAGTGTAAAGCGAGCACCACACCCCTCGCCTGCACTGTATACAGAGAGATTGCCGCCGATGACACGAGCCAGTTCGTAGCTGATGCTCAAACCGAGACCGGCTCCTCTGTTTGAACTATTACTGACAGCCTGGTATCCCTGGAAAAAGGGACGAAACAGATATGGCTGTTCGAGTGGTGGAATACCAGCACCAGTATCTTCAACGATAAACAGAATCTGTTGCTGCGACCGCTCGACCTGGAGTTTCACAACCCCGACTTCGGTAAATTTGATCGCATTTTCCAGTAAATTGATCAGAATCTGACGTATTTTGGCTTCATCATTCAGGATAATTCGCGGTACTTCTTCAGCACAGGTCACGATGAACTGCAACTGTTTTGCTTCGATTCTCGGCCAAAATAATGACTGAAGATCGGCCAACAATCTACGAACATCAACCGGAGCGGGGGTATACGTATAGCGTCCAGCCTCAATCTTCGCCAGATCAAGGACGTCATTGATCAAGCGCAGCAGATGTTCACCGTTTCGATTAATAATGTCGAGATATTCCCGTTGGGTTGCGGTCAACTCACCATCATTACTCAACAAATGAGCAAAGCCAAGCACCGCATGGAGGGGAGTTCGTAGTTCGTGACTGACATTAGCCAGAAAGGCACTCTTCGCCCGATTGGCCGCTTCGGCCTGCTGACGAGCCAGGCGTAGCTCGATTTCTGCCTGTTTACGGGCAGTAATATCACGCGCCACACCTAATACCATCAATCGGTTATCCTCATCACGAACAAACGTAGTAACGATCTCCGCCTGCACCTCGTGCCCATCGCGATGGATCAACTCGATCTCGGCGACCCACGGCGGTGCTGTGGTCAGTTCCCCCTGCCACTCGTGGAGCATATAGTGCAGCGCCGATAGCACTTGCTGCGCTGAGGAAGGGGTTAAGAGATCGGTGATCGAAACGGCCATTGCTTCGGTTACGGAGTACCCAGTTAACTTTTGTACCGACGGACTAAAAAACGTGAACCGTTCCTGCACTGGATCAAATAACCAGATTACATCTGACGTATTCTCAGCAATGAGCCGATAGCGAGCATCACTGCGTCGTAATGCTTCCTCGATCTGTTTCCGTTCAGTAATATCGTGAACAATACTGATTGCATGGGGTACACCAGCAATCATCACCTTTCGCGAAGAAAGGAGACAGGTACGAAATGTCCCATCGCGTCGCCGAAATTCAAACTCAAGGCCCGAACACGAACCTTCGCGCCACATCAACTCAGCCCAGCGTTGGCGATCCTCCGGCGAACGCCAGATATTCAGCTTCAGTCCATCCTTCCCCAGCGCTTCCTCTGCACTATATCCGCTGATTTCAGTGAAACCTTGATTAACCTTCATAAAAGCACCGTCGGTCAGGCGTGACAACAACACCGCATCGGGCTGTGCAGCAAAAATTAATTCAAGCTGCTGTGCGGCCTCACGCTGTTTGACGATCAATTCCTGATTGACCAATAAAATAAGGCCGAATGTCCACAGGGTCGTTGTAGCAATAGCCGTGAGATAGGTTGCCGTCTGCCACGGTGCTGATACGATCAACCAGTTCGCTTCGGTCATTGTAGCGATACCACGAATGACAAAGAAGATAGTATTTGCAACAAACACAATGAGCAAGAATAGCACGGTTAATCGATAATCAGTGTGCAATTCATGATGCAAGCGCACGGCGATGAGGATGGATAATACACTTACCACAACCGAAAAGAGAATCCGACGTAGAGGCGGTACATCACCGGTAAAAGCCAGCACAATATTGGCGATGAATATGAGCAAACCGATCACAATGAACCGGCGTGGATCATCATTGTCACCAAAGAAACGGCGTATGCCATAATAGAGTATGAGCATCCCGTTTCCCACCATGGCATTACTGATCGCGTGGAGCCACAGCGGTAGTGACACCACATCTCGCATAGTGGTTAGGATGAGACCAAGCGCCAGCGACCCCATTCCTGCCGCCCACCATCGTAAACCAACACGCTCACGGTTCGCTACGGCCAGGCTAATCAATGCTGTGCATTGCAACACATTTGCCAGGTTGAGCGCAATTGATAAGGTCAAAAGATCAACGGTCATTGCTTACCTACCCTGCTGCATGAGAACCGGTTGGGAACCCTCCCCCTCCAATTGTTGGGGAAGACCGAATCGTGGTAGCGATAGTAACGTTTAGCAAAAAACTGCATCTTTCAGGTAGAATAAATAGTACATGACCGTCTGTCATTTTCCCTCACTGTTTCAGCGAGCGACGGCAAAGTAAGGGTTGCGAACGACAGACAGCAACGAGCCTTAGCGTATCAGGAGGGAGCGAATCCATGCGCGTAAAGATTGGAACATCGGCAGACTTCCCTGAATCGACGCTTGTCTCAGTCACTGGTGATGGGATCAACATCCTGGCCGCTCGCATTAATGGTAGTGTCTACGCAGTTCACGCACTCTGTCCCCATCTTAATCTCTCACTCAGAAATGGCACTCTTGAAGGTCATGTTATCACATGCCCATGGCACGGCTCAAAATTTGATATGACAACCGGCAAGAATCTGGACTGGGTGCAGGGCATTGGTGGCTTCAAGATGCCAGGCTGGTCACGGGCACTGATCGCTCTAGGGAGAGAACCAACTCCGCTTACTACCTATCCGGTTAGTGAAGAAAATGGTCAGGTCTTCGTCGAGTTACCGAAACGACCAGGGTGAAGACAAGATTGGCGATTGCCAAAAGTCGCGCAGGCAAAGCCTTGTGCCCTTTACCCTTCTGCTTCCGCAGTGGGATGGGGCGGGAGCGAATAAAACGTTTAAGCAAACGTCCAGTTTCTAACGTTTGCAGTGCGCACCCTGTCGTACCCCTTACGAATCGCCACTAGGGGCGGGTTCCTGACCCGCCCCCGCACCTGTTGATCTCGCACGATGGAGGTATCACGTATATCTGCTATTTTTCCTCGAACGCCAATGTCTTTAAGAAAGGGCTAACACCCATAGAAGAGGCGTTTCCTTCCTCAGTTGTCAATTCCGCGTCACGAGTGGAACGAAGACTCGCTGCAACGTAGATCCCGGTCGCCAGTCGGCCTCTAGTGCCCGACCATCGGTGGTAATTGGTCCAGTTGCCCCACTAGCCACATCGAGCCACCAGATGTCCGATCCACCATCAAAACGAGCAAGTGTGTAAATCAGATACCTCCCATCAGGAGACCAGCGCATCTTACTAATACTTTGCCCGTGATCGGCAAACAATAGCATGCGCGGATTGCTCAGATTTTGCCGATCATAGAGCACAATAGCTTTGGGACGTTCACTACTATAATCAGAAGGACTACTGGTAACTCGCCTGACGACAAAACGGCGACCATCAGGTGCCCAAACCGGTTCACCTTCGGCATGATGGCCGATAAGAAGGGTCTCGCGGGGCGGTTGAGTTTGCAGATCGGCCTCCCAAATCCCTCTCGTTCGATTGTTCCCAACAGAGCCCTGGAACAATAGTTGGCGGTTGCGATTGATACTCGGATTCGCAGCAGAACTGGTCACTTCAGTGGGAGTAAGTGCAGGTGGTATCGGTGAGAGATACACGTCAGCTCGACCACCAGAGATGTGGCCATCACAGAAAGCGAGGAACCCAACATTCGTAAATGCGAGTCGCTGTCCGTCCGGCATCCAGGTCAGTCTTTCCACAAGCACAATGATGGATGGAGTCTCGCTTTGTCCTGGCAGTGCTACGAATGGACAACGCGATCCTTTTCGACTTTGAGTCTGATAAACCTGTCTACTGCCACTCCCATCGGCATTCAACACTGTTATCGCAGTTGCAGACACATTATTCTGTGGGTCAGGATCAGGAACAGGCCAGGGCCAGGTATTATTGTCGGCTACCGCAATCTGTTGACCATTGGGTGACCACACTGGATAGCGCACGTTGTTCAGTAAGCCACGATAAATGAGTTGCAGATTGCTGCCATCAGTATCCATGCGGTACAACCAACGGTTGGAGCCTTCGGCGCGAACCACTGCTAACGGACGGCTACCGTCACCACGGAGGGCTGGGGGTAACGGTGCAGGGGCTGTACGCAGATCAGCCGCGACGACCTGTACCTCATCGATTAGCAGAGCTGCATTTTGTCCAACAGGAGTATCACTCTGAATCACAATTGAGAAGCGCAGCGTTTGCCCACGTACACGATCGAGTTGGGTATCGGTTAATACCGTGCGATACAACTGCCAGCCCGGTGGCTGATCGGTTAAAAAAGTCCCTAGCTTAACCCCACCTAAATCCGGATCAAACTGATAAAAACTGCGGGCCAGAAAAATATCGACACTTGTACCCGCAAAGCCGCGAAACCAGAAGGATACGGTAACGGCACGCGCATCTGCCGGAATACTGAGCGACTGACTCAGAATCTGCTTTGGTACGGTAAGATCGGGAATCTGAGGGCAACCACTCCCATCAGCGTTTATACCCATAACGACCGCATAACGACCAGCATAAACGAACTCAGCACCTTCTGATTGAGCGTCAACCAGGCCAACGTTGCCGCACGCCTCCCAGGCAACTCCCTGCTGCTCGAACCCACCGTTCTGAAGCAGATTTGACGATGCCGTCTGAGCAGATGGACTGTCATGCGACGCCGTGTTAGGGAGCAATGAGGTGGAAGACATTGCGAAAACTGAAGGAGAGCGACCGGACACCGTTGAAATTAGTCCGCAGACCAATATAAA
>Ga0308310_1000235_pt1 | contig 22859 bp, 14 predicted proteins | sample HotsprSampleMS65_FD_203672 | JGI IMG/M metagenome (GOLD analysis project Ga0308310, IMG submission 203672) | Hot spring phototrophic mat microbial communities from Mushroom Spring, Yellowstone National Park, Wyoming, United States - 20090730_MS65 ...
TTCTCGACTATCTCTGGGAAACGCAAAAGACCTCTCTTCAGCATATTGACCGACTTCTCCCCTATCGGCTCGGCCAGACGTTGGAGATAGATCAGTCCTCCCGCCTAAGTCTGGAAATCACTCGCACTCTCCGGGACCACCGCAGGGAGGGTTCACTTCTGGGGGTACTTGATAGGTGTGTGACTCCGATGGGGTCACGGATGCTGGCCGAGTGGTTGGCCTCCCCTTTAGTCGATCGCAAAAAAATCGAGGAGCGGCTCGACGCGGTGGAGGAGTTGGTTAAGCAACCGCAGCTTCTCGAAGGTCTCCGAGAACTTTTTCGGCAGGTTTGTGACCTGGAACGTTTGATGGCCCGAGCCATTACAGGCCGAGTGGGACCGCGAGATCTGCGGACTCTTGGCGAGACCCTCGAGGTGCTTCCGAAGATTCAGGAGCTTCTTAGAAATCCGCAATCGGAGCGGTTGGTAGCCTTGGCTCGGGAAATCGAGCCTTGTGAAGAGCTTCGGGAAGAATTACTGCGGGCCTTGGAGCAATCCTCTCCTAGTTCTCCTAAAGAGGGTGGGTTTATCCGGTCGGGGTATTCTCCGGAGCTTGATGAGCTTCGGGAAATCGGCAGGGGTGGAAAAGACTGGATTGTCCGGTATCAGGCCGAGGAAATCGCCCGCACAGGCATTCCTACCCTGAAGGTCGGTTTCAATAAGGTCTTCGGGTATTACATCGAGGTAAGTAATACCTATCGGGACAAAGTTCCCCCTCATTACATTCGCAAACAGACCATCAAGAATGCCGAGCGGTATATCACCCCGGAGTTGAAATCCTACGAAGAGAAGGTACTTTCTGCCGAAGAACGTGCTAAACAGCTAGAGTATGAGCTTTTCGTGAACCTGCGGACCAAGGTAGTGGATGCAAAGACGGAGTTAAAGCGGACGGCAGCAGCCTTGGCTGAGCTTGATGTTTATTCGGCCTTGGCGGATGTGGCCCGGCGGAGAAATTACTGCCGGCCCCAGTTGGTGGAGGAGCCGGTGCTCCAAATTATCGAGGGCCGTCATCCGGTGCTGGATGCTGGGGAACTTGCCTCGAAGTTCGTCCCCAATGATACCCACATAGATGAGAACTCGGGAAGGATTTTGATCATTACCGGGCCAAATATGGCCGGGAAAAGTACCTATATCCGTCAGGTTGCCCTCATTGTCTTGATGGCCCAAATTGGCAGCTTTGTGCCGGCTCGAAAGGCCACGATCGGCTTGGCCGACCGGATCTTTGCTCGGGTAGGGGCCAGTGATGAAATTGCCCGGGGCCAAAGCACCTTCATGGTGGAAATGCTGGAGACCGCAAGAATCCTCAACCTCGCCACACCACGCAGTCTTGTCATTTTGGATGAAATTGGACGGGGCACAAGCACTTATGATGGGATCTCGTTAGCTTGGGCAATTGTGGAGTATATTCATGATCGGATCGGTTGCCGGACCTTATTTGCCACCCATTACCACGAGCTAACCGATCTGGCTCAAGCGTGCGAGCAGGTTCGCAATTTGAATGTGGCCGTTCGGGAGTGGGGAGATCAAGTGGTCTTCCTACATAAGATTGTGGAAGGAGCGGCGGACAAAAGTTACGGGATTCATGTGGCCCGACTGGCGGGTGTTCCCAAGGCTGTACTTGAACGGGCTAAGCAAATCCTGGCCCAGCTAGAAACCGATCATTTGGACACTCGCGGTAGGCCTAAATTGGCACGCCGACGTCGTGCCCCTGGATGGGATAGCCCATATCAGCTCATGCTGTTTGTGCCATCGAGCCACCCCGTTTTGGAGGCCATCCGCAACCTCGAAATCAACGAGATCACCCCTCTTCGGGCTTTAGAATTGCTGGCCGAGTGGAAGGAATCATTGCTTCGCGACCAGGAGGCAGCAAAAGAGCTGGCAGTCCGCTCCGAAAGGGGGGACGGCTAAACCACGGGCTGGAATTTCCGGTTTCGTTCACTTGGAATGTGGCCAGGCAAACTTTGGGTTGGTCAGATAAAGGGCATTCTTAGGAAAAAACCGTCGCGAGGTCGCACGGGTATTGGGGCCGATGAGGAGGAAGTGAGCCATGGCACAGGTCGTTTTGCCCCTGCTTTTGGCTAAGGAGCTTGGAGGAAGGCGAGAGTTCCGGGTATCCGGGAACTCCGTGGAGGAGTTGGTGCAAGCAATCGAGGTGGAATGTCCGGGTTTTCGGCAAAAGCTTTGTAATGGGGAGCGATTACGGCCTATTTATCGGATCGTAATCGACGGGCAGATTGCCCCCGAGGGCTTGGCCTCCCGAGTTTCAGAAAACAGTAATGTGGAAATTTTGCCCGCTTTCGGCGGAGGTTGAGGGAAAAAGGCAAAATGTTTCCAGGCCTCGATGAATCAGGGGGGGTTAGCTCCAGTCTTTGGTTTTGTTTTTTGCTCTTCAGGACTGTGGGCAGCCGAGAAAAAGGGCCACCAAAAAGACAGAACATTGCCTAGATTGCCTGGGTTATCTGTTTTTTGACCTATTTCCAGTAATTTGGTATTCACTGTTAGGCTTTCAGGCCCGGCAACTAGGGGTTACCCCTCCCAGGAAAGATTCCGGAGTGCGTTTTCAATCGGAGTCCTTTGTGATAAAAGGCTTTCCAATAGTAGACATTCTGACAACACGCCGCGGGATGGCCAAATTCCGGTTTTCTGGCCAATTCTCGGAACAGCACACTTCCCCGCTGCAAAAGAGAACATCTGGGCAATTATTGAAAGACCACTAATTTATCGCGGCTTTATTTTGTAATTTTTTCCGGTTTTTTTCGTGGTCGCTCGAGAACGCGCCTTCGGGCCTTTCGGCAAGGGAATTGTGGAGAAGTGCCCAGGATCCTCCGATCCAGTAATCCTCCAATCCGGGGACCCCGATACCGGAGGGTGGAATACCATACGATCGGAGGGTATGATCTTAGACGCAAGGTAATTCCCTGTCAGTGGTGGAAATGGAATGACTGCTGTCTTAGGTTTACATTCCAGCCATTTTGGCATAGAATGAAATTGAGGGCTGTATCCACAGTTTGCCGGAACGTTCCAAGCATGTGTTGATGCCGAGAATCGTTGGGCAATTCGGGCCGCCAGAAATATGGCTATATTCCCCCGTTTTCGGGGGTAAAATCTTTGTAGGCTGTTTTGAAAATTGAGCGTTAACGGGATTATTGGCGGAGCACCTGCATCCTCGAACTACCAGACTTGGGGCTGCGTAGGACCGAGTGGTTAGGAGCACCCCTAGCTCAATTGGATAGAGCATCGGTCTACGGAACCGAAGGTTGCAGGTTCGAGTCCTGCGGGGTGCGTTGCAGCCCCATGCCCTCCCGTCGCCCCACGCAAGGCCGTTCCCACTTTTGTGGGGACGGCCTTGTCTTTTGCTCACCGGAGAGCCCCAGGATGGTGGCCGCCAGGAGGAGGTTCTGGGGATACACACGAACTTACTCGGCCTACTTTTCTGACCGCTCCGACCTGCTTTTCTTACGGCTCCGACCTGAGAACGGAACTTCCTAGCCCAAGGTATTTGCCGGTTTACCACCCCCCAAAGTACTTTTCCGTCGCAAAGAAGGCGCGCCGAAAAGGGCGGGGTCCTCCGGGAGAGGCCTTAGCAAGTATGGGTTCCAGTAGTAGCGACAAACCTTCGAACATTCCGACTACCGGCCACTGCCGGAAAAGTAGATTTCGGCCGCAATGTCCAAATATTCAGGCCGAAGCTCAAGCGGGAGTCGGTGATAAAGACAGTAGTTCCGCACCTGGAACAGCAAATCCCGGGGATGGCAGAATCGGAGAGGCCTGCCCACCGGGCGATAATGTTTCTCCAAGAGGTAATCCACCGCTCCATGGTCCCCGGGGAATCCCATCGAACAAGCCAATTGCTGAAAAAGCCGCCGAAATTCCTCTTCGGTGGGATCGGGAATCTCAATCTTGTAAGGAATTCGTCGGAGGAAGGCCTCGTCCACCAGCCCAGTGGGATCAAGGTTGGTTGAAAAAATGACCAATTGGTCGAAAGGCACCGTAATCTTTTTCCCGTTGGGCAGATTAAGAAAATCGTGCCGTTTCTCCAAGGGTACGATCCATCGATTTAGGAGCTGTTCTATGGGAATCCTTTGTCGGCCAAAGTCATCAATCACTAAAACCCCGCAATTAGCTTTCAGTTGGACGGGGGCCTCGCAGATGCCGGTGGAAGAGTTGAGGGTCACCTCGAGGTTAGCCATAGTCAGTTCCCCGCCCACAACAATCGTGGGTCGGCGAATCCGCACCCACCGCCGATCCACAGCCCGAGCGTCCAAAAGACCACCGGGTTCTTCCAGGGGAACTTCCTCGTGTGTTACCGGGTCGAAAAGTCGGATGATCTCGCCGTCGACACCGATGGCCCGTGGGATCCAAATGGTCTTGCCGAACGCCCGGCAAATTCGTTCGGCAATGCTAGTCTTCCCGTTGCCCGGTGAGCCATAGAGAAAGAGTCCCCGGCCAGAGCAAATGGCCGGTCCTAGTCGGTCCAGTAATTCCTTGCTCACCAGCAGATCGGCAAAAGCCAAATGTAATGTCTCGGGTGTCGGCACCTGGCGGGTAAGCGATTGGGCAGCCACAGCAGCAATGTAATCACTTAGGGCAACGGGGGCAGCTCCAAAATATGTGCAATGTGCTGCAAGGCGGCGGGCTCGCTCGCGACCGATCTCTGTCAGCTGAAAAACATAGTCGTTCATAGGAGCCGAGCCGCGGTGAGCTACGAGCTGATCGTTTTTCATTGCTCGCAGGAGACGCTCGATCAGCAGGAAGGGCAGTTTGACCTGATCGGCAATCTGCCGCCCTGTGGCTTCACCCCGGGCAAGCAGAAACTTGAGAATCAAAGCTTCTACTTCGGTCTCAGAAAGTTTGGCCTCCTCAAAGGACCGAGGCTCTGGAGGATAGAAAGACTCAAGACTGTCCGCCCGATTAGGCGATGGCTGATCTAGCGGCTCTTCCGGTCCGCGGTCTCCCGCTTCGGAAAAAGAGTTGGACGCTAGGAGGATTTCGGAACCGCAGCTGGCGGCCGAAACACCTGAAGATGCCATTCCTGCCGAGGAACTCCCAGCCCGGCCCCTATCCTTCGCGGACGACCGGCCGTCCTCTCCACATTGATTGGGCTCGGAGACTTCCCGAGGACGTTCCGGACCACCAAGGGCAAGAAGCCTTGCCAGAAGTTTTTCTTCGACCGAACCTGGGCCTGGTGGGGCCATGGAGGATGCCTTTCTCTCCTTCCCTAAAACTTTCTCGAAATTAGTAGCGACTCGTAACCACCGAGCACCTTGAGGTAACGAGCCCGTTCCTAAACCCTCATTTGTCTGAGTGATCCCACCCCGAAAGGACATTCCATCACAAGATAAGCCCTCCTAGAGAGTCTAGCTTGCAGAAAAGGTTCGCCTATCTTTCTTGCAGAAAAGGTTCGCCTATCTTTCACCGAAGTCCACATCCTAGGGAAAATAATCGCAATCCTTTTTTAGGCCTCAGAAAAGGTGGCCTTTGCGGGGAGAATTCTAAAAAAATCATTGCCCCACCCGCATTTAAGCGCGCCTTACCTCCAAGCCTCCTTGGAAAAGCGGGCTATTTGCCCAAAAACAAACAAAAGCTGATATCCTACGGACGTGAGCCAAAACCTGAGGGCAGCCCGTGGACCTCTTGCAGAGGGGAAACCTAGGGGCCATCTCCCACATAAGTGTTACATTTTCCCCCCAAATGTACTTTTTCTCATTGGGATGCCATTTTTCTAGGTGAATGACTTGCACCGTCAATCAGCTGCCGGATCCCAACAGTTTTGGTTTACCGGGTTATCTGACCATCATCAGCGATGGGGTATTATCGATCGAAGAGAATTCGCCTTCAGGTCAGCACCCCCCTTGGGAGTAGAAATTCGCAGTCCACAATGGGGATAGCCTCAATCTCCCGATGGTTCCTGAACTACCCCTCGATAGGAAGATTTAGGAAAACGAGGAGTCTTGGGATTAAAGCATTTCCCAACGGGCAGATGATTAAAGCACTTCCCAAAGGGCAGAAAGCCTGCCGGAAGGAGACCTTGGCCACCCCCCTGGTTCTCTCAGCCCGCAAATTACCAACTCCCCAAATTATCAACTCCGAAAAACTTCGGCTGGGGGAAGCCTTATAATTCGCAGAGAGTTTTTCAAAAAATTTAGTTGGTTTAGGAGGATCAACACTTTCCCCCTCGCTCCAAACCATGACGACTGACAAAATCCGGGAGCAGTCCGAAACCGGCACAGGAAAGTCTTAAATCGTGACTTGCCTCAATGGATTGATCCGAAGGAAAGCGATTCAATAGCACTGACACTAGAAATCTTGGCCCTTGCCATGAACCTCGCTGTAGATGGCCGACTTAGGATTGGCATCGTACCCTATCTTAACACCCGTCCGCTTACGGAATGTCTGCCGGAACTATTGCCCCGAGCTCAATTTGTGATAGACGTGCCCAGTGGGTTAGCCGAACGATTGGCCTCTGGGCGTTTGGATGTGGGTATCGTCCCTGTGGTGGAGTGGTTCCGGCATCCCGAGTGGCAGCTGGTTTCCGACGCGTGCATCGCCTGCCGAGGACCAGTCCGCAGCGTAAGGCTCTTCGGCAGAACTGACCCGGAGAAAATCCAGGTACTGGCAGCCGACCAGGCTTCGCGGACCAGTGTGGCTCTGTGCCAGATTTTGTTGGCAGAGAGATTCGGAAGTTACCCAGTTCTGACAACCCTTCCGCTGGAATGCCCACTGGAGGAGTCCTTGGCGGACGCAGTGCTCCTGATCGGAGACCGGGCCATGAGTACCTCCGAGGAGGGTTGGCAATTTGTTTGGGATTTGGGAGCTGAGTGGAATCGGTGGACAGGTTTTCCATTTGTGTTTGCTGTATGGCTTGCCCGTCCGGAGCTGCCGGTAGCCCCCCTTCACGAGGTGTTCGGCCGCGCGCGAGATGCCGGGCTGAGTCGGCTCTGGCAAATTGCTGCCGATCATGCCCCGCGAATTGGCTGGATTCCCCAGGAGTGTAAGACTTACCTGGAAGGGAACTTGTGGTTTTATTTGGACGAGATGGCTCGCAAAGGTTTGGAGCTATTTCGGCGGCTGGCGGGAGAGTATCAACACCGGCCAACGAGGTCCGCGGAATCCCCGCAGATCTCTCCCTGACAGACTGTGGTATCTCGCCGGCCTCACCTTGCTTGAGGGGCCGCTTGGATTAGGGCAATCCCGAGTTGGCCCCTGGGTGTTGCCTGTCGGGCCCGTAAAAAGAGAGCAATATATGAGACACCCACGGGGTGAGACAAAAGAGACCCAAGAAAAGGTGGGGTTCCCCCGTCCAATCCCCACCTATTGATAAGGGCCTGAGCCAAAACCCCCACATCCGGGATTTCCTCTCGAGATTCTAGATTGGCGGTTTCTCTGGTTGGGGCACTTCAAAGAGAAGGGCTTTTCAAGAAGGCAGAGGACATGGGGGGACAAACGATTTGGAGGAAAAAAGACAAATTTTTGGCGGTGGTTTGGAAAAGTGGATGAAAAAGCACCACCAACTGGGAAAGGCGAGCAGTTGAAGGTCGTGCAGAGCGCGCTTCAAGGATCTCCGGAGAGGGTAAAAGCATACCAACTCCTCGACCGGGCAGCTACCGGCGAACGGATTGGGGTGGAGGAAGCTTTACTCCTTTTCGACCTACCCTTACCCTTGCTGGGAGAGGCAGCTTACTGGCGGACTGAAACCCTCCATCGCTCACCAATCCGGACTTATCACATTGATCGCAATATCAACTATACGAACATCTGCATATCCCGGTGCCGGTTTTGTGCCTTTTGGCGAGACAAGGAATCACCGGAAGCTTTTGTGCTTGCTTGGGAAGAACTGTGCCAGAAAATCGAGGAGACTATCGCCTTGGGAGGCGACCAGATCCTCCTTCAAGGAGGTTTACACCCGGACCTGCCCCTAAGTTGGTATGAGGACTTGTTGCGGGCAATTAAAGAGCGATTTCCTACTATCAATATTCATGCGTTCAGCCCGCCGGAGATCTACCATTTTAGCCGGCTGTCAGGTTTCTCGATCGAGGAAGTGCTCCTTCGACTCCGCCATGCAGGTCTGGGGACTCTTCCTGGAGGTGGAGCTGAGATTCTCGATGAGGGGCTCCGTCAACATCTTAGTCCTCAGAAGGTGTCGGCAGCCGGTTGGCTACAGGTGATGCGAACTTGGCACAAACTGGGCGGTCGGAGCACCGCCACGATGATGTTTGGCCATTTGGAAACCCGCCGGCAACGCCTCGAGCACATGCTGCTCCTCCGGCAATTGCAAGAGGAAACGGGGGGCTTCATTGCCTTCATCCCGTGGACGTTCCAGCCGGGCAATACCGCCTTAGCGGATCACGTCCCAGTGGGAGCCTCTGAGTATTTGCGAACTGTCGCGGTAGCTCGCTTGTTCCTGGACAACTTCCACAACCTCCAGGCTAGTTGGGTCACTCAAGGACTACGAGTAGCCCAGTTGGCACTACATTTTGGAGCCAACGACATGGGTAGCTTAATGATTGAGGAAAATGTAGTGGCTGCCGCTGGTGTCCGCTTTCGAACCACCGAAGAGGAAATGAGAGAGACCATCCGTGAGGCAGGCTTCATCCCCAAGCGGCGAAACGTCTTTTACGAAATTATCGAACCGGAGGATCCCACTCCATCAAACCACAAAAGCGGGGGCTCCCAGGAAAGACGTGGAGGTTAAAAGCTCTGCCACTTCCGATAAAGTCTCGGCTTGTCTTCCGGAGGATTGTTTCCGCAATTAGTTTAGAACCGGGGATCTCCCCGTTGAAACAACTTTCCGAAAAGCTGTGTTTCGGTTTTCCACGGGTATTCCTGGAGAAATAGTTCAAGTAGCCTTGAAGTAGGGGCAAACCCACCGGATAGCTCAGTCAAAATAGCTTGGGAACGATTCCGGAAAGATCTTCGTCCGCTCCGCTAAAAGATCTTCGTCCGCTCCCTTAACCGGGCGAAAGCCAACTCGAAAGAGCGGATTTTCGTTCCCTTCTGAGCGGAAGAAGCTCGTCACTCCCCATCAAGCGGAAGAAGCCGGATATCCTTAAAGCGGATATGGAGCGTTCCCCCGGGATGAATCTGGAGAGCGATGTGCCCCGAGAGTCCCACTCTTCGCTTCTGGTGGTGCTCGTCGTCCAACCGACCTGAACCATCGTAATCGGCGACTGCTACCCCGTTAACGAATGTGCGGATCCGAAGGCCCTCACAAATAATTCGAACCTCATTCCAAGCATGGGGGTTTTGAGGATCATCGGCGTGAAACCACTTCCAACCGGCGGGGGCATGCTCCGGCCGAGCATTCGCCGGCCGACCCACATCAGGCCAAAGCCATACCTGGGCTCCTCGCGTTTCATCATAAATAAATCCACACCGCCAAGGACCAGGTGGATTAATATCCACTTGAGGACCGTCCATCCAGTATGCCTGGTCATCGTAGCGGCTTCGGACTTGGATCCCGCTGTTGCCTGTTGAACTGGAGAAGGTCTGCACCTGCAGCCGAAGCTCAAAGTCCCCAAATTCCCGTTCTGTTACAAGCCAAATATAATCGTGCTTACTGCCGGCTGGAACTTCCGCGACAATCGTTCCATCTTCCACTTTCCAATAAGAGCGTTTGTCATCGTCCTGAGGTTTGCATTTGACCACCCACCCATCCAAGGAATGCCCATCGAAAAGCTTGATCGCCCGGCTCTCATCCCACACAGGCTCTTGGGCTGAAGCTGCGACCCGAGAACAATTCCAAACCGAGGCCATCGCAGCTAGCACAAGAAGGCCGGTATAAGCCTGACCCACCATACCGGTGAATTGGGACAGCACTTTGGTTCTCCTCCCATCGAAGCTCAGGCCCTTGGGGGTCCCCGCAACCACCATCGGTTGGAGGTTCTCTGGGCACGATATTTCCGTTGCCAGGTGGAATGCACACCGGTCCTACCGGCCGGCCTCCAATTGGTCAAAGCCCCCGCAAAGACCAACCGATCACCGACTCATCCGCCTGCCGCCGGGTTGATTTTTCCAATTCAGGGCACTGCCGCAGTGATTGCCCACACAAAGGGATCGAGGACACTAACGTGGTCCGCCCAACAGCTTTCTTCCTACCAGCTCAGAGTTTTCGCGATTCCTTCGCCTTGATCAAAGATGGAAATCCGTTTACTCTATTCCCTTACTCTTTGTCGAACCGCCAGAGCCCCTCTTCGCGAGCAATGGCCACAGCCCGGCGATATTCTTGCATGGTAATTGGACGGGCAAGCTGGGGGTGAGTGAAAGCCTTCCCTTCCGGCCGATATTGCGGCATGATGTTCACGAAAGTATCTCGCGAGATCTCCTGAGCTAAAAACCTCATCAGTCCCCGGGTACCGGCAAGATCGTCCGGCATCACCAGGTGGCGAACCAGAAGCCCCCGGTAAGCCAAACCCCGGTCATCAACCATCAAGTCCCCCACTTGCCGATACATTTCCCGGACAGCCTCCCGAACCACTTGCGGATAATCGGCGGCTCCTGCCAAAGCCCGAGCTACCTCGGGATCATCAAATTTGATGTCCGGCATATAGATGTCGATGATCCCTTCCAGAAGTCGCAATGTCTCCACCCGATCATACCCGCCGGTGTTGTACACCAACGGGATTCTCAGCCCGCGGGGGACTGCAATCTCCAAAGCTTCCACAATCTGTGGCACCACATGGGAGGGCGTGACAAAATTAATGTTGTGACACCCCCGCCGTTGAAGCGAGAGCATCATCTCGGCCAGTTCCCGAGCAGAAACCTGTCGACCCTCCGCCAGATGGCTGATTTCGTAATTCTGACAAAAGATGCACCGTAAATTGCAGTGACAAAAAAAGATGGTACCCGAACCGTTCCAGCCTCGAAGGCACCTCTCTTCCCCGTGATGGGGGAAATAACTGCTGACCAGAGCCTCTCGACCCGTCCGGCAGAAGCCTTTAGCCACAGCCCCTGTCCGATCTGCTCCACACTGGCGAGGACACAAGTTACAGCTTGCCAATGCCTCCCGAAGAACCTCGGCTCGCCGGGACAGCTCGCCGGACTCCCACAAACCTACATAACTCGGCGTAAAGTCAGTCTGGGGTGTTCGATTCATAGATCAAATCCATCAACAGCTCACAAAGCGTTGAACCCAACCCCTTTTAGCCGGGGGCCTCCTCCACTCTTATTTATGCAGGTATTATTTATGCAGGTATAACGTCCGCTATTAATGGAGGTATAACCTCCGCATATCCTGGCGGTCCAATAGATCGCAAAAACGCAAACAGCATTGAAGCCCAATCCGCGAACTAAGTCTGGATCGCCCCTAGGCTTCCCCCCGGTCCGCCTAAGGTTGCTATAGGTGAATCCTCCCCCCACCCCAGAAAAGATCATCAACCACAACTTCCCTTTGCGGACATTCGCACACAAACGGCAGCTACTGCTATTCCCTGGCCTACCTCAAACCATGGGAAGGATCCACCAAGCATCAGGCCTAATCTCCCCGGCCAAGGGTTTTTAAATCAAAGACTAAGTCGCGATCTCAGCCACAAGACCTCTTCAGGAAAACCGTTTCAAAATTTGTACCGAGCCAGGCTCTTAAGCCTTTCCCCCAACTTTGTCAATTCGCCTGTTTCGCAGGCCTTTTGAGCGGTAACGGTTCCCGGTATTCCTGTACTTCGGCTAAAAGGGGAATTTCCCGGAAAATCTCTGAACCGTGCTGCCGGGCCCTTGGAATGTTTAAAAGCCTGACCCCTATGTCCCGGGAAATTCGGCCGGGATCACCCCTAGCAAAATTGTAGGAATTGCCTGATGACCATTCCACCATTCCTCTCCCGAAGCCCTCAGCCAAAAAATACTCCGAAGGCAACAATGAGGTTCCCACACCTCTGGGTCGGATTTCGGTCCGGAGTCCTCTGCTTCCCCAAATTTGGTCAAATTCATAAAAGGGGTTCCCTTAGACGCCGCATTGTGCCAATGTTTAGTCCGGGCATTCCACCTTTAGCCCTAAAAAGATCCTAGTTCTCCCGTTGTGTCAATCTCCCACCAACCTCGGCACTATTCGAGCAGGAAAACAAAACTCGAAAGCACCACCGCACGGGTTCAGAGTTTCGGTCGCTTGCCACCTACAACCTTCCCCCTTCCGTACACCAAATTTAGTGTTATCCCAAACTTGGGTATACCCGTCCCCCTGGCACCCTCACTCTCGCGGGCCCTACACCCGTGAATGCCAAAGTCACCGACCTAAATTTATTTTCTTCCAACGTTCAATAAGTTATTTTCTTTCCGGTGGTCTTTAAGTTCGAGAGCTTGGCGGCCATTAACTCTCGAGAACCTTTTCCTTGGCTCCGGCAAGTCCGCTTGAAGAACCAGGCCTTATTGATTTGTCGGAAACAGGAAATTAGATTGATGCCAGCATAGAAGGGAAAATCTGTTTTCGGGGTGATTCTGAGACTGCAGTCATCTGAAAAGCGAGGATTTGAGCTCGTAAAGCCTTCTTTTCCATGAGACGGTAATTTGTCCGCAAGGCTGAACGCAGACAAAGACAGCTTACCGGACTCGGAAAAGCAGTAGGGTTGCTCAAAGGAGGATTGACCATTTCGCCCGTAGAAGTGTGATCGGTATTTCAGGAGTGCTCAACCCCGAGTTCTGCGATCGAGGTCTGTAGAAATTCGGCCGTTACCTGGGAGCTTCCGACCATGTTCGTACTGGAAAGTAAGCCGTTGGCAGTGGTGTTCTGTGTCATCACGATGTTGTGCTGGGGATCGTGGGCCAATGCCCAAAAGTTGGTTGGCCGAAATTGGCGATTCGAACTCTTCTATTGGGACTATGTATTCGGTGTGTTATTAATGTCCCTGATTTTCGCCTTCACTTTGGGAAGTTTTGGAGAGGGAGGGCGACGATTTCTTCAGGATCTCCGACAAGCCGAGTGGTTGAATCTTGGCTCGGCTTTCTTTGGAGGCATGCTTTTTAACCTTGCCAACATCCTTTTGGTGGCAGGGATCGCCGTGGCCGGCATGGCAGTGGCTTTCCCCGTTGGTATCGGGACCGCTCTTGTTTTAGGCGTGCTTGTGAATTACCTGGCTGAACCAAAGGGGGAGGTTGCCTTATTGTTCTCAGGAGTTGGCTTGATAACCTTGGCTATCATTTTAGATGCCGTTGCTTACGGTCGAATCCCAGGTCAAACCGGTCGGGGAGTATGGCGGGGCCTGATTTTAGCCATTCTTTGCGGCCTCTTGATGGGGTTCTTCTACCGGTTTGTGGCGGCGGCTATGCCAGAGCCAGAACCGGCCAAATTTCTCCAGATGCCGCCGGGAAAGATAAGCCCTTACACGGCCATGGTTTGCTTTGCCCTCGGAGTTTTGGCCAGCCAGATCATTTTCAACGTTTCCAAATTTATTACTTGGGCTACATCCGATCCTCCTCCGCCGGTGGAGTATTTCCGGGGGACATTCCCAGATCATTTTTGGGGCATTGTCGGCGGGATGATTTGGGCCATAGGGATGACTTTCAGCATTATCGCGATGGGAGTTGCTGGTCCGGCCATATCCTATGGGTTGGGACAGGGAGCCACCATGGTGGCTGCCGCCTGGGGAGTCTTCATCTGGCGGGAATTTCGCGAAGCTGCCCCGGGCACCGGCTATCTCCTGGCTGCCATGTTTATCGGCTACCTTGTGGGGCTAGGTTTGTTGGTTGCCGCCATGACTTAGCCGGACTCCTTTCATTTCGTAAGCGAGATCCTTTGCTTCGGAAAGGCTTTTTGGGAAGCTCCCACCCGGGCAACAATCTCCGAGGGAAATCCATCATCAGCAAATCGAACCTAAGTGGGGAAGGTCGTCTCTTTTCGTGGAGCCGAAATTGAGATGCCCCACTTCCCCGGCTTGATTCCGCCCGTTGTTTTTGCCCACCGTGGGTAGCAAAGCAGACCAACTGGCTAGACTGGTCTGGGTGCGGGAATTCTTTTAGAAATCCCCCGACTGCTGTCCTGCGTGCAACCAGTCAAAAATTGAGGAAAAACCAAGCAACTTGGGGCCTCGATCCGCGGAATCTATTCTCTAAGAATTACCCTGTGTCTCGAAACTGGCTTTTGGTCATCTGGTAACCGGCCTGCCATCCGCGGACCAAACAAACCCTTGCACTTCCGCCGGCCAAAAGCCTGTTTTCCAGCCAGTCCAGCGGCCCACTAGGTCGAGGTCCGCCAACTCTCCAGGAGACTCCTCTAGCACCCCCCGGGTAGCCCGGATTGCAAGTCTCCACTCGAAGTCGTTGACGTTCCTTCTCCGCAGGCTAGATCCCACCTATTCCCAGACAGCCGATGGCCTTGAAGGTCCTCCCGATGGGATCCGGGCGGCAGGTCCAAGCCGGTTTCAAGCCAATCTGCTTTATTCAAATGCCGCTTTATCGATATGCCGCCTTAAGAGGGCTTTGGTAGTGGCAAGGTCCCTAGTTAGGCATCAACCCAGACGTGAAGCCATCTCTAAGCGGCCAGAATGGCCTGAGAACCATCGGTCGCCACCCGGCTTCCCCTCCAAACGGGCTCTTAGCCGACAGGTCCCGGATCATAATTCCGAATTGGGAATTTGGGAGGGCCGAAGCCGGGGGTAAGTTGTGACCAAGAAATACAGGAGAGGCAAAGCTCCCACCACGATGATGATTAAATCCGGTATGATCCGGAAGTTCCCCAACCACTGGATGACGGGCAGCTCATAAAATTCGGCACTCCGTGCCCACCAAGTCCCCTCTTCATAGGCGAACCAAACCTGCCACAAGCCGATCGGCAGCAACCCCGTCAGCGACATCAGTACAAGACCGATGTTCAACCCCCAGAAGCTGATGGCAAGTAAGCGATCGTTCCAATGTTCTCGCTGCACAAGCCCCCTCCACGAAAAGAGGATTAGGGCGATAGCCAGCATTCCATAGACACCAAACAAGGCGGTATGTCCATGATTACTGGTCAAATAGGTGCCGTGCTCATAGTAGTTGATAATCGGCAGATTGATCATGAACCCAAAGATGCCGGCCCCGATGAAATTCCATACACTGCTTGCCGTCAGGAAGTAGAGCGGCCACCGGTACGGAAACTCTTTCCCAGCCTCGCGAATGGACTTGTACTCCATCCAGGCCCTCACCACCAACAGCAGCAGAGGAATGGGCTCCAACGAACTGAAAACCCCTCCAATTGCCAACCAGAAACTCGGACCGCCATACCAGAAGTAGTGGTGTGCCGTCCCGGGAATTCCGGAAAGGAATACCAAGATCGCTGTCAGATAAGCCACCCGCAGTGCTGATCGAGCGGTAACCAAACCAAGATGCACGAGGAATAAAGCAATTACCGCCACCCCGAAGAACTCAAAGATACTCTCCACCCAGATGTGGACCACGAACCAACGCCAATAGTCGGCCACAGTAAGGTGGGTACCTCTTCCGTAGAAAAGCCCAAAGCCAAAGAAAGCCACCACCAAAATGGCACTTAACGTGTAGAACCCCAGCAGAGCCCGCCGATGGGCATCTTCCGCGTCGAGATTCGGGTTGGAGCCTGCTGGGGGATTGTAACGTGGGGCGAGGGCCGACGCCATGGTGCGGTAGACTATCACCAGCCAGAAAATCAGGCCCACGAATAGCAGAATTTGCCACAGCCGGCCTAACTCTAGGTATTCCCAGCCCTGATGCCCAATCCAAAACCACCCCGGCCCCAACCAGCCTTTAATGCTCAGGAGTTCCCCAACCAGGCTACCAACGGCGACGATCAAAACTGCTACGAACAAAAGGTTTACCAGCAACTGCTGGTTCTTCGGTTCTTTGCCAGCTACTAATGGAGCTAAATAAATCGCTGTACCCACCCACGAAACGGCAATCCACAAGATGGCTAGCTGCAGATGCCAGGTCTTTGCCCAGCTATAGGGTATTAAATTTCCCACTAACTGGATGTAAAACTGCCCGGGATGAACCGTGTAGTGGGCGAGCAGCCCTCCGTGAAGGATTTGCACCACAAACAGGAGGCCGGCAACCAGGAAGAATTTCGCTGTGGCTCGTTGACTCGAAGTCACAGGGGTAGCTAACAGCTTTTCTGCGGCGGCTACTGCCCGAGCCTCTCCGTAGAAAAACTGGTATCGGTGAACCACGTACACTACCAAACCCAACACCAAGAATAATGCCAAAACAGAAATAATGCTCCAAACGAACGTCATGGGAGTAGGGAGATTACCCACCGAGCGGTCCGGCGGCCAATTGTTGGTATAGCTAAAGGTCAGGCCGGGACGGTTGGTCCCTGCCGCCCAAGCCGTCCAAAAGAAAAAGTCGGCAATCGCTTCCCGCTCCTGCGGGGTTTTCACAGTGTTGGGGAGGAAGCCATACCGACGATTGCCGGCCCCCAATTCTTGCTCCCAATACTTGCGATTTTCTTGGAAGGCAAAGGCTTGGCCTTCTGTCAGGCGAAGAATTCCCGTTTCCGGCTCATAACGGTTTTCCCGTATCTCCTGGAGCACTAACCCGTCGATTTCCGCTTGGGCTCCTTTAGAGAGGTCCTCGTACTTTCGGCCTTGCTCCTTCCGCTGGGCGTAGAAGTCGCGAATCCACCGGCCCAAATTGTGCAGGGTTACCGCGGAAAACTCGGGACCTCGTAATGACCCGTGTCCCCAGACGCTTCCGTGATCCATCAAACCATACCGCTGATACACGTCCTGTCCCTGAAGGATCTTTTCTCCCGTTGTCAGGAGGCCCTCAGGACCGTGAACCTCTTTTGGAATAGGGGGCACGTGCTCCAAGGCAAAAAAGCCGCCTACAAGAAGTAACCCCATCGCCACCACGAACGCCGCAATCGCACCGTTCCGAAGTCGTGTGATCTCCATCCCCAATCTCCCTGACTTCAACTCAATACCAACATCTCAAGAACCCCAAAGTATCCGGCCTGCCGACCTACTGAGGATAGCGTTACCCTCCCGGGCAGTGCTCGGTTTGATGCCAACTTTGATCCGACAGTTCCCGAACCCGGTCAAAAGTAGAGAGACTTTTTATGTTCCCGGCCAAAAGTACAGAGACTTTTTATGTTGCCTCGTTGACTTTTTAATGTTGCTTCGTTCGCCCGCTAATGACTATCGATCGAGCCTGAAAGATTATCCGTGGTTTCTGTGGCACTAATGGGTGAGAACCGTGCGGTTAACACACGGGGTTCAAACGTAACCCTCAGATCCCCGGCAGTCTGAGTCTCCTCGTCGAAAAGTATCGCCTACTTTCCCCTGCCAGGCCTTGATCTGAGTCAAGTCCGGGTTTGCTAACGGCAAACCTGGCAGAGAGAACAAAGCGGCGTGTACCGTTAGGCTTTGAAGCCGAAAACGGGAGATTAACCCAAGAGGTATACCAACCAGGCAACCTGAGTTTCCCCATCGCCTCACAAACGGATATTTCCAAACCGGCCCGCACAAATTTGCCAGAAAAGCTCCACCCCCCCTCGAACCCGGTTGGGGTGGCCATTCGACCTCGACAAATGCAACAATTAAAGCACGTGATACCCAGAAGGCCCTACAGGCCCTACCCTAGGTGCTGCTCGTTGGAGCCCGAAAAAGGCTCAGCAAGGAACGTCGGTCTGGAACCCACAGCCTTCCGGAGGCGGCTTGTATGGCAATGAGTGTGATTGAGATCCTGCAGCATTGTCCGCTCTTTTCCCGGGTCGAGGGCACGGCTTTTTCGCGAATCGTTCAAATGGGTAGGGTCGTCCGTTTCCGAAAAGGGCAGATCATCTTTCACGAGGGGGATCCGTGCCCGGGGATGTACATTGTGGGAGTCGGTTCCGTTCGGATTTTCAAATCAGGGCCCACGGGCAAGGAAGTAGTCCTCCACTTTGTGGGGCCCGGTCAAACTTTCGCCGAGGTTGCGGCGATTTCCGGTTTTGCTTTGCCTGCTTCCGCCGAGGCGATGGCCCCTACCACGTGTGCCCTGCTTCCTGCCGATAGTTTCCAAAAGGCCCTCCGAGAAGATCACCAGCTTTGTTTCGGGTTACTTCAGGGGATGGCAGCCTGGGTTCGGACTTTGGTGGGACTGATCGAAGATATTGTGCTGCGGGATGCCCTGAGCCGGTTGGCCCGATTCTTATTGGAACTGCCGTCCGATCCGGAAAACCGGGTCACACTTCCCGCCTTACGCCGCCATGTGGCCAGCCGACTTAATCTCACAAGCGAAACCTTGTCGCGGTGTATGCGGCGACTGGAGGAAAATGACCTCATTCGCCCAGCCACATCCCGGTGCATCCGCCTATTAGACCGCGAAGGATTGCGGCAGATCGCCGAGCAGCTTGCCCCGAGGTATTGACCCCCCGGGACGGCGATAATCGGCCCGCCACGCGAACTCGTCTGGGGGGTGAGCCCACCGCCCGGCACAGAATTTCCCACATCGCCAATGGGCCAGGAATTTTTACGAGCCACAAACGAGAAATTTTTTACAAGCCACAATCGAGAAAAAGAGTGTAGCCAGCTTCGGCGAACGGCTTCGAAGGGGAGAACCCGATCCGGGCTATTTGACCTGGGGGAACCCGAATTTCCCCGCCCGCCTGGGGATTCTTCGCATTTAGGGCCTCGTCATAATCGACGCTACCGAATTTCCCCGCCCGCCTGGGGATTCTGCCGCCCCTTTTTTACCGCCCAGACCTGCCAGGCGGCTTCCCCCACCCGCCTGGGGATTCTGTGTCGTTGTAGTGGTGCTTGTAGTCGTTGTGCTGGCTTCCCCCGCCTGGGGATTCTGCGTTCCTTCGGGGCATGGCTTACCCCCTCCGGAGCGTTCCCCCGACTGCCTACGGATTACCCCGGGACCGGGCATCCCCAAATAGACCCCTTCTAGAATTAGACCTACCACACACGAACTTGGGATGACGGGGTGCCGCACCGCAGCCCCGGGTAATGCCCGGAAAGGCCTTCCATTTCCCCGAGAAGGGTGGATGGGCGGACAAAAACCTCGAATGGTCCCTGCCGCTGTAACTCCAAAGCCTGCCGCTTTGACTAGTAATTTGCACCCACCTACCTGGCCATCCAATTCAGCAGAGGGCCGGGAATTTCAGGAGAAGTCGGGCAATCGTCGGACAAATACTTCACTTTTTAAGGTGGCAAACTTTGTTCCCATTGTAAAGTATGGACCCTCGTTCCTCGGGGGACCCTTAACTATCTCCCAGAGATCCTTAACTATCTCCCAGAGAAAAGTCGGATTTAGATCGAACCGCAGATTCGGATTTAGATCGAACCGCAGCTTTAGATCAAACTGAGAAGCATGGAATCACTTCGTTTACCTAAACCCGCAAACGGACGAGGGCTCGCGATTTCGGCCAACGTTTTTTGCGGTTCGCAAGGCCCCAGCAAACCCCGTTATGCTGCATTCAAAGAGCGTCGATATTGCACGGGCTGGGTCAAAAGGCATTATGGGAGATTGGTTTCGGCCGACGTGCTGAGTTAGGGGCCCAAAAAGCCTTCAGTTGGGGGCTAACAAAGTCCACCGCGGTGGAGGAGTTTACCTCGACGGAAATAGCAAACCGCTCCAAGGGGAAAAAGGATGCCCCGGCACCGGGGAGGTCGCCGCTGAGAATTTTTGATCCCATCTTGTCAGGGATCGTCTGCCATCTATCCTCAGTTTAGGGGCTCGATGGTAGAGTATTAAGTCAGTGGAGACGCTCGGTGGTACAGTATAAGGAACGTCAACTTTGCTAGATTGCCAACGAAAGGGCAGCCTCCGGAGTAGCAATTTGTAAGGGAGACACCCCTACCAAGGTAAAAGTTTTACCATGGAGATTAGAATGCTGGCGGAATTTTTTGCCGCATCGGCTGTCCCTGGGGTAAGCGCCGACCGCCGGCGAACTACTGCCACACGAGTGTTGCCGGGAAGAGTTGGTGCTGATGTGCGAGAAATTCCCGTGCCAGCCGCAGCCAGCGGTTTGCGGAAAGTCGGGCGACCAGCTTACCCGAGCTTCCCCCGATCCAACCGAGGGAACTTGAACCGAACGCCAGATTTTCAGCAGAACCATGGATGCCTCCACTACACCGGTAATGGGTGACTCGACACCTACAATGGTGGGTTCCGGTTGGCAACTGGCTCGGGGGAAGTAGGGAATTTCGGCAGTGCATTCATTTGTTGAGGAGGTGACTTCTTTAGCAATGCGAGTACTATCGGGAATTCAACCGACAGGGCGATTCCATTGGGGGAATTATTTCGGTGCCATTCGGCAATATGTTCAACTACAGTACGAAGCCGAGGAGGCTTTCTACTTCATCGCCAATCTTCACGCTTTGACCACGATCCGCGATGCCGACTTACTGCGACAGTACACCCTCGAGGCAGCTATTGACCTCCTTGCCTTGGGGATCGATCCCGATCGGGCAACACTTTTCGTTCAGTCGGATGTGCCTCAGGTGTGTGAATTGTGTTGGGTACTCATGACGGTGACTCCGATGGGGCTCCTGGAACGATGTCATGCCTACAAGGACAAAAAAGCGAAGGGGTTACCGGCCGACGCAGGACTTTTCACTTATCCGGTGCTCCAGGCTGCCGACATTCTGGCTTATGACTCGGACACGGTGCCAGTAGGCGAGGATCAAGTGCAGCACATCGAGGTTTGCCGAGATGTAGCGGCAAGTTTCAATAGCCGGTTTGGCCCGGTCTTTGTTTTGCCTAAAGCCAAGGTAATGGAGGAAGCCGCCCGCGTGCCCGGTATCGATGGGGAAAAGATGTCCAAAAGCTACAACAACACGATCGACATTTTCGATCCCCCCGAAGTCCTTCGCAAAAAAGTTATGCGGATTAAGACGGACAGCAGGCCGCCGGAAGAGCCGAAGGATCCGGAGACCGACACTCTTTATCAGCTTTTCGCCCTATTTGCGTCGGAAAAGGACAAGCAGGCAATGGCGGAGCGGTACCGTCGCGGAGGATTTGGGTACGCAGAGGTCAAGATTGCTCTGGCCGATTTGGCTGTGGACTTCTTCGCCGAGGCACGGGAACGACGTCGAGAGCTGGAGTCTCACCCCGAGAAGATTCGCGAAATCCTCGGCGATGGAGCCGCTAAAGCCCGTCGCAAGGCCGCCGAAGTCCTTCGGCGCGCTCAGGAAGCCTGTGGCATCATTTATTGATCTGCTGCTTGGAAACACCCTGGCATCGTCCCCTAAGCTTTCGGCAAAACGACGGGAATTTTCCCAGATCCGTTCGGAGCACGCTTACAGAAAGGCAGTGCCGCAGCTCAGACAAAGATTTGGTTTTTATGCTCGGAAGGGTCGCGATTTTGATCGGGAGGGCTCTTCGGGCAGAGTTCTTTTTTTGACCCTCCCTAGCCCGCGAGGGGAAAACCACCCCGGGGCCCGAAAAAGCAGAGACCTTCCCGGGCTCCAAAAGGAGGCTCCGTAAAACCTCGGTAAAGCCCTAGAGGTGGCCGAAGGTCCTGGAAGATTACCGACGGATTGGGCTCTCGTTTCTCGGGTGGGGGGATTATTCAGATTTTCCCAAAACCGCCGACAAGTCCCGGGGGCCAACCGAGCCCGTTCCGGCGGGGGAGGGATTCAAACCTCAAGCTCCACTCCTTATCGAATCGGTAGAACAAGGGCAGCGATGGACATTCTGGGTGTGGGCACAGAGATCACAGAGTGTTTGCGAATCGCCCGGATGATCGAGCGGCATGGGGAACAGTTTCTTCAGCGAGTATTCACCCCTGAAGAGATTCATTGGTGCCAAATGCAGGGTCAATGGATCCAACAGTTCACTGCTCGCTGGGCGGCCAAACAAGCAGTTCTGAAAGCCTTAGGGTTGGCTAACCGTCGGGGAATCACCTGGCCAGAGATCGAAATCCATTCCGACGGCTCCGGTCAGCACCGGGTGAGTCTTTCGGGGGCCTTAAAAGAGGAGGCGGAGAGTCTCGGTGTCTCTCAAATCTTGGTTAGTCTCTCGTATTGCCGGACTTATGCCACGGCTTTTGCGGTTGCTCTTCGGACAAGATAACCTTTGCGGTTAGTCTTCGGACAAGGTAAGCAGACGGCTGAGACGCCGGGTCTCCTCTCAGGCATCAACCGTAGTAAGAGGAGCCCATGAGGCACGTAACCCCCGCAAAGTTTGTGCCGACCGGACCTTGACGGTTGTTCCCGGCTTATGGGCCGGACTTCCACGGTTATTACTAGCTTATGGGATCTCGAAAAAGCGATTCTCCCCTAATGGAGTCTGCATGGGGCCCTCCAGCACGGAAGTAACCGGGGTAACCGAGTTATCTCGACCTAGGTATCTCGATTCAAAAAGACACCAAGCGGAAGCAGGCGTTTTACGAAACGGTGCACTATTCGGAGCAGTATATCCAAAGCCCGCGATCCAAAAAGATAAAAAGAAAAGATAAGTGCTCTCGAAATTGCTGAAACTTATTAATCTTCGCATATCGTGCAGACGGGACATCGCACCCCACAGTAACATGTCCGCTTTTCGGCCACCTCCGGGCTCCCCGTTTTGCGAACCTGGGCGATTGCGGTCCTGGCCCCCGCGATGGCTTCCCGAAGTGGCCTACCTGCATCCGGTACAAAATCCCCATGGAATTGAGTCGGACTTCTCGCGGACCGTGTGCCGAGTTTTCAGTGCCCATCCGGCTCGGCATGAGGCATGTCTTTTTCCGGAAGGGCCGGTCTAACTCTTCTCTCAGGGCTGCTCTAACTTCCGGAGCAAAGGCTGACAACTTCTCTTGCTGGGAGGTGTGGCCCGGGGAGAAACTAGCCCCAGGATTCCCGCTTAAGCTGCCGAGCGAGCACGAAACCGCCTTTGGCCATGGGCAAGAAGTGGCCGGAGAAGCTGCAAGGTTCGGTCAGTTGCCCCTTGATGCTCGAGGACTACTTGGCGTGCCCGATCGCC
>Ga0308310_1000240_pt1 | contig 22730 bp, 14 predicted proteins | sample HotsprSampleMS65_FD_203672 | JGI IMG/M metagenome (GOLD analysis project Ga0308310, IMG submission 203672) | Hot spring phototrophic mat microbial communities from Mushroom Spring, Yellowstone National Park, Wyoming, United States - 20090730_MS65 ...
AACTCGAAAGCCGATCTCTGCAAGTCGGAAGCCGATCTTTGTGAAAGCAAAATCGAAGTTGCCCACTCAGGGAGAGCGATACCGAAGATTCGGGCTGCCAAGATTCCACCTGCCACTAAGAGCACTAGGACTAAAAGAAGCCCCCATTTGGCCCCCAGGTGAGTGGAATAAAAGGAGCGACGTGTGTAGAACGATTTCCTCCGGTACATTCTTTTTCCCTTTTCAAGGCGGCCTACTTTGTCAACCACCGACTTCGCCACCCACTCCAGGAACTTGCTCACGGACCGGGAACCCGGAGTCAATCGGCTTTTCCCTCCGTGATGATAAACCCCTTGCGGCAAAAAGGCGAGGGTTGACTGGCAAGGCAATCCTAGAGGCCCTTCTTTCATACTTTACGGACCCCTGATATCTCATTCAACAATGTCAAGACTGGCGGAAACCGGATTTAGGAACTTTTTGAATCCAGGTTGGACGAAAATTGACCAAGCTGGTTGCGGGAGGCTCAAGCCGGCTCATGCAAAGCCTCCTCGCCGGTGGACTAAGGTAAGTAGCGGGAATAAGCGATCTATGGGTGGGATACCCCCTGGAAGAGCGGGATTGCTCGGATTTCCCAAGGAAACTCTCGAAACCGCGATGCCGGGAAAAGTCAAACCCGTTTTCTTTTTGATCTTCCGGGATCTAGCGGCCGGTAAAAGGACCTGGCCCAGTTTTGCGGAGTCCGCGTAAAACCTAGGGATAGTATCTTGGGACTGGCAGAGAAACCGCCGCTTGTTAATCTTCCCCGGCCCGGTCTGTCCGAGTCAGTAGTTGCCTACCGGAATTTTGGGGCCATAACTCCCTGCTTCTAGGCGGTCCGAGAACTGACTGGAGTAACCTTTAGAGAGGAAAAGACTCTTAGTTTTCACCCCACTCCGTGCGTCTAGGGTTCGTGAAGATAAAACCAAGATGGAATTCTAGGGGTCCGCTTAACCTCTAACTTTTCACTGAGCTTTGAGGGAGAGCTGTAACACTGGGGGAGCCGCGGCGACACCCATCGGCCGAGATCCCCGCCACTTCCGCCCCGGGGGACCCCTGAGTCGATTTCATCAAGACCAATAGTTCTTGGTAACCCCCGGATACCTCCCTAGGAGCTCCGGAGAGCATTCCACAAGCAAAGGGGACGGCAGATAGCTGGCGAATCGGCAAAAGGAGAGACCTTGCCTTCCGCATGTTCAGTTGTTTAGAGTTTCCCTTATCCTGTGGAAAGCAAGAAGGCCCGCGTTACTCCCCGACGATTCGAACTTTCAACGCGTTGAGAACCTCTTCAATTCGGTTCGCAAAGGCGATGCTGCCATTCGTATTTCCCGCAAAGAGTAAGCCTACTGGCCTTCGGCCATCACTTTCGTCTTGTGGGTCATACACTAGGAGCGAACCGGAGTCTCCGGGAAGGATGAAACCCGGGGAAGATTCGACCACGATCTGATTGACAAATCGTGCCGTCCCTCGGCTGTAACTTACGAGCACTGTAGCGTTTATCCCCGTTACCCGGCCGGTCGTAAGACCTGTGGTCCGCCCGTACTTTGCCGCTCCGAAGGAACCGCTCCGAAAGATACTCTCGAGCTCCGAATTGGTGATGTGGGCCGCCTTCGGGGAACGGTAGCCGTCTTCTGGTGTGGAAACGTGCACTAGCGGAAAATCATAGGGACCTGGCTTTTCGACGCGTGCGATTGCGGCATCGACCTGATTGTTTGCCCCTCGGCTAAAGGTGATGCTCACGTACCGGGTGAGGAATCCCACCCGCATCCAGGCATAGGGGATGCCTCCGCCAGTATCGTAAAGCCCCGGCTGAAAGATCCAACTGCCTATGGGGGCAGTGTTTTCCAAGGCTAAAACGTGATTGTTGCTCAAGATGTACCGCACACCGTCAACGTCCGCCACCACACAGCCCAGCGTGCCTGCGGACAATTGATTCTGGTTCCCCACCGACACTCCAATGGGTGAGATAGGCGAATAGGCGGGGCGGTCCGGCGAGTACTCTGGCGGTTCCCCCGGTGTGTTATCGACGAACAAAGCGATGTTGTGGCTTGCCTTCTGGCCTTTAGTATCGACTGCCTCTGCCCAGACAATGTAGCGAGCATCGGGATAAAGCGGGGTGCCGGTAGCATCCACTCTGGTAGTATCCCAGGAGTACGACCAGCCGTCGCTACCGTATGTGTCTGTGCCCAAAAGTTGAGGGGGATTGTTCTTAGGATCCTCCCAGAATGGTTCGTACAGTTGATAGTAGAAGTTTACTTGTCGAACTCCCTTATCGTCGCGGGCATCGACTGTCAGGGTGATGATTCCCACAAAGGTCTCTCCATCCTTTGGAGAAGTAAATCTCACGGTAGGGGGCTTATCGGCTGCAGGACGCGTTGCTAAGGTCGCGGCTCCGAGGGGTCTTTCCTCCATGTATGGCGGGATGGCAAAGATCTCACCGGTTTCGATTATTTCCACTTCCACCCCCTCGAGAGTCTTGGGCAGGCCGGCTGGACGGCCTTTTCGGGTGAAAACCTTAAGCACAGGTGTTTCAAGCCAGTCGACTCCCACAGCCACCCCAACCACTTCCGGCATTTCTAGAATTCGATCGGCATGGCGGCGGTGTACATCCGCTACGCGAGCCAGTTGCCGCTCTCGAGCGATGCCCCTGCCCTCTTGTCCCCAAACGGTGGAGCTTACTCCCACAGCCAGCACTGCTGTGGCCAACAGGTTCACGAAGACTTGTCGTTCCCGGCGGGCGATCATGACCGAGTCTCCTTTTGTCGGCTCGCTTACCCCACAATCCCTCCTAGTCGGCTCCCCAACCGACTCGCGTGAGTCATGAAACCAGTATCGCACCACGTACCAATATAGAGCCCCCTTAGTGGGGAGTAAAGTAGTCTTAGAGTGTGATGTACTTGAAAACAGACCAGAAACATGCCAGAACAACTCTTGGGCTTAAGTAAGGCACGGAATTTGCACGGGCTTTTCTCAGCTTTCCGCAGAAAGCCTTTTTTTCGTGCAAAATTACAGGGGACGTTCCCCCCATGATCGTTTGCCTTTCCGTTACTGCTCCTGCTGGAACGGGAGGGCAAATGTGCCCGAAGATTCTGGGGCTCTCTTCGTTCTCCGACAGATTTGCTCCCAATCCCATGGGAGCTCGATCTAACGAAAATTACCGGCGAGTCGACCCGAAAAAATGGGTTTCGGAAGTAGAAATGTTTGTCCTGTCCGGGTATCCTAACGATGGTTGGGGCTCTACAGGCGGAGGGATGCCTATTGAAACCAAGCCGAGGAGAACTTGCCATGTCCTTTTGGTGGGGTCTTGGGTGGGGGAAGTCCAAGCGGAACTTTTACGTCCGACTCGGCAGGGCCCAAAATGGATTGAAACATCCGTGGGTCTTTCCCGTCGGCATTGTGCTTGTTGGCATTTTGTTGGGCCTGGCTGGAGTTATAGGAAATGGGGTCAGGTTGTCGTTTGGGCAAGTTTCACCACGTATTCCCGGCGAGGGTCAGCATCCACGCCAGCCCCCCGGATTGCCCAGGCCGGAAGGAATGGGTCCCATCGGGCCAGACCCCCATGGCCTGCACCCAGTTCAAATGGAGGCGAGCGGTGTGGTCAACTCGCTGGCCCCTCGTGGACTGCAGATCGTTTCGTCGGACGGTCGGGCGTGGATTCTCATGGTTCGGCCGGATGCCAAGGTGGAATTGCTGGGAACCGCCGAGCCAAGTTTTCTGCGTCCAGGACAGCTTGTTCGCTTTATTGCCCAGGTGGATCGTAAGCGGGGACTGGTCGACGAGCCGGTTGGTTCGCTTTTGATTTTCACCCCAAACTTCTCAAAGATCGAAACCCAATTAGGAGTTTTCCCAGCCGAACCTGCTCCGGGGGCGGAAGATTTGCCTGGGGGCGTGGGCCATCAAGGGGCCCTTCCTCAACCCGCTGGTAGCTCGGCCCCAAATCCTTCTCGCCGAGCACATCCTAAAGACTCTCCCCGGGGAGATACCGCCTCTCCCAGGTCCCTGCCGGAAAAGATACGGCTTGACATCCGCGGGCGGCTCTCCGGGATCAGCAAGCAAGGTAAGTTGCTGGTTGTGCTTCCCCCGAATGCTTTTCTGCGCGGTACGCTGGAAGTGCCCCTAGCGGAAAATGCCGATATCCGGGTGGACTGGTCGGAGGCTGGGGCATTCATGATGGCAGCCCCAGGAGATCGTGTTCGAGCCAAGGGGGTGCAAGTCGGCCCGAATGCAATCGAGGTGTCGGAACTGACGATAGAAAAAATGACCCCACTGGGCGAAAACCCTTCTGCCGGACGACGGAGCACCCGGCAAGACAGCCCGAGTAACCGGGAAGAAAACAAGATATCTCGACCCCCTTCGCGAACCGTTCCAGATCGACCGGATAGGAACGGAAAGCAGGCTTTACCCTGGGAAGGTAAAACGTCGCCCGGTGTTTCAAAGGATCAGTCAGAGGAAGCACAGGAGGCGGAGACCGCGGGGGGTGAGGATGCCGGAAAAACTTCAGAGCCGGAATGACGGCCACAAATGTCCCCCGTTTTATCAGCAAGATAATGTTTCGAGCTGAAGTCTTGGCCAAATTCCGGCTGCCAGCCGCATCGGATGTATCGAGTTGGTTATGTTATCTTGCGCGCGGTTTGCTTCCGCCCCTTCCACAAATCCCACTGGTTCGCCCGGTCGGCCAAGCAAACGGCATTCCAAAGGGCAGTCGTTCTTGGGGGACGTCGGGATAAATGGTCGTCACCCCTAACACCTTTTCCCTGAGACGAGGTTACCCTATGCCGATATTTGTTAAATGAAGTTCCCCTCCTCCGATATTTGACCTTCCAAGATGGTTTCGGGTTTACCGCTTCCCAGCTTCGCCTTCGGCGTTTGCTCCCCCAGTCCTTTGTAAATCACCCCCGAAGCTACTCATCGCGGGCTCCGGGAAACCCGGTTCTGCCCTGGCCCTCAGTGAGCTCGATCTAGGCCATAGCGGCGGAAGATTTTTGGGACGGAGCAAGCCGGGTACCAGGCAGGCCGCAACCAATAATCTGCGGGTTCTTGACAGAAGAGGGTAAATAGTAAGGATTTTGCTAAGAGATAATTCAAGTAAATTTGCGAAAAAAGGTTAACCCCTGGTCCGGAGATACTTGGCGGGTAAACTGAATCGGTTGGATCCGAGAGGTTTGAGGATATTTCGCCTATCAGCCGAGAAAAACCATTGATGTCTCATTTGCCTAAGGTCCGCCGCGCTTCGATCGTACTTTTGGGAATTGCTCTCTGTTTGCCCGTTTTGATTTGGGGTGCTGCAGGGAGCATGACGCGGGTGCAAAACGCGCCTGCATTTTGGCTGCCGAAGATCTTCCCTGAGCGGGAGGCCTTCGAGGACTTTTCGAAACGATTCGGAGTGCTGGATAACGTCCTGGTAAGCTGGGAGGGATGCACGGTTGACGATAAGCGTTTGGCGGAATTTGCAGAGATTCTTCATTCCGAGCGGGCTGATCCGGAGGACATTCCCCTCCGTGATCTCTTCCCGGAAGTGCTCACAGGCTACCACGCGGTGAGGCAGCTGCAGCGAGAACCACTCCGGCTTTCGCGCGAAGACGCGATTCGCAGGCTTAGCGGGATTTTGGTGGGTCCAGACGGGCGGTCGAGTGCCGCCTTACTGGCCATTAGTCCGTTGGCGGGGCGAAACCGGGAGCGAACGATTGCCCTGTTGCGGCAGGCCGCTGCCCGGGCCACAGGGCTATCAGACAGTCAGATCTACATCGCGGGCTCTATCATCGACGGCGCGGTGGTCGACCGGGAAAGCGTGCGGGTAATGACCGTTTACGGTTTGCCGGCTGCCCTCATTTCGTTTCTCGTGTGCTGGTGGTGTCTGAGATCCTTAATCCAAACACTCGCTGTGATAGCGGTGGCTACCATAGGCCAGATTTTGGTTTTGGCAATCGTTTGGTATGCAGGGCTGACGATGAATGCGGTGCTTGCCGTCATGGCCCCGCTGGTTTTTGTGGTGACAGTCTCCGGTGGAGTTCACCTTTCGAACTATTTTACTGAACAATTTTCTGTTGTTGGCCCAAAGCGGGCTGTACAGGCCGCCCTGCGGGCAGGATGGCTTCCCTGCACGATTGCCGCAGTTACCACCGCGATTGGCACGGCCTCATTAGCAGCAAGTCAAATTGTCCCTGTTCGGCAGTTCGGAATAATCGCTACCGTGGGGATACTCGTCACGCTCGGCTTACTCTTTCTTATTTTGCCAGGGGCAATGGAAATCCGGGTTCTAAGGTGGGAAGCAGCGTCCAACCGGCCAGACCAAGAAAAAAGGGGAACGGGAGGCGGGGAGCGGTCTTTCTCAAAACCCTGGGTTTTCCTCCGGAGAGTTCAAGCTAGCCTCTCCGGGGTTTCTGAGCGGATCTGGGAAGTATGGGGGCATTTTCTTTTACGTCATTGGCCGACGCTCTTAGTTATTTGCGGGGTGACTGCCGCTTTGGGGGTATTGGGACTCCCGCGGATGCGGACTTCGGTAAACGTTCGGAATCTTCTTGTACCGGAAAGCCCCGTTCTGGCGGAATACCGATGGTTAGAAGAAAAGATCGGCCCGTTGGTCCCGGTGGAGGTGGTAGTTCACTTCGATCGCCACTGCCCGTTAGATGTGCTGGAACGGGTGGAAATTGTGCGGGCCATCGAGGAAGCAATCCGACAAGTTCCCGAGGTTGGGGGAGTAAGTTCTGCCGCGGCCTTCTTGCCGCCGATTCCTCAGGCCTCTGGTACCCGGGGAACCATCCGCCGCACGGTCCTGCGGAACCGTTTGGAGGCTCGGCTTTCGGAGCTTGCCCGAGCTCACTGGTTTCATGAAGACGGGCAGGGACAGTGGTGGCGTGTGAGCGGCCGATTGCCGGCTTTCTCCCAGCTGGATTACTCCGTCCATCTTCAACATATCGAAGACCGGGTGGAGGGAGTGTTGGCCAAGACCGGTCGTGCCGGGGTCCATGTGATCTACACCGGACTTACCACTCTGGTGGATAAATCCCAAAAAGCCTTGTTGGAGGGGATGTTTTTAAGTTTTTTGAGTGCATTTGCGGTGGTAGCCCTCGTGCTGGTGCTAGTGCTTGGGGGATTCACTACCGCCGCCGTGGCGATGCTGCCAAATATCTTCCCTTCGGTAGTGATTTTCGGCCTTCTCGGATTGCAAGACATCCGGATCGATATTGGGTCGGTAATGACTGCGAGTGTTGCCCTGGGAATTGCAGTCGACGGGACCGTCCATTATTTGACCTGGTACAAGCGCGAACTTCAGGAGGGAGCTAGTAACTCCCAGGCAGTCTGTAAGGCTTTTCACCATTGTGCATGGGCGATGGTGGAAGCCACCTTCATTTGCATCTGCGGATTCCTCCTATTTGTCTTCAGTAGTTTTCTTCCGATGCGTCGATTTGCGATTGTGATGAGTCAGCTGCTAATTGCAGCATTAGTTGGGGACCTTGTACTCCTGCCGGCCATCCTGTTAAGTCCTGTGGGCCAATATCTGTTTGCCCGCAAGGCGGTGAGCATGCCCCAACCGGTTTCGCGAGGGATACCGGTTTCCTTGGAGAGCGTAGCAAAATGATCCCGATTGCGTTAGGTCTTTCGCTAATCATTTGGGCTGCCTTTTGTATTCAGCTCCCACCGATTTTTGCTTTCATTCGGCGGGTAAAATCTGCGGCAGAGTCACCTAAAATCCGTACCCGGCGTCTCAAGAAAAGTCCTGTCGGGGTGGGAGTCCGCGGGGCACACCGGGTTTATTCCCTTCTCAGGCAGCAAAGGGCTTTCTCCGGAGGAACCACTGCTTTACTGGAGGCTCCTCCGGATGGGGAGGAAGAGCCGGGGAAAGCTCCGAAGGCAGTGTGCGTGCTATGTCTGCGAGGGCGGGATCCGTTCTTAGAGGAATGTATTCAAGGACTGCTCCAGCAGGATTATCCGGAATATGACGTGTTGATAATCGTGGATTCGAAGATCGATCCCGCATTTGAGGCTGTACACGGTATTTTGGCAGAATTTCCACGAGAAAAACGCCGGGCTGGTGAGGTGTGGGTAGAAGTCCTTGAGAACATCTATCCCCAGGGTGCCTTGAAAGGCAGTGCCCTGATTCAAGCTGCAAGAGCGATCCGCCCGGAGAATTACGAGGTGGTGGCTCTCTTGGATGCCGATATTGTGCCCCATCCTACCTGGCTCGCCGAACTTGTCGCCCCATTTGAAAATCCCGAGGTGGGAGTCACCTCGGGGAACCGGTGGTATATGCCGGAAGACGCCAGCTGGGGGAGCTTGGTCCGTTATGTGTGGAATGCCGGGGCAGTAATCCAGATGTTTTGGAATCAGTTCACCTGGGGGGGCAGCGTAGCGTTGCGAAAGGAGGTCTTTTGTGATCGGGAGCTTTCCGCCCGGTGGCGGCGTTCTTTGTCCACGGACACAGTGATCTATCAGGTGGCAAAACATCATGGCTGGAAAACTTGTTTTGTTCCAAGTGTACTGATGGTCAACCGTGAAACTTGCTCTATTCGAAGACTGTTTCCGTGGATAACCCGGCAACTATTGGTGGGCAAGCTTTATCATCCCGGATGGCCCTGGGTAATTGGCCATGGGCTGGGCACCTCCTTGCTGTTGCTGGCTGGGGGGCTTTTCGCCTTTTGGGCCTTCTGGCAAGGGATGTTATTGTCGGGCTTTCTCGTGGCCGGAGCACTCTTGCTTTACTGGGGCGGTAACATCTGGGTTTTGCGAAATATGGAGCAAGCGATTCAGCAAATTCTTTGCCGACGCGGTCAGGAGGCTCGCTGGCTCCGGCCCTGGGTGTGGGTGCGGCTGGTGTTAACGATGCCCATAGCTCAGTTTCTTAATGCCGCCGCTTTAATTGCTACTTTCTTCGTTCGGAGTGTAACGTGGCGGGGTATTGTTTATCGATTGGAAGGACGGCGGATCGTCATGGAGGGCTATCGCCCGTATTCTCCGCCGGTTCTAGCACAGAGGGGTTTGTCGAGGCACTCCTTGTGAGCCGCCTTCTGACATACCACTGAGGACTCACGTTACGGTCCCTAGAGTCCGGAATCGAATTGAAAACCGCACGGTTTTTTGACACGGTAGGTGGGCAGAAACCTGGATGGGCAATCTTACGCCCGGCAAGTTTTTTCTTCGGTCGGTTCCCCTTGTATGGCTCATCCCGCCGGGGCTTTATGGCTGGTTTAAGGCTGGCCCGCTTTGAGGAAGAAAACCCTGTTCCCTGGGCACCCATCCTGATTTGTTGTGGACTGTCCTGCCTGTGTTATTCCACCTTACAAAAACGCTTGCACGGGTAGCGGGGTGTAAGCAAAATCTCTTTTCGAACACCCATCCTCCGTTGCCCCACTTGATGAAATGCTAAAGTTTTCGAGAGGGTTTTTTCATCGCGGCGGGCAATGGAGGTTCCGCCTGGGCCGGGACCCCGGGGCTTCGCGTCAGTGGGTTCCCCGTTGGCGGTTCACAGGGGAGATTTGTGCCCGCCAGTAATGGGGCCTATCGAAACCCCCCATGTGCAGACCCCATTCCGCAACTCCATAGGGCCGGCTTCCCTCACCTGCCGGACCATCGCTAGTGGAAGCTCACGGGAGGCTGGAAAATGCGAAACACCCCAAAATGTTTTTTTGTGATTATGCAAAGAGGCCTTTCGGAAATAGTACTTTGGTGCTTGGTGATTCTGGTCACCAGTAGCATTATTCCTTCTGTGGGATTCGGCCAGGCTTTCAAGGTAAAGCTGAGTCGGCCGGACTCGTTCATCGGCTGGGAGTACAGTGCTTCTACGGAGGGCTGGCGAATCGCCGATGGCCGGTTTGTTGGGGAGGCCCCCGCGGCAGAACTGCTTTCAGGATGGACATTCGGACAGTTTGACCTGAGATTGCGGTGGTCCGTTGGCCGAGGAGCTGCTGCGGCGATTGTGTTCCCAGAAGTGGGATCGGGAGAATCCCTCCGGCTTGTCCTTTCGACCGATGAAATTTGCGGACGGCTCTCCCTGGGTGAGCAAGAACTTGCCCCAGGAAGAAACTTGGGGATCAAACCGGGGCGGGCCAACAAGCTTCGGCTGACTCGGCAGGATGATAAGCTCACGGTGGCTATCAACGATCAAGTTCTTTACGAAGTACAACTGCCGGCAACCAAGAGATTTGGATTGGCCCTCCAGGTTGAAAAGGGAGAGGCAAGTTTCTGGGGCATGGAGGTTGAAGAACTGGGGGCCAGCCCGATGTTTAATCAGCTCGACTTCACTGGCTGGTATACCAAAGGGGATATTCAACGGTGGCGGTACGAAAATGGTGAGGTGGTATTGGCAGGGCGCGCAGGGGATTATCTCCGCACAGAAAAGCTGTACGGAAATTTCACATGGTTCTTGGAATACAAAATGCAAAAAGGGGGAAACTCGGGCTTAGGCCTCCGAACTCCTCATGAAGGGTGGCCCACAGCCGACGGTATGGAGCTTCAGCTTCTCGATACACCCTACGATGCCGAAATCCGAGATCAGCCGATGATGGCCATCTATGGCCATGTTCCCCCGTTGAGCCGTGCAGATCGCTCGGAAATGTGGAACCGTGTGGTGGTGAAAGCGGAAGGTTACATGATATCGGCTTGGGTTAATGGCGAGCTCGTTCAACATGCCAATACTTTTTATCACCCTGAATTGCGGCACCGGCCGCTGGAAGGTTGGTTGGGCTTTCAGGACCATGGTGCTTGGATCCGGGTGCGAAATGTTTCGATTATCGAGGCTCCGCCTGGCTTGGGCCTCGAGTCTTGGTACAAGCCGCAAACACTTCCTCCTATTGCCGAAATTCTCGATCGCCTCATTAATCCCGAACGACTCTGCCGACCGACTTCGCTTACGACAGAACGAATCTTTGCTGCGGTAGTGTCATCCTCTGCAGATTTGTCGGCCCCGTCTGGTTCTGATGGCGTCGAACAGGCCGAGGAATCGCGAAGCGAGCAAAAGAAATCTCAGGCTGCCGTTTTGCTCGATGCACCCGGACCTGCAGTCCTCACGGGAATAACGCACTTTGGAGGAAAATGTAAACTGCATTTCTACCTTGATGGGGACTCTCAACCTCGAATCGAAGCGACGGTGGATGAGCTTGCCGAGAAATTGCCCGTGATCGGTAAAGAGCGAAGTCCTTTTCTTCTGTGTCTGCCTTTCGCCAGGCGATTACGTATAGAAGCCACAGAAGCAGAGCCCAGCCGTTTTTACTTCGATGTGATCCGAGTCGGTGGTGGCAGGGGAGTCGAGAGTTTCAGCGACATTAAATCCAGTTTCCCACGCGGTTGGTTCGACTGTGTGAATGCCATCCTTCGCTGGCTTGGAAGTGGGCGTTATCAGGAGTATTCTCCCTATGAAAGATCCACGAGTTCGCCCACTGGGATTGGTCCTGGCGAAAGCAAGCGACTGTTATCCGTGGAAGGCGGCGGGATAGTTCGAGCTTTAAAGCTGGAAGGATCCCGCCGAGTATTGGAGAACAACGACCTGTGGCTTCAAATTTATGTGGATGGGCAACGCAGTGCGAGCGTGGAGGCTCCCATTCGCTTCCTCTTTCCGGCACTTACTCGCAACTATCCGAACTTTGTATTAGCCGATCAGCGGGGACTGACCATTTTCCTCCCAATTCCATTCAGGAAAGGCTTGGAAGTTGTAGCATCCAACCGAGGGGGCCGAACCATCCCCGACCTAGCTTTATCGGTCACAATCGATCGAGGACAACGCATCCCCTATCAGGAGATGGGGGAACCGATGCGGTTGCGGGCTCGCTTCTTGCCTGCCCAAACGACTCAAGAATTTGTGCAGCTTCGCGGTCGGGGACGGCTTATCGGATTTGTCTATGAGGTACCTCCGGAGGGCGACTCGGGAATTTACTCTCTCGTGGTGGACGGCCGTCCTGTTGACGGTTGGTCCTGCGATAGCCTGGACGCTTTGGTGGGCCGGTCGGGGGATTTCCGAACGCTTTTGTCCGGCCGCCAAGGAGTACTTTGCTGGCGGTTTTTCCACTTGAACCCGATCGACTACAGAGAATCCCTGGTGATTACCATGGGGGGAAACCGATTAGGGGCCCGGTTGGTCTGGTACTATTCCAACGATTAGGACGCCCGTAAACGATAGGAGACTTGCATCCGAAGGGCCTCCCATGGGCCGAAGTCACCAATCAAAGTCCCCAAGCCCCGCTTGCTTCCACCAGTACCAGCAGCAAAAGTTACGGATCGGAAGTTTTGCCGGAAAGAAGCCCGAACCCTTTCCTGAGAGCGGGGGCCGACAGACTTTTCCGGGCTTGATTAGGCCACGGGGCAGCTCGCCGCCCCGGTCCTTACCGCCTTCGGGCTTCCTAGGGCGTTATAAGGGTACAGCAAGTTTTGGGATAGAAAAGCTAAGAGTACCCGGATAGGCCCGGTTGAGAACATCTTGAAGAAATGACCGCCTCTTCGGCAACCCCAATCGGTGGAAGGCTCCACCTCGGAGTCCCTGGCACAACTTACCCGAAAGAGAGATTTATTCCCCGATTGGTCGGGCTTATCCTGGAGGTTTTCCGCTGGGGCCATAACTTCCGGTTTATTTGTGGGATGATTGTGTAGAGGCATCCTAAACGGTGTAAAGCCTTCTCGTCGATTTCCTCGTCACCTCATCCCGCCAATGTACCTTTTCGCCAACCCGTAGCGATAGATTTGCTGGGGTTAATTTGAGCGTCCGCGGCAAGGGGTGTTGCCCCAGCAGAACCGCGATCCCAACGATCCGCCGGAAATATCTAGTCGCTATCCGACCTCATAGCTCGTAACAGGTGCTTGGGGGACAAAGTCTTATCTCCGGTCTAGGGAATCTCTTCCCGTGCCCTTAAAAAAGTGATCGGTCGGAAAGATCCGGCCTTCCAGCTAAGGGAGAGCCCAACTTTCGGCTCTTGGCGAAGTAGCCGGTAACGGCAATAATAAAATTGGTGGGGAAATTATACTCCACCTTGGTTGTACAAAATGGGTGGAGTTAGACCGCGAACTAGTGGTATTTACCCCCGGTGCTAGGGATGGTTCCCTGCAATCCCAAAACTACCCGGCAGTTCTCTGCCGGTTTTTAGTGGCAAAGGTGCCGGGTTTTAACCTGCTTGAGGGAGAGGGGTGCATTCCGCATAGCCTCGAGGTTCGTTTGATGACCAATATGTTCCTGGATGAGCACGGTACTGCCGGTGGGCAGCTTTCTCCCGGATTTGTGCAGGCTGAGTATCCGGAAGTGAGGGAATTAGCCCCTTCCAATCCGTTGGAATTCCTTCAAGAGCTGGCTTACGAGTTGCACGATGGACCGGTTCAGGTTCTCACGGCAGCGGTAATGGATCTCGAGGTTGCAATAGCCGCATCTAATTGCCCCGAGCGATGTCAACAAAAGGCCCGTACCGCCCTCGGAAAAATCCGATCGGCCCTGAAAGAATTGCGGCAGCTTATTAGCGAGTTGGAATCAGGACATGTTGCACGGGCATCGCCGGAGGATTGGACAGGAGCGGTGCTTCGGGTTGCTGAGTTCGCCGAGACCGCGGGAGTCCGCTGTGACGTAATGTTTCATCAGGTGGCTGGATACCTCCCTCCGGCGGTTGCGTGGCGTTCCCTGAGAATCATTCAGGAAGCGGTGAACAATATCCTGCGGCACAGTGGTGCCAGCCGGGCACAGATCTCTGTGAGTAGAGTCGGAGATTGGCTCTTCTTTTGTGTGCGCGATTGGGGTAAGGGCTTTTATCCGACCGATGTTGGCCAAGAAGGGACCGGGCTTCGTTCCATGAAGTATCGGACGAGGAACCTTGGTGGATGGCTCTTAGTGGAAGGAGCGCCGGGGAAGGGCACGAGGGTTTTGGGGGCAATTCCCTTGAACTGGAAAAGCTGATGTTAGCACCAGCCTATGCTGATAACGAGGTTATCGGACCAAAGAGGGGTTGCCGATTTATCGGGAATGGTTTTTGGCTGAGGAAAATGTCCTCAGCCGAATGGGCCCAATCCGCGGGAACCGAATCCGAACGGAGCCACCTTCTCTGGGGTGGTACAGGGTTGGTGGCGGGAAAATTCCTCGGTCGTGGAAGGGACACCTTGGTATTCTTCCGATCTAAACGTAGGAAACTCGGGACACGCTCAGAGGGGCAACCTGCCATCAGGACAAAGCGGAGAAAATTGTTCGACCTTGGTTTTGGGCATGTGGTACCTATTGGCTATTTAGGTTTCGTGGACGTTGAGAGAATGGAGTAAGTTATGGCAGCGACCGAAAAGCGGAAGATTCGTCTTCTCATCGCGGATGACCACGAGGTCGTCCGGGTTGGACTTAAAAGCTTGCTGGCAGAAACGGAAATCGAGGTTGTGGGAGAGGTAACCACCGGCGAAGCTGCTGTCAATTACGTGGCTCAACATCCAGTGGACGTAGTTTTGCTTGATGTGCGGATGCCGGAAGGGGATGGCCTGAATGCACTTGCACGGATCAAACTCGATCATCCGGAACTGCCCGTCGTAATACTTTCGAACTACGATAACCCCAGCTACATGGCAAGGGCGGTAGCTTTGGGAGCGAGCGGCTTTTTATTGAAAGATTGCAGCCGGGAAAAATTGATCGAAACTATTCGGCGTGCGGCCAGCAAAGAGACGGTCTGGACGCGAGACGAACTCCGGCGAATCACGGGGGCTTTAGCCACTCCCCGGGTCACTGCCGACGTGGACGTCCCACTGACTCAGCGAGAGTTCGAGGTGCTGCGTCATCTGGCCAATGGTCTGACCAATAAGGAAATTGCGGAAGCCATGCATATCAGCTACGAAACCGTCAAGGAGCACGTGCAACACATCCTCCGTAAATTGGGGGTTACCGATCGAACGCAAGCTGCGGTATGGGCGGTGCGGAAGAAACTGTTATAGCCCAGCTTGCCAGGTTTGCGGGTGGACTTGCTAGGCTAAACCCCATCCCTACACGGAGGGCTTGGCTGGGATGTAACCCCAGCACTCGATCGAATGTCACCCTAGCAATTCAAGAATTGACCCGGCTTGCGGGGCCCAGGATGAAGCCCATGGGAAGGCGAACTTCTCCTGGGGGGCCGGGTACTGTGTTGGTCTCTTCCCCGTATAGGTGCGGGGAAGCGCACAGTGGCACCTCATAGATTAAGAGATGGACACTATCGCCCGTGTGGCTGCCGGGGAGTCCGTTGGGGTTATCAGAACTATGCGTAGGTGTTTGGAAGGGGATATACACGCCAAGAAGGATCTTACCGATGCCCAAGCCGACGGATATCCGCATCCTGGAAGTCAGTTATGGAACCCAGCAATATCGCTACCGGGCTCCGGTCAAGTTCGGCGGCCGTGTGGTCACGGATGCATTGATTTTCGATGTTAGCATCGTCGTAGAGACCCGCTCGGGGATTCGCGGTCGGGGTTACGGGTCCATGCCGATGGGGAACATCTGGGCTTGGCCCTCGAGCCGAGTTCCTGCGGACAAGACCTTAGAAGCAATGGTAGCGTTGGCCACTCGGGTGGCGGAGGAGACTGGCCGGTATCGTGGGGAGGGCCACCCGTTGGAAATCGCTCAGGAACTCAGCGGTCGCTATGGTCTTCTTGCCCAGGAGGTGGAAAGGGATTTTCGCCTGCCGGAACCAATTCCCCGATTGGCCCAGCTTGTGGCTGCAAGCCCTGTGGAAGCAGCTTTATTCGATGCCCACGGAAAGGCACTGGGTCAAAATTCCTATAACCTGTTGGGGCCCGAATTTGTTTCCCAAGATCTCGCACATTTTTTGAACGAAGATTTTGCTGGCGAATACCTCGACCGTTATACGCTTCGAAACCCCAAACGCCGAATGCCGCTTTATCACCTCGTGGGTGCTCTAGACCCTTTGTCCCCGGGTGAGGTTAAGGAACCCATTGGCGACGGGCTGCCGGAAAGCCTTGATCAGTGGATTTTGTTTAACGGTCTGACCCATCTGAAAGTAAAGCTGGCCGGTGACGACCTCCCATGGGATGTCGAGCGGATGCTGGCCGTAGAAACGGTTGCCGCCGCAGTTCAAGAACGCCGTGGTTGCACAAGCTGGTGGTATTCCGCCGACTTTAACGAGCGGTGCCAAAATGTCGATTACGTGTTGGAGTTTTTGGCTAAAGTCAAGGAACGGTCGCCCGCGGCATATGAACGCTTGCAGTACATCGAGCAACCCACACATCGCGATCTGGCTGCACATCCGGAGAATCGGATGCACGAAGCGGCAAAATTAAAGCCGGTGGTGATCGACGAATCCCTCGTCGATTTCGAGAGTCTACTTTTAGCGCGCGAGCTGGGATACTCCGGGGTGGCTCTCAAAGCTTGTAAGGGTCATAGCGAGGCACTTTTGGCTGCAGCCGCTGCACAAAAGTATCGGATGTTCCTTTGCGTGCAGGACCTTACCTGCCCGGGAGCTTCCTTTCTCCACTCCGCGAGTTTATCCGCCCGGATTCCGGGTGTCGCTGCCATTGAAGGTAATGCCCGGCAATATTGTCCGGCCGCCAACCAAGGATGGGAAGAAGCCTATCCGGGAATGTTTCGAATCATCGACGGTACAGTGGAAACCGCGATTCTGGTGGGTCCGGGACTCGGATTCCGCCACCTAGCGGAACTGCACGCCACGCAGTAGGCGACCCCTGGCGGCCCAGTCCGGACGGGCCTCCCCCCAAGCCCTGGGAGCCAATATTCCCACGTCCGAGGGTTTCCCAGGCCCTACACACTGCAGAGGTTACCGGGCACACTTCCACCGTTCGATCTTTAGAGGCCACTACCAAAGGTTTTTCTGGGAGCTTTTCGGTTAGAGGATCCGCCATTATCCTTCGACGTTGCAACCTCGGCTGGCCGCAGAATCGCCCTTCCCGCCCAAGGTGTTATCCGCGATAAGAAACGATTCCTACTTAAGGCTGAGCAGCCTCACCGCCAGCCCGGGTGCTCATGGCTTGGTATGCGGTAAACTCGATGGTTTGACTTAAAAATCGCACGGAGCCATCTCCTAACAGAAAATTCGCCCCACCCGGGTGAAAGCTGGAAAATCCATGGGCATGCGGTCCTCGGTAGTTCAAAGGATTCTCAGTACTTGCCAAGATCATCGCGGGAAAACATTCATCCCCGGGAGGGGTTCCCACCCAAGTAGCATACCCACGATCAGAAGCCCTTTCGCCCACCACAATGGTTTGACTCAGTCCGTCGGTTACTTCCGCTAACCGAACAAAGCTGTTGTGGAAGAACACCCCACTTCCCCGGCACTGTATACCCACAGGAAGGTCATGACAAATATGCAGGTCTTCCGGACCGAAACATGCCACATAATTCGAAGTGGCAAACTCCAAGTGCTCATGGTGTGCGTGGTCATCATCGTGATCGTGGCCCAAATCACGTAAATCGAAATGATCTTTCCCGATATCCGAGGGACATCGGTAGATTGGCAGTTTCACCAACCTGGCTTTTTCGTGATGTGGATCGGTTACCCAACTTCGATAATCGATGAAATTTTTTTCCACATTAGCTTGTTCCAAGAAAGGCAGGAGGACGGCTCCCCAACCCCAACCGGTGGGGCCGGAAGTGTACGGTCGATAAGGTGCTGCTGGGTCCACTCCGACCCAGGCTGACGGCATGGTCCGGTGTACATCGTGATAGAGGTGAAGAGCCAAACCGATCTGCTTTAGATTATTCGAACAGTGAGCCCTTCGGGCTGCCTCCCGAGCAGCTTGTACCGCGGGAAGCAAGAGGCCAACCAGAATCCCAATGATCGCGATCACTACCAGAAGTTCCACCAAAGTGAAAGCCCTGATAGCGGGCGGCAAAACCTTGGCTTTGCGTGCCAATGCTTTCATATCTCCAACCTCCGAGGTACTATTTGGATTCGTTGGAAAGCGTAGTCCCGATATTGCCAATCACCCGAAAAGGGAAGGATACACCCAAGCTTTCCCCTATTCGACTGGGAAGTTTTTCCTTGGAAATGGACTAATGTATATTACTCGGACTCATCACGCAGGCTGCCAATTTGTTAGGAATTGCTTGAAATCTTTTTGTCGGCACGGAAATGCCCGAATTGCAGGGCTACCGACTTTGTGGAGAGGCCGGCATTTCCAGACCGCTCGCAACCCCGGAGACAGCGTTGTAAAGTGTCGGCCTAAAAGGAAGTAAACTCGCAGCTGAGGCAAGGACCTGGGTATGACGGCCACAGTTCGGCCCTACCAGCAAATTCTTCAGCCGGTCAAGCGGCAGGAACAATCCATTGCGATACTAATCCCGCTCAGCTTGGAGGGGCCAACGCCCTTGGACCCCAGGGGGCTGCAAAAAGTCCGAACCACCCTGGGTGTGGAAGTTTTTCCACCTGACTGGCCAAGGTTTTAGAGAAGCTTAGCTAACGGAGGAGACCGGACCCGGTAAGGTCCCAAAAGCGGACAGAAAGGATTGAGGTATTCCCGGCACCGTTCGTGCCACCCGGTTCGACCGGGTATCACTTCCGAACCCAGAACAGTAACGATGACTTTTAACCCGAGAAAGTCGCAACTCGGACAATAGCTAGACTGAAAGGTCGTATCCGAACGTACTCCATCCCCTAATTGGAAATCGGCACGCTGGGCGACAAGCCAACTGCCTTGCCCTGGAAACGTACAAACCGGCCCCAGACGGCAACTACAACCACGGGCTAAAGAGTCAAGGCGAAGGTTGCCGGTAGCTGCCCCCCAATCAACGGACAAGGTAAAGGAATGAAAATTCTCGGGGTGATTATGGACGAGGCAACTTGTCAACAGGGCAAAAAGGTACCCGGCCATCAACCAGATCTTGGCAGCTTTTGACCGGAGTAACCATTTCATACCCATTACCCTCCCAGAACATTATAACTTTCGCCGCGATCGGCGGCAACACGTGCTAGCCCCCTCACTAGCCGATAATTCTATCTCCGCCTGCGAACACCGAAGATACTTGTTAAATCATGAAGGACGGAATTCCTCTGAGGAAAAGTTGAATTAGGTTTTTTGGAAGGCTTCCCCCGGGGCACGCTCTGAAGGAACGCCTACCTTTGGTAAGAACAACCCCAACGGAGACCCAGCAGTAATACCGCTTTCCCGTGAGATCTAAGCCGGCACCAAGTGCCTGGCTTGAAAGGACCGCCATCGGTCAAGACTGATGGCCAAGCCCCGAAGGCGGAAATTTAAGTTTCTCTTCGGGACAAGACCAAATGCAGGGGATTCGGACCGACCTCACAGAGGGTTAAAAAGATCCCCAAACAACCCACGGCAATATTGAAAAAGCTCCGTGAAGAAGCCACCACCGCAAGATACCCAAGAAACTAGGGAACCGTGGTCCCCCCTACCCTTCTGAGATGTTAGCTACAACCTTTCCGCACCAATTTCCCCGGAACTCAAGCTACCGGCCCAATTTCTTCCCAGCCGAGATCCCATGTTTACCACGGCTGACGGCTCACACGGGTTCGCTTTTCGAGCCACTTGTAGAAAGCGGTGGTGACTAGTCCTTCGTCACCATAAGAACATTAGGGTTGTAGGCTTGCATGGGCTTTTTCGTGCACCTGTCCGTTCCACCCTACTCACCGGAACCACTTCCTGGGGAATCCTAATTTTCGCTGGGCGATCCTAATTTTCCCCCGTGGGAAGCACCAGCTCTTTCCGCCTGACCAGTTTCTGATAAATGTTCCCCTCGAACTTGCTCTTCAAATAGACTCTCCGGATTCTACCAACCAGGGAGTGACCTGATCTCAATCCCACATTACAAATTTGCCAAACTGCCGGTCTCTTCATTTGTGGGCGTTTCAACTGGCGGTCCGAGGAAGAAGCCTACCGGCTAATCGTGAAATTGCTGAACATGCCTTCAAGAGGTCTGCCCCTGGTATTCTAACAATCGGTTCAGGGCAGCCGTTGCCAACGCATATTGCTCTTCCAGCTGTTCGAGAGACATCCGCTCCCGCTCGACCACCTCTGCTGGTGCCCGTTGCAAGAAGCCCGGATCCGCCAGCTTTTGACGTTTCTTCCCAATCATTTGTTCCAAGCGAACCAGTTCCTGGCGTTTTTTGCGGATTTCCGCCTCGGCATCTATCAGGTTAGCTAAATCCACGTACACCTCCAGGCCTAACGACGTCCCATGGGCTGCCAGAGGTGGAGGAGTGATCTCGGGCCCTGCCGAGACCAACCGGGCCTTCGCCATGGCGGAAAAATAAGGTACCATTGGCTGCAACAACCGAACCGTTTCCTCGTCACATTGCACGCTAAATTGAACCTGCTGCCGAGGGGGCACGTTCTGCCGGCTCCGAATATCGCGAACAGTTCGAAGTACTTCCTGAAACACCCGGAACTGCGACTCCACTTGAGAATCCAGCCAACGGCGGTCGGGCTTCGGCCAGGGAGCGATGATAATACTTCCCGCCGCTTGTTCCGGCCGGTCCAATCCCCGCACAGGAGCCAACTGGGCAAGGTGCTGCCATATCTCTTCGGTGACGAATGGCACTATCGGATGAAGGAGTCGAATGATGTTATCGAGCACCCACACCAGCATTCGCTGAGCCAAAGGTCGTGTCTTGGGTTCCTGGAGCCGAGTTTTCACCATCTCCAGATAAAAGCTGCAGAACTCATCCCAAGAGAACGTATACAGTAGCCGAGCCGCATCAGCAAATCGGTACTGATCCAAAGCAGTGCTGACTTCCTCCGTGACAGCTGCGAGGCGGCTTAAGATCCACCGGTCTTCAAGGGCCAACTCCTCCGCACGCACCGGGCCAGGGGTGTACCCATCGAGGTTTATCAAAGTAAATCGAGCCGCATTCCAGAGCTTATTACAGAAATTCCTGGCTACCTCAAATCGCTCGCTTACCACAAGCGCTCGCGGAAGAGCTTTATCCTCCGGCTTTTCCGCCCACTGAGTAGCAAAATCCTTCTGGCAGTGAGGACAGCGGATTCGCGGCAAGATCCGGTTTTCGCGAGTCTGTTCAATAAACCGGTGGCAATGAGGACACTCGAAATCCACCGGCATTCGAATATCCTGGGTCTCCGTGGTTAAGTAAGCAAGGGCAAACCGCAGGGCATCGGCCCCAAACTTTTCCATCACATCGACAGGATCGACCCCGTTGCCCTTCGATTTGGACATTCCTTCGCCATAAGCATCCAAAATTTTGGGATGGATGTACACTTCCCGGAAAGGTACTTCCCCCACATTATGGAGCCCAGCAATCACCATCCTCGCGACCCATAAGGTGATAATATCCCGACTGGTAACAAGGGTGCTTGTGGGATAGTAGTAACGCATTTCGGGGGTGTCGTCCGGCCAGCCCAAGGTAGAATGGGGCCAGAGAGCCGAGCTGAACCATGTGTCTAACACATCCTCTTCCCGCCGAAGTTGATGCCCGGGGATGGCGTCTTCCGGTAGGTCTCCTTCCCGGACACAAATCAGCCACTGCTCTCCTTCCGAATCCCATCGCCAAGCCACGTCGTCTCGCCCAGCAAAGGCCTGTCGAAGCTCCCACTCGGCAGCTGTTTTACAATACCAAATCGGGATTTGGTGGCCCCACCAAAGCTGCCTACTGATGGGCCAATCTCGTTTTTCGCTTAGCCAATCTAAGTAGCTTTTTGCGTACCTTGGTGGGACGATTTTTACCCGGCCTTCGATCACCGCATCCATCGCCATTTGGGCGAGGTCTTTCATCGCAATGAACCACTGGTCCGTCAGAAGAGGCTCGATCGGAGTTTTCGAACGGTCCGAATGGGCCAGCTCGATCATTCGCTCTTCGACTTTTTCCAAAAGGCCCTGAGCTTCCATATCGTGGACGACGTTTTCTCGGGCCTGCAGGATGGTTTGGCCACAATACCGCCCAGCATTTTCGTTCAGGGTCCCATCGGGATTGAGGATATTGACCATGGGCAAACCGTGCCGACGCCCCACCTCGTAATCATTGGGATCATGAGCGGGGGTAATCTTTACACAGCCCGTGCCCAGCTCCGGTTTTGCCCATTCATCTAAGATCAGGGGAATTTCTCGATGGATTAATGGGAGGAGAACCCTTCGGCCATCAGAAGCCATATCCCGGAGTCGGATCAATAAGGGCAACAGCTCCCTTTGCCTCCGCCGAATTTCCGCAAGCTCCGCTTCTAATTCTTGCCGCTCTTTTCCGGAGGTTCGCACCAGCTTGCGTTCCAGTTCCGCCGCTGCCTCCTCCAAAGCTCGTGCTGGGAACGGATGCACCGCGACTGCCGTATCGCCAAGCATAGTTTCCGGGCGAGTGGTGGCAATCGTAACGAACGTCGGCTCCCCAGGGCGTGGGTCGATTACAGGGTAGCGAAAGTACCAGAAATGTCCCGGCACAGTTTCATGAAACACCTCATCATCGCTTATGACCGTCTGAAGCGTAGTATCCCAGTTGACAAGCCGTTTGCCCCGGTAAATCAATCCTTCCTTAAATAGCCGGAAAAAAGTATGCCGAACAGCTCGGGTGCAAATGGGATCGAGGGTAAATCGGGTCCGGGCCCAATCGCAGCTACAACCCATTTGCTTCAACTGCGTCAAGATTCGATTCTCATACTCGTCCTTCCATGCCCAGATCCGCCGGACCAGCTCGGCCCGTCCCAACTCGTGCCGGGTTTTTCTTTCCTCCTGCCAGATCCGACGTTCCACCACCGCTTGGGTGGCAATTCCGGCATGATCGGTGCCCGGCACCCATAACGTTTCGTAACCCTCCATTCGTTTTCGGCGAATGAGGATATCTTGCAAAGTGTTATTCAGGGCATGTCCC
>Ga0308310_1000242_pt1 | contig 22720 bp, 22 predicted proteins | sample HotsprSampleMS65_FD_203672 | JGI IMG/M metagenome (GOLD analysis project Ga0308310, IMG submission 203672) | Hot spring phototrophic mat microbial communities from Mushroom Spring, Yellowstone National Park, Wyoming, United States - 20090730_MS65 ...
AGCGGTCGGAGACCACCCAAGCCCCAGCCTCGAGGCTCGGGAGGATCACCTTGCGCACGTGCTCCGCCCGGTCGGCGCTGAAGAGGAGGTACTCCGCCTCCGGGGAGAGTTCCCCTCTAAGGAGGAGGTCCCGCACCCCGGGAAGCCCTCCGCCGGGCTCGTGGGTGAGCCGGACCTTTAGGCCCCTTTCCTCCAAGAAGGCGGCGAGGAGCCCCGCCTGGGTGGACTTGCCGCTTCCGTCTAAGCCCTCGAGGGTCAGGAAAAGCCCCGCCATCTAAAGCCCCGTGGGGTGGTCCAAAAAGACCCAGGGGAGGCCAAAGCGCTCGTAAAGGTGCTGGGCCAACGCCTTGACCCCGAAGGTCTCCGTGTCGTAGTGCCCGGCGTAGATGACGTTGAGCCCCCGTTCAAAGGTCTCGTGGAAGACGGCGTGCTTGGGCTCCCCGGTGACGAAGAGGTCGGCGTCCACCTTGGCCAGAAGGCCCGTGCCCGAGCCCGAGACGATGATGACCGTCTCCACCTGGTCCGGTCCCCCCTGGTGCACCAGGGGCTGCATCCCGGTCAGCTGGCCCAGGCGGTCCGCCACCTGGACCAGGGGAACGGGCAAGGGAAACCGCCCCTTGACCCCCACGTCCCAGGGCTCGAGGTCCTCAAGCCCCAGCGCCCGGGCCAGGACGGCGTTGTTGCCCACGCCCGGGTGGGCATCCAAGGGGAGGTGGGCGGCGTAGAGGTTAATCCCCCCCTGGAAGAGGAGCGCAAGCCGCCTTTTGTGGTGGCCCACGATGGGGAAGGGCCGGCCCCAGAAGAGGCCGTGGTGGACCAGGAGGAAGTCCACTCCCTCCTCCAGGGCCTTGCGGAAGATGGCCTCGCCCGCGTCCACCGCCGCCCCCACCTTAGTCACCTCGGGCTTTCCCTCCACCTGGAGGCCGTTGAGCGAGGGGTCCTGGGGGAAGTCCCCAAGGCGCAGGTAGTTGTCTAAATAGCGCACCAGCTTGTCCCGGTCCACGGGGCTAGCTTACCGGAAAAGGGCGCCCCTTGCGGGCGAATGACCGGTCAGTATTATGGGGGCATGGAGCTGGAAATCCTTTACAAGCTTCGCTTCCTCTCGGACCTCACCCCTGGCCCTGGGGGCCTGCCCCTTTTCCTTCTCACGGACATCGTGGAGGGCGACCCGCCCCGCTACCGCTCCCGCCTGGCCCTCTTTGACGGCACCTTGCGCTTCCTCACCCAGGAGGAGGCCAAGAAGCCCCGCTACCAGGCCCCTTACGTCTACTTCCTGCGCAAGGTGGGGGAGAAACAGGAACTCTTCCGCCTGGACCTTAGGGGCGGGGAGGCGGAAAGGCTCACGGAGACGGCTGGGGTCCTGGACTACGCCCTGGGGCCCAGGGGCGAGGTGGCCTTTCTGGCTCTGAAGGAGGCCCCCAAGCCGGGAAGCCCCCGGATCTTTGAGGGCTGGCCCTTCAAGTTTGACGGCAAGGGCCTTCTCCCCGAGGGGCAGGTGGCCCTTTACCTCCTAAAAGACGGGGAGAAGCGTCTCCTTCTTTCCCGCTACCCCGCCCCCAAGGAGATGGTCTTCGCTCCCGAGGGCCTCTACCTGGTGATGCCCGAGGACATGAGGGCCCAAGCGGAGGTGCGGGACAGCCTCTTCCTCCTCAGGGATGAGGGTCTGGAGAAGGTCTACGGGGGAGAGGGCCCCATCTTTGCCCTGGAGTGGAGCCCGGAAGGGCTTTTCTTCCTGGGCCACGCCTTTGAGCGGGGTGGGGGGACGGAGGCCAGGCTCTACCACCTCCAGGAGGGAAAGGCCCGGGTCCTCTTTGAGGGGAGCCTGCAGAACTCCCTCAACTCGGACCTGCGCTTTGGCGCCCACACCCAGGGGCCCAAGTGGGGTGGGGATGGGGTCTATCTGGTGCGCACGGAGGAGGGGGTGGCCCGGCTTTACCGGGTGGGCCTGGAGGGGGAGGCCGAGGCCCTGCCCGCAGGGGGGAGCGTCCTGGCCTTTGCCAAGGGTGAGAAAGGCCTCTTCCTCCTCACCGAGGACTTCACCCGCCCGGCCCGGTTGGAGGGGCCCTTGGGGGTCCTGGATCCTAACGAGGCCCTTCTTCCCTTGGCCGAGCCCCTTTACACCGAGTGGACAAGCCCCGAGGGGCACAAGGTCCCGGGCTGGGTCCTCCTGCCGGAAGGGGAAGGTCCCCACCCCGTGATCCTCTACATCCACGGGGGGCCCCACACCGCCTTCGGCCGGGCCCCCATGCTGGAGTTCGCCTTCTTCCAGAAGGCGGGGTACGCCGTGGCCTATTCCAACCCCCGGGGCTCCACGGGCTACGGCCAGGACTACGCCCTCCTCGAGGGGGCCTGGGGGGAGCGGGACGAGGAGGACCTCCTGGGCTTTTTGGACCACGTCCTGGCCCGCTTCCCCCTGGACCCTGAGCGGGTGGGGGTGGCTGGGGGAAGCTACGGGGGGTACATGACCAACTGGCTCACCGCCCGCCATCCCCAAAGGTTCCGAGCGGCGGTGACCGACCGGAGCATCTGCAACTGGTTCAGCTTCTTTGGGGCCAGCGACATCGGCCCCCGCTTCACCTTCCTGGAGCTTTTTGCCAAGCCTTGGGAGGCCCCTGAGGTCCTCTGGGAGAAAAGCCCCTTGCGCCTGGTGCACCGGGTGAGGACCCCCACCCTGGTGGTCCATTCCGAGCAGGACCACCGCTGCCCCATAGACCAGGGGGAAACCTGGTACACCGCCCTCCTCCACCTGGGGGTGAAGACCCGGTTTTTCCGGGTACCCGAGGAGGGGCACGAGCTTTCCCGCTCAGGAAGGCCCGACCGCCGGGTGGCCCGGCTCAGGGCCTACCTGGACTGGTGGCGGGAGAACCTCTAAGGCCACCCATCCTGGCTTGCGCCAGGATGGGGGCCCCGCTAGTCCGTTAAAAATGGCCTTCTTGGTCTAGGCGACTGGAAGAAAGGGTATAACTCTAGGAAAGGTCCACTCCTGTACCCCGGTTGACCCGTCGCGTTGCGGAGTCTCTGGAAAGCTAGGCCTGGCTTTCCGCCACGGGCTCGGGGATGGGGCCAAAGGTCTCCTCGTAGCGGGCCACGTTCTCCGCCAGGCTCCGGAGGAGGGCCTTGGCGTGCTGAGGGCTGGTGATGATGCGGCTCACCACCAAAGCCCCCCCCTGGGGCTGGAGGAGGGCAAAGTCCAGGATGAACTCGTTTTTGGTGTGGGCGATGAGGGCCAGGTTGGTGTAGCGGCCGATGGCGGCGTCCTTGTCAATCTGGATGTCTAGCTTCAGCTCGTTCATGCTAAGGCCTCCGTGATCTGGGGGAGTGCCCGCTTTAGGGCCAGCCGCACCCGGCCCAGGCTCCGCACCCCGTCCAGGAAGAGGAGGAGGTGGTGGCCGGGCAGCGGGGCAAGGAGGAGCACCCCCTCCGGGTACTCTACCATGACCTCCTCCAAACCCTCCTGGCCCAGGGTCTGGCCCAGGGCCTTGGCGGTGCCCAGGACGGTGGCCGCCCGGGCGGAGAGGAGGCTGGGATCGGGGGCTCCCTCCTCCCGCACCTCTTCCACCACGAAGCCGTCCTCGCTGAGGAGCGCGGCCACCCGCACCCCCTTGGTGGCCTTTAGTTCCTGCAGGGCTTCTCTCATCCTGCCTCCTAGAGATTCTCTAGCTTAAGGGCGATGCGGGAAAGCTCCTGGCCGATGGCCTTTCGGTCCATCCCCCGTTCCAACACTGCTCCCAGGAGGTACTCCCCCACCCTTAGGGCCAGGAGCTCATGGGTTTCCGTGGTCAGGGTGAAGCGGCGCACCTCCCCTTCTAGGGCCTCCGCCAGGGGGGCCATGTGCCGGGCCAGGGAGGCCAGCTCGGCCGCCAGGACCTCGGCAGGGGGGGCTCCCCGGCCCAGGGTCTCTATGACCAGGCCGTCCAGGCCCGTGAGGACGGCCCGCTTTACCCCAAAGAGGGCGAGGCCTTCTAGGTAAGCCATCCCGTCACCTCCAATAGGGCCAGACCCAGGCGCCCCGCCTGGAGCCGGGCCTGGCCCAGGTTGGCCTCCGGGTCCATGAGGAGCAGGAGAAAAAGGTCCTCCCGGGGGGGGACTCCCAGCATCCGGGCATAGCCTACCACAGGAGCTCCCCCCACCAGGATTTCCTGGATCCTCGAGGTGCCCAAGCTCCCGGCGTAGGCAGCCTTGGCCTGGCGGAGGAGGGCGGCGTGCTCGGCGACGGCGGCCTCCAGGTCCACCCGGCGCCGCCGCACCCCCTCCACCAGGAGGCCCTCGAGGGTGCCGATGGCGGCGGCGAAGCCCCCCTCCACCCGGTTCAAAAGCTCCTGAAGGAGGCTCTCCGTGGCGGGCTCCCGGGGCATCATAGGGGCTTCCTCCCCTCCAGGGCCCGGCCCAGGGTCACCTCGTCCACGTACTCCAGGCTCCCCCCCACGGGCAGGCCGTAGGCCAGGCGGGTGGCCCTCACTCCCCGCCGCTTCAGCTCCTCGGCCAGAAAGAGGGCGGTGGCCTCCCCCTCCACGGTCATGGAGGTGGCCAGGATGACCTCCCGCACGCCCTCTAGCCTTGGCCAGAGGCCCTCCAGGTTGAGGTCCTTAGGCCCCACGCCCTCCAAGGGGTTCAGGGCTCCGCCCAGCACGTGGTAGACCCCAAGAAACTCCCCGCTCCGCTCCAGGGCGTAGAGATCGGCCACGGTTTCCACCACCGCCAAAAGGGTGCGGTCCCGCCCTTCGTCCTGGCAGATGGGGCAGACCTCCCCCTCCGCCAGGTTGCCGCAGACCCGGCAGACCCCGAGAGCCCTTAGCCCTTCCAGGGCTTCCCGGAGCCCCTCCGCCTCCTCCCTCCCGAAGGCCAGGAAAAGGGCCAGCTTCTGGGCGGTCTTGGGGCCGACGCCGGGAAGGCGGGAGAGGGCCCGGGTGAGCTTGAGGAGGCTTTCCGGGTAGCGCATGGGCTAGAGGAGCTTCCCCAGCATGTCCCCCACCCCGCCCAGCTCCCGGGCCATCTCCTTTTCCGAAAGCTCGTGGGCCTTCTTCTGGGCGTCCTGGATGGCCACCAAAAGGAGGTCCTCCAGGCCCTCAGGGTCGTCCTGAAAGGCCTTCAGGACCTCGGGCTTGAGGCGCAGGGCCAGGATCTTGCCGTGGCCGTTGGCCTCCACCTCCACCAGGCCCTGGGCCGTGCCCACCACGGTCATCTTCTCCAGGCGCTCCTGGACCTCGGCCGCCTTTTTCTGGGCTTTCTGGGCTTCCTTCAAGAGCTTCTGCAGGTTCATGCTCCCTCCCCTCTGAGTATAGTGGAAGCCATGGAGCGCCCAAGAAGGCTACGTTCCCCCCTCTTAAGGCCCCTGGTGGCTGAGGTGGAGCTCTCCCCCAAGCACCTCATCCTCCCCCTCTTCGTGAAGGAAGGCGGGGAGAGGGAAGAGGTCCCCTCCATGCCCGGGGTCTTCCGCCATCCCCTAAAGGACCTCCCCAGGGTGGGGGAGGAGGCCCTGGAGGCGGACCTTGGCGGGGTCATCCTCTTTGGCGTTCTCCCCGAGGCGGCCAAGGACCCCCTGGGGAGGGGCGCCTACGCCGAGGAGGGGGTGGTCCAGCGGGCCATCCGTCTCCTCAAGAGGGAGCTTCCCGAGCTTTTCGTCATGGCCGACACCTGCCTTTGCGAGTACACGGACCACGGCCACTGCGGCGTGGTCCGGGAAGGCCCCCTGGGCTTTTACGTGGACAACGACGCCACCTTGGAGCTCCTCGCCAAGACCGCCCTCTCCCAGGCCCAGGCGGGGGCGGACGTGGTGGCCCCGAGCGCCATGATGGACGGGCAGGTTAAGGCCATCCGCCAGGCCTTGGACGGGGCGGGGTACGCCCACGTGCCCATCCTCTCCTACGCGGTGAAGTACGCCTCCGCCTTCTACGGCCCCTTCCGGGAGGCGGCGGGGAGCGCCCCCAGCTTTGGCGATCGCTCGGGCTACCAGATGGACCCCAAGGCGGGGCTCTGGGACGCCCTGAGGGAGGCGGCCTTGGACGAGCTCGAGGGGGCCGACATCCTCATGGTCAAGCCCGCCCTGCCCTACCTGGACGTCCTGCGGGAGCTCAAAGGCCGCTTCGCCAAGCCCCTCTTCGCCTACCAGGTTTCCGGGGAGTACGCCATGCTCAAGGCGGCGGCCCTGAGGGGGTGGCTGGACGAGCGCCGGGCGGTTTTGGAAAGCCTCTACGCCTTGCGCCGGGCCGGAGCCCAGGGCATCCTCACCTACTACGCCCTAGAAGTGGCCCGCTGGCTCAGGGAGGCCTAGGTTTCCGAGGTCTTTAGGCTTTCCCGGGGAGCGGGGATGCCCCCGGTGAGGAGGGCGTAGCCCGCCGCCAGGCTCACCATGACCCCCGCCAGGAGGAAGACCATGGGGGCCCCAATCCGGCCCTCCAAGGCCCCGCCCAGCATGGTGCCCATGAGGACGGCGGCGTTCATCACCGCGCTGAAGGCGGCGAAGATCCGCCCCCGCATCTCCTGGGGGGTGTTGAGCTGGAGGATGGAGCGGGCGGGGACGATGAAGGCCATGTTGAGGAACCCCCCCAGGAAGAAGGCCACGAGCACCCAGGCGAAGACGGGGAAGGCCCCGATGGAAGCCTCAAAGATCCCGAAGAGGAAGAGGGCGTAGAGGAAGAGCCGCTCCCGGGGGAAGCGCCTTAGGAGGTAGGGCATGGCAAGCCCCCCCAGGATGGCCCCCAGGGCCATGGCCGCCTCCATGAAGCCGAAACCCGCGGAGCCTACCCCCAGCCACTTGATGGCCAGGACCACCCCCAAGGCGGTCTCCACCGAGCCGAAGGCGGCGGCGGCGAAAAGGGTACCCACCGCGCGCCGGATGGTGGGGTGGCGGGTGAGGTGGCCCAAGCCCTCCTTAACCCGTTCCAGGTACCCCGCCTTGGGGAGCCGATCGGGCTTCAAGGGGGGAAGGCCCGTGAGCAGGAGCCCGGAGGCCAGGTAGGTGAGGGCATCCAGATAGAAGGCGAAGGCCGGGCCCACTGTGGCCACCAAGACCCCGGCGGCTCCCACGAAGAGCACCTCCGAGAGGCGGTCGGTGAGGAGGACGAGGCTGTTCGCCTCGTCCACCTCCTCCTTGGGCACCAGGTCGGGGACCACGGCGTTCTGGATGGGGTCGTGGAGGTCGCGCAGGAGCTCTATGACGAAGACCAAAAGGAGGAGGACGGGCAGGCTCTTGGCCCCGAGGAGGGGGATTAGGGCCACCAGGGGGGCGCGGAGGAGGTCCGACCAGACGAGGAGCCGCTTCCTATCCTGGGTATCCGCCCAGGCGGAGAGGAGGGGAGAGAAGACCACGGTACCCAGAAGCTGTACCCCCAACACCAAGGACACCCAAAGGGCGTTTTCCGTGAGGAGGTAGACCAAGACGAGAAGGGCCACCCGGTGAATCTTGCTCCCCGCCTGGGAGACCAGGTAGGAGAGGATGAGGCGGGCAAAGGCTTTGTGCCTCAGGACTTTCATAGGCCTCCTTGCCCGGGATTATACCAAAGAGACCCTTTGGGTCAAGGCGTTCCAACCACCAGGTAGGCCAGCCGCTTCCCTTCCCGGGCCAGGACCAAGGCGCCTTCGGCCAGGCGGTAGACCAGGAGGTCCTTAAGCCGTCTCGCCACCTCCCCCGCCTGGCCCACATAGACCCCGTCCTCCCGAAGGCGTAGGGAGAGGACGGCGTTCCCCACCTTCAGGCTGGTGGGCTCGGGGGAAAGGGAAAGAAAGTGCACTTCCCCGCCCAGGGTTTCCCGGGTAGGGGGGCGGCGGCCCAGATACGCCTTGAGGGTTTCCGCTAGGGTGCGGGCCTCCCCTTCCAGGCCCAGGGCCTGGCCCACCTCCAGGAGGAGGGGTTCCGGGTCGGTGGGGCCTAGGCGCTTGAGGGTGAGCTCTAATCCCTTGCGGGCGAAGTCCTGTAGAGCCTCCTCTGGGGCCAGGCGGTACTTCTCCGCCAGGTGAGGGCCAAAGTCCTCGAGGCGGAACCCCCCTTTGAGCCTGGCGGAGAGGGCCCTTAGGAGGCGGAGGTGGGCGTAATCCCCCTGGGGGCGTAGGAGGAGGGCCAGGACCCGCCCCTCGGAGAGGAGCTCGTAAAGTCTGAGGCCGCTCCGCGCCTCCAGCCTGAGGTGGAGGAGGTCCCCTTCCCGCACCGCTAAGACCTCGAGGTCCTCCCAGGGTAGGAGCAGGCTTTCCTCCAGGACGTGGTCCTCCCCCGCCAGGCCCAGGTGCCACTCTTCCCCCACCTGGCTCAGGGTGAGCACCACAGGGCCCAAGGGGATGCGGCCTGGGGCCAGGCGCACCGTGGCCAGGCTCTCCCGCACCTCCCCGGGCTTGGGCACCTCGGGCCAAGGGGTCTCCCCCTGGGGGGTGGGCAGGAGGTTCAAAAGGGAGAGGACCTTCTCCTGGGCCACCCGGAAGCGGCGCCGCTCCTCTTCCAGGAGGAGTTCCCGCCGTCTTTCCTCTCGGGCCTCCTGCCGGAGGCGCTCCTCCAGGCGGGCGATTTCCTTTTCCCCCGCCCCCATGCGCCTTGCCTCCTCCAGGGCCCGCCTCAAGGCCAAGAGGTCCCGCCTAGGGGGTAAGCCGTAGGCTTCTTCCCAGTCCAGGAGACGGCCCAGGAAGCGGCGCACGTAGTTCATGGTCTCCTCCGGGGGAAGGGGGAGGTCCTTGGGGATATGGAGGGCGGTTTCCAGGTACTCCAGGAGGAGGGCCTCCGCCACCTTGGGGTCCTCCAGGTCCATGAGGCTGTCCGAGAGGGAGGGGATGGGGTGGGTGGGCGCGAAGCGGGAGAGGTTGTAGTCCCGTTGGAACCCCTCCGTTTCCCGGTATTCCAGGTAGTTTTGCAAGAAGGCGTGGATGAGGCGGAGCTCCTCCCGCCGACCCGAAAGGAGGTCCTTGGCCCGAACCTTGGCCTCCCGGGAGGCGAGGAGGCGCCACACCTTCAGGGCGAGGGTGCGGAGGTTCTCCTGGCCCTCCTCCCTGGAGGGTGCCGGCTCCTCGGGAAGGAGGGTGGGGAGGTCCAGGGCGGGAGGCGGCTCGGTCCTTTGGCCCCGCAGGGCCCGGAAGCGGGCATCCGCCTGGCGGAAGCGTTTGGCCAAGGGCCCTGGGAGCCGGGTCTGGGCCAAAAGGGTGCGGAGCTCCAGGAGGGCCTTCTTCCCCCCTTTGGGGTTGCGGCCGTGGGCCAGGTCCTCCACCCGGTACTCGTAGAGGTCCACCAGGTCGGCCAGGCGCTCCACCCTTCCATCCTATACAATGAGCCCGATGCGCCTCGCCCCCCGCTTCCAGGTGGCCGCTGTCTCCCACGTGGGCCGCCGTCGGAACAACGAGGACTTCCACCGGGTGCTCCACCTTTCCCTGCCCCAGGGAAACCTCTTTTTGCTGGCGGTGGCCGACGGCATGGGGGGGATGGAGGCGGGGGAGTGGGCCAGCAAGGTGGCCATAGAGGCCCTCTCCGAGGCAACCCGGGCTTACGGGGAGCGCCTCAGGGAGGGCCGCCCCGCCGTGGGCCTGAAGCGGGTCATGGAGAAGGCCCTGACCCTGGCGCAGAGGAGAGTGGAGAAGGAGGCGGAGAAGCCGGGGAGGAAGGGGATGGGCACCACCCTGACCGCCCTCCTCTACGCCGACTGGCTCAAGGAGGGGGTGGTGGGGCACATCGGGGACTCCCGGGCCTACCTCTTCGGCCCCGGGGGCCTGCGCCGCCTCACCGAGGACCACTCCTGGGTGGCGGAGCGCCTTAAGGAAAGGGTCCTGACCAAGACCGAGGCGGAGCGCCACCCCTACCGCAACGTCCTCACCCGGGCCCTAGGGCTTCCCGAGGCCCGCTTTGACCTCGTGGAGGTGCGCCTGGCCCCCGGGGAGGGGGTGCTTTTGGTCACCGACGGGCTTTACGGCCTGGTGCCCGAGGAGGAGTGGCAGCTGGGCAAGGACCTCCAGGGGAGCCTCGAGGCCCTCGTTTCAGAGGCCTTGCGCCGCGGGGGGGATGACAACGTGACCGCCGTGGCTCTGAAGGTGGCGTGATGGCCCTTTTGCTCGCCCTGCTTCTGGTCCTCCTCACCGCCCTTTTGGCGGTGCGCCTTGGCCCTTGGTCCTTGTTCTTTCTCCTGGCCCTGCTTACCGGGGCAGGGGTGGCCCTGGGGGCCCGCCTCGAGGCGGTTTTCCCCTGGCTTTTCCTGGTTCTAGGGACCCTGGTGGCCCCCCGGATCTACCTGGGCCCGAGGCGTCGGGAGAGGAGGCGGAAGCTCTCCAAGGAGAAGCGGTCCGCCCGGGCCAAGACCACGGAGGAAGTGGAGAGCCTCTCCCAGCGCTACGAGATCCTGGAGAAGGTGGGGGTGGGGGGGATGGCCACGGTCTACAAGGCTAAGGACAAGAAGACGGGCCGCCTGGTGGCCCTCAAGGTGCCCCAGGAGCGCTTTGTGGGCGACCCCCGCTTCGTGCGCCGCTTCCACCGGGAAGCGGAGGTCCTGGCCAAGATGGACCACCCCAACATCGTCAAGGTCTACGACCACGGCCAGGTGGATGGGGTCCACTTCATCGCCATGGAGTTCCTGGAAGGGGAGGGCCTGGACAGGCTCATTGAGGAAAGGCGTTTGAACGTCGGTCAGGTGGCGGCCATCCTGGCCCGGGTGGCCGACGCCCTCAAGCACATCCACGCTCAGGGCATCGTCCACCGGGACATCAAGCCGGGGAACATCATGGTCCTTAAGGGGGCCCTGCGGGAGGAGGGGGTGGACCCCAGGGGGGTGCGCCTCATGGACTTCGGCATCGCCGCAGGTAGGGTGCTCACCCGCCTCACCATCACCGGGGCCCGGATCGGCACCCCGGTCTACATGAGCCCGGAGCAGGCCAAGGGGCAGAAGCTGGACCACCGTTCGGACATCTACTCCTTGGGCATCGTCCTCTACGAGGCCTTGACCGGCCAGCCCCCCTTCACCGGGGGGTACGAGACCGTGATCCACCAGCAGATCTTCCAGGTTCCCACCCCCCCCAAGCAGCTCAAGCCCGAGATCCCCCAGGTCCTCTCCGACCTGGTCCTGAGGATGCTGGAGAAGGACCCGGCCAAGCGCCCGGGCCTGGAGGAGGTGATAGGGGGCCTTCAGGGGCCTTGGGAAGACGAGAGAGGGCTACCCCACCCCTACTACCTCCTGGTGGGGGCCGAGGCCAAGAAGGGAACCGTTCGCCTTCTGGACCTGGAGGGCACCGCCGCAAGGCTCATCTCCGGCATCGGCTCCGCTCCTGGCCAGTTCCCCGCCCCGCCCCTTTCCGTGGCCGCGGACTCCGAGGGTAAGGTCTGGGTCTCGGTCTTTGAGCACGGGGCCAGGCTCATCCACCGCTTCTCCCCCGAGGGGGAGCTCCTCCTCTCCACAGGGCCTTACGGGATGAAGCCGGGGGAGTTCCTCTTCCCCCTGAGCCTGGCAGCCATGGACGGTACCCTCTTCGTCCTGGACGGGGAGACGGCCACCATCAGCCTTCTGGACCTCGAGGGCCGGTACCAGGGGCGCTTCGGAGGGCAGGGGCCGGGCCGAGGCACCTTCCAAGACCCCAAGGTCCTGGTGGCCTCCGGCGGCTTCCTCTTCGTCCTGGACTACGGCAACCGCCAGGTGCAAAGGCTTTCCCCGGACGGGCGCTACCTTTCCCGCTACGCTTTCCGCCGCGCCAAGGGGAGCGAGGAGCTGAGGCTCTTAGGGGGGGTGGGGGTGGGGGAGGAGAGGCTTTTCCTCTACGACGTGGAGGCGGGCAAGGTGCGGGTGTTGGACCTCTCGGGGGCCCTCCTCAGCTCCCTCCCTCTCCCCCTTTTGGAGGGCGAGGACCGCATGAGCCTGGTGGAGCTCCTGCCCCATGGCGGCATCCTGTATGCGGTCCGGCGGGGGTCCAACCGCATCCACCGCCTGGACCTGGGGACCGGGGAGGCCCTTTCCCCCCTTGCGGTCTACGCCCCGGTGCGGGCCCTAGCCCTCTGGAAGAACCCGTCATGAGGATCCTCTTGGTGGAGGACGACCCCGGGGTGCGGGAGGCCTTGGAGCTGGGCCTCTCCTTGGAAGGGCACGAGGTCAAGGCCACGCAAAGCCCCAAAGAGGCCCTAGCCCACCTTCCCTGGGCGGAGGCCGTGGTCCTGGACGTCCTTCTGCCTGAGGGGGATGGGTTTTCCCTCCTCAAGGAGATCCGGGCCCGCTCCGAGGTGCCGGTCCTCATGCTGACGGCCCTGGGCGAGGTGGAGTGGCGGGTCAAGGGGCTAAGGGAGGGGGCGGACGATTACCTGGTGAAGCCCTACAGCCTCCAGGAGCTTCTGGCCCGCCTCGAGGCCCTCACCCGCCGGGCGCGGCGCAGGGAGGAGGTGCTCGCCTATAAGGACCTCCGCCTCTACCCCAGGCGCATGGAGGCCTACCGGGGGGAGAGGCGCTTAAGCCTTTCCCCCAAGGCCTTCCTCCTCCTCAAGGCCTTCTTGGAGTCCCCGGAGGAGGTGATCCCCAAGGAGGCTCTGATGCTCAGGGTCTGGGGGGAGGAGGTGGAGCCCGCCACCCTGGAGGTCCACCTTTCCACCCTGCGCAAGGCCTTGGGGGAGCCCAACCCCATCCAGACGGTGCGCGGCTATGGCTACCGCCTTTTCCTCCCTTAGGGCGAGGCTCTTCGCCCTCCTCCTCCTCGCCCTCCTCCTCCTCCTCCTCCCCTTGGCCTGGGTCTCGGTGAAGGAGGCGGAGAGGGCGGCGGCCGAGGATCTGAGGCGGGCCCTCTTTGTCCGGCTCTTTCTCCTCAAAGAGGAGGGTTCCGGCGCAGAGGAAGCCATCCTTTTGGAACTCTTTCGTCTGGGCCAGCTTTTCGGGGGTGGGGTGGGCTTCGTGGTCAAGGAAGAGGGGGTGCGCTTTACCCAGGTGGAGGCCTGGCCCCTGCCCCCGGACCTCTGGCCCACCCTGAGGGAGGGGCGGCCCTACCAGGAGGTGAGGTGGGGAACCCTCTACGTGGCCTTGCCCGGGGAAGGCCTAGGCTTTGGCCTGGCGGTGCCCTTGGAGGGGGTTTCCCGCTTGGGAGAGAGGCTTATGCTCCTCTACGCTACCTGGGGCGGGGGGCTTTTCCTTGGGGTGCTCCTCCTTTCCGCCTGGGTCCTCTCCTGGGCTTTGGGCCCCTTGCGGCGCTTGGAGGCCAGTTTGCGGGTTCGTTCGCCCGGGGACCTGCACCCTCTCCCTGACCCGGGCCTCAGCGAACTCCGCCCGGTGGTGGGGGTTTTAAACGCCCTTTTCTCCCGGATAGGGGGCCTTCTTCGGGAGCTGTCTGAGAAAGAGGCCCTGGCCCGCCGCTTCGCCCACCACGCCTCCCACGAGCTCCGCACTCCCCTCACCGCCCTCAAGGGTTACCTGGAGGTCTTGAGGCGCAAGGCGGAGCCCCGGGCCCTGGAGGGGGCCCTTAGGGAGACGGCCCGTCTGGAGGCCAGGCTTTCCGGGCTCCTCCGGCTTTCTCAGCTGGAGGCCACTCCCCACAACCCCAGACCCCTGGACCTGCGGGCCTTTTTGGAGGAGAAGGGGGTGGCGGTGGCGGGGGAGGCGGTGGTCCTGGGGGACCCGGAGCTCCTGGCCCTGGCGGTGGAAAACATCCTGGAAAACGCCCGCCGCCACGGTAAGCCGCCCGTGCGGGCCTACCTGGAGCGGGAAGGGGAGAGGGTGTGGCTTTGGCTCGTGGACTCGGGGCCTGGCTTCCCGGAGGACCTCCTTCCCCGGGCCCTCGAGCCCTTCGTCCACGGGGGGGCGGGAACGGGGCTGGGCCTGGCCCTGGTGGCCGCCGTGGCCCGCCTCCATGGAGGGAAGGCCAGGGTAGAGAACCGGGGCGGGGCGGCAGTGGGGGTATCCCTCCCTTTGGCCTCCCTTAAGGTTTCCCCCGGTGCGCCCTTTAGGGAAGAGGGCTAGCCTGGACCTTGGAGGTGATGGGGATGAAAAAGGCATTGTTCGGCGTGCTCTTCTTAGTGGCGGGCCTTTCCCTGGCCCAGGGTGTGGACTACCGGCGGGAGGCCCAGGCAGCCATGGCCTTGGCCCGGCTCCAGACGGTGGCCCAGCAGGTTTCTGGGGAGGAGAAGCTCCTCACTTGGGCCAAGGAGGTGAAGGCCCGGGCGGAGAAGAGCTACGAGGCCAAGAACCCCTTCAAGGCCTTTAGGGAGGCTCAGGCAGCCCTGGCGCTCTTCCGGGCGGCCCAGGGAGAGGCTCCTAAGGCTGGGCTTCGCGGGCAGTTCCGGGCTCCGGCCGAGCGGGCTTTCGGGCTCCGCCACAGGGAGTGGGGGATGGGGCGTCCTCACGGCCTTGCCCCTGGGCGCCGCAGCCAGGGGCAGGATCCCGCCCTTCGCTTGAAGGAGATAGCGCAGCGGAGCGTGGACCGGGCGGAGAAGGAGCTTGACTACTACCGCGGCCAGGACCCCCTGGTGAAGACCCTTATCGCCGAGGCCAAGAACCGGCTGGAAAAAGAGCCCTACCGGGCCTCCCTCCTGGCCCGGGCGGCTTTGGCCCTGATCTCGGCTGAGCGGGGCTTCTAGGGATGAAGCGGCTGGGACCCCTCCTCCTCTTCCTCCTCGGCGTGGCCCTGGGGGAGGGGTTCGGCCCGGAAGCGGCCCTCAAGGAGTGCCTTCTTCTCATCCGGGGTCTTCAGGTCCTGGGCCTGTACCAAGAAGAGGGGGCCACCCTGGTCCTCCTAGGCCAGGAGCGGCCCCTTCTCCTTGTGGCGGTGGAGCGGGGCAGGCCCATGCCCCACCTGGGCCCCTTGCGGGGTAAACCCATGGCCAAGCGCCCCTTGCCCCTGCTCAAGGAGCTTTCCCTGGCCCGCCGAGTGGTGGCCCTGCCCGGGGAGTACCGCTGCTTCGTCCTGCACCGGGGCCGGGTGGTGGGGGTTTTGCGGCTGGGCCAGGACCTGAGGCCCATCCCCCTGGACCTTCCCCCAGAAACCCTTCCCCAATAGCCCGGCGTAGAATGCCCCTTGTATGAAGGCGGGCCTCTATCCCGTCTTGGGGCCTCCCGCCTCGGGGAAGACCAGCCTGGCCTTGGACTGGGCCCTGGAGGTCCTGAAAGGACGGGGCCGGGTCCTCTGGGTGGGGCTTCCCCACCAGCGGGCCTACGTCTACCGCCTCCTTGCCGCCAGGGGGGCCTTCTTAGGCCTGGAGTTCCTCTCCCTCCAGGCCCTCTACTACCGAGTCCTGGCCGAGGCTGGCTGGCTTAGGCCCCTGCTGCCGGGGGCGGGGCGGGTGGCCCTGGTGGGGGAGGCCTTGCGGGAGCTTATGGGGCCCGAGGTCTCCCCGGGAGAGGCCAGGCTCTTCGCCCGGGCCATCGCCGAGCTGAAGCGTTTTGGCCTTTCCCCCTTCGCCCTGCCCAAGGAGGGGGAGGCGGGGAGGCTCAGGCGGGTCTACTTCGCTTACGAGCGCCTTAAGCGGGGAAGCCTGGACTACGACGACTTCCGCTACCAGGCCCTCAAAGCGCCCTTACGCCTCTTTCCCGAGCCCCACCTGGTGGTGGTGGACGGCTTCCGGGAGGTGGGGCCTTTGGACCTCCGCTTCCTCCAGCGCCTGGCCAAAAGGGTTCCCGTCCTCCTCACCCTCGAGGTCCTCCCCGAGGGCCTCACCCCCTGGAGGGAACTCCCCCCAAGGCCCCTGAGGCGGGAGGTATGGCGCTTTGCCAACCTCGTGGAGGAAAGCCGCCACCTCCTCAAGGCCCTGAAGCGGGCCCTGGCCCCCAAGGCCCTGGGGGGCGAGGGGCTTAGGCCGGAGGAGGTCTTTGTGGTGGCCCCGGAGGACCGCATCGGGGGGCTGCTTCTCCTCAAGGAGGAGTACGGCCTGCCCCTGGAGGACGGCCGGGAGCGGAGCCTGGCGGAGACGGAAGAAGGGGAGAGGGTCCTGTCCCTCCTCAACCCCTTTCCCTCGGGGCGGGACCTCCTGGCCCTGGGCTTTCCCGCCCTGGGTCGGCGGGCCTTGCGCCTGGGGCTTGCCGGGGAGGAGGCCCTGGGGCTTCTCGCCGAGCGGGAGGGGCTTTTGGAAGAGTGGCGGGCCTTCCTGGCCCTCCGCACCCCGGGCGAAGACCCCCTGGCCTGGGGGGAGGAGGTCTTGGAGAGGCTTGGGGTCTCGGCCAAGGAGCCCTTCCTCTCCCGCCTGCGCCTGGCCCTCCGGGTGGACCGGGCCGACCCCCTCCCCTGGTGGCGGAGCCTCCTCCTGGACGAAACCCTTCCCCCGGAGGTGGGGAAGGGGATTCCCGTCCTCCCTCCTCTCAGGGCCACGGGGGTCAGGGCCAGGAGGGTCTACGTGCTGGAGTGGGTGGCGGGGCGGTACACCCTGGGGGAGAGGGAGGACTACTTCCTCCTGGAAGAGCTTCGGGAGCGGGGCCTTCTAAAGGGGCTTAAGAGGAGGCTTCGGGGCCTGGACCCCCTCTTCCAGGAGGAGATGGCGAGCCGCGGGGAGGAGGTCTACCTCCTCTACCCCGAGGCGGGCCCCTCGGGCCCCTTGGAGCCCCTGGCCGAGGGCAAAAGGCCCGAGCCTCTCCCTCCCAGTAGCCGCCTCGAGGCCCTAGACCCCGAGCCCTTCCAGCCCCCCCTGCCCTCAGGGGCCAAGGGGTTCCCTGGCCTCGAGGGCCTGCGCCGCCTCCTGGAGGAATGCCCCCTCAGGGTCTACCTGGGGAGGTTCCCCACCTTAGAGGAGGACGGGACCCCGGGCTGGTCCCTTCTGGCCAAGGACCCCCTTCGCCTGGCCCAGGACCCCAGGGTGGCCTCCTGGTATGAGGCCCACCAGGAGCACTTAAAGGAGATGCGCTTCTTCGTCCCCTGGGAGCGGGAGCACTATCGTCTGTACCTGGACGGGGTGCGGTGGGAGGGGGACACCGTCCACATCTACCGCCTCCTCCCGGCCGAGGCCCGGCCCGATCTAGGGCCCAGGAAGCGCTGGACCGAGTGGAAAGCTATAGAGGAGCTTACCCAGGGAAGGTTCAAAAGAAAAGTGGAAGCTGTCTATCTGTGGTTTTGGCCTTGGCTCGCTGAGCCCAGTCTTTACCGTACAACCCCCTACCGTAAGGGGGAGAGACCTCCCGCCTTGAAGGAGATAGACCCCCTGTTGCAACAGGCCCTAGCCCTCTGGCGGGAGGGGCCTTTCGCCCCTAGGCCCGGGAACTACTGCCATACCTGCCATTTCCAGGACATCTGCCGCAAGGAGGAAGCATGAGGCTATACGTGGCCTCCGCTGGAACGGGGAAGACCCACGCCCTGGTGGAGGAGCTCATGGGCCTTGTGCGGAGCGGGGTGCCCCTGAGGCGCGTGGCCGCGGTCACCTTCACCCGCAAGGCGGCGGAGGAGCTCAGGCGCCGGGCCAGGGAAAGGGTTTTGCGGGAGTCCTCCCCCTTGGCCCAGGAGGTGGCCCGGGAGGTGTACGGGGCCCTCTTCACCACCATCCACGGCTTCATGGCCGAGGCCTTGCGCCACACCGCCCCTTTGCTTTCCTTGGACCCAGATTTTGCCGTCGTGGACGAACTTCTGGCCGAAGCCCTCTTCCTGGAGGAGGTACGAAGCCTCCTCTACCTGCGGGGGCTGGACGGGGCCTGGGAAGGGCCCCTTCTCATCCTCTACCGGAGGCGGACCCTGGCCCAGGAACTTCGCCCCCTTCCGGGAGCGGAGGCCGTTTTTAGCCTCTTTCAGGAGGCCCTTGCCCGCTACCGGAGGCGCACCGTGGCCGCCTTGGGGCCCTCCGACCTCGAGGTCCTGGCCCTCCGCCTCCTGGAAGACCCCAAGCCCTTGAAGCGGGTGGTGGAGCGCTTCCCCCACGTCCTGGTGGACGAGTACCAGGACACGGGGCCCCTCCAGGGCCGCTTCTTCCAGGCCCTGGAGAAGGCGGGGGCGCAGGTGGTGGCCGTGGGGGACCCCAAGCAGTCCATCTACCTCTTCCGCAACGCCCGGGTGGAGGTTTTCCGGGAAGCTCTGAAGGGGGCGGAGGCGGTGCGCCACCTTGACACCACCTTCCGCCACGCCAGGGCGGTGGCCGCCTTTTTGAACCGCTTTTGCATCCTCTTCGGGGAGGAAGGGGTGGAGATGAAGCCCCACCGGGAGGCGGAGGGCCGGGTGGAGATCCACTGGGTGCTGGGGGGGAAGGACCTGGAGGAAAGGCGGCGGACCGAGGCGGACCTTCTCGCCAGGCGGCTTCTCGCCCTCGGGGAGGAGGGGTACGCCTTCCAGGAGGTGGCGGTCCTGGTGCGGAGCCGGACCAGCTTCCCCTACCTGGAGGAGGCCTTCCGCGCCCACGGGGTGCCCTATGGCCTCAGGCGGGGGCGGAGCTTCTTTACCCGGCCGGAGGTGCGGGACCTCTACCACGCCCTGAGGCTTTCCCGCCTCGAGGGTCCCCTGAGCCCGGAGGACCGCCTCTCCCTCCTGGCCTTTCTGCGGGGGCCCTGGGTGGGCCTGGACCTTTCCCAGGTGGAGGAAGCCCTGCAGGCCCCTGACCCCCTTCCCCTTCTGCCCCCTGAGGTTCAGGAGAGGCTGGGGAGGCTCAAAGAGCTGGCCGGGCTCTCCCCGTTGGAGGCCCTGAAGCGCCTGGCCCAGGAGGAGGGCCTCCTTAGGCGGCTATCCCCGAGGGCCCGGGCCAACCTGGACACCCTCCTCCTCCTTGCGGCCATGGAACGCTTCCCCGATCTCGAGGCCCTCCTGGACTGGCTGAAGACCCGGGCCCAGGACCCCGAGGCCTCCGAGCTCCCCGAGGGGGCGGAGGGGGTGAGCCTCCTTACCGTCCACGGGGCCAAGGGGCTGGAGTGGCCAGTGGTGGCCCTCTTTGACCTCTCCCGGGGGGAAAGGTCCCAAGGGGAGCCCCTGCTGGTGGGCCTAGGGGGCGAGGTGGTCCTGAGGGGCACCCCTGCCTTTACCCAGGTGCAAAGGGCTCTGAAAGAAGCCCAGGAAGAGGAGGCCCTCCGCCTCCTCTACGTGGCCTTGTCCCGGGCCAGGGATGTCCTCATCGTCACGGGAAGCGCCACGGGACGCCCGGGCCCCTGGGTGGAGGCCCTGGAGCGGCTGGGCCTGGGCCCGGAGAGCCAAGACCCCCTGGTGCGCCGCCACGGGGTGGGGGATGTCCCCCTTCCCGCCGCCTCCCCGGCCTGGCCTTCGCCCCCAAAGCCCGCTCCCTACGCCTTCCACAGCTTTCCCAAGAGGCCCCTGCCCTGGGTCTACTCCCCCAGCGCTTACAAGAAAGCCCAAGAGCCCCTGCCCTTGGCCGAGGCCCTGGAGAAGGAGGCCCTGCCCGAGTTCCCCCGGGCCCTGGGCACCCTGGTCCACTACGCCATCGCCCGGGACCTGGACCCCGAGGACGAGGGAGCCATGGCCGCCCTCCTCCTCCAGGAGGTGGCCTTCCCCTTCGCCGAGGGGGAAAAGCGAAGGCTTCTGGAAGAGGTCCGGGACCTCCTCCGCCGCTACCGGGGGATGCTGGGCCCCTCCCTCCCGCCCCTGGAGGACCGGGAAGAGGACCACGCCGAGCTCCCCCTGGTCCTGCCCTTGGGGGGTACCGTCTGGTATGGGGTTCTGGACCGCCTCTACCGGGCTGGGGGCCGATGGTACCTGGAGGACTACAAGACCGACCACGAGGTGGACCCGGGGGCCTACCGTTTCCAGCTGGCCCTTTACCGCAAGGCCCTAAGGGAGGCCTGGGGGGTGGAGGCCGAGGCCCGGCTGGTCTACCTGCGCCACAAAAGGGTTCACCCCTTTACCCCGGAGGAGCTGGAGAGGGCCCTAAAGGACATCCCCCCTGGGGAGGCCCCAGGGGAGGGAGGGGAAGGAGGCTAACGCTTGGAGTACTGGGGGGCGCGGCGGGCCTTGTGCTTGCCGTACTTCTTCCGTTCCACCACGCGGGCGTCCCGGGTGAGAAGCCCCAGGGGCTTCAGCTTGGCCCGGTAGTCGGGGTTGTACCGCAGGAGGGCCCGGGCCACGCCCAGCTTGATGGCGTCTACCTGGCCGCTCTTGCCGCCGCCCGCCACGGTGATGTAGGCGTCAAAGCGGCCCAGGGCGTCCACCACCCTGAGGGGCTCCAGGGCCGCCACCGCCCGCACGATGCCCTGGAAGTAATCCGTGAAGTCCTGGCCGTTTACCGTGACCTTACCGCTTCCGGGCCTTAGAAAAACCCGGGCCACCGCCTCCTTGCGCCTTCCGGTGCCGTAGTACTGCTCCATCACTGGACCTCCAGCTTCACGGGCTTCTGGGCCTGGTGGGGGTGGGTGGGCCCGGCGTAGACCTTGAGGCGCTTGAAGAGCCTGCGGCCCAGGGGCCCCTTGGGGAGCATCCCCTTCACCGCGTGCTCCAGGACCCGCTCGGGGTGGGTGGAAAGCATCTTCTCGGCGGGAATCTCCTTGAGACCGCCCTGGTACCCGCTGTAGCGGGTGTAGATCTTCTGCTTCAGCTTTTTGCCGGTGAGGTGGATCTTGTCGGCGTTCACCACCACCACAAAGTCCCCCATGGCCACGTTGGGGGTCCAGTCGGGGCGGTGCTTGCCCCGGAGGAGCGTGGCGATCTGGGTGGCCAACCGGCCCAGTGTCTTCCCCTGGGCGTCTATGAGAACCCAGCGGGGTTCAATCTCTTTAGGCACGTACGTCTTCACCAGGGCCCTCCTTGACGTTTCTGGGCAAAGCGCTTTCGCTCTTGACGGGGGATCGGGGGACCCCGCAAGAACGCCAAAGAAGACTTTACCATAGACCTGGCCCCTTCCGCCAGATGTGGTAGGCTTAGGTCCCGTGAGCGGGGTTTCCGAAAGCGCAAGGCCCAGGAAGTACGTGTTCGTCACCGGGGGCGTGGTGTCCAGCCTGGGGAAGGGGATCCTGACCTCCTCCCTGGGGGCCCTCCTCCGGGCCCGGGGCTACCGGGTCACGGCCATCAAGATAGACCCCTACGTGAACGTGGACGCCGGGACCATGCGCCCCTACGAGCACGGGGAGGTCTTCGTCACCGCCGACGGGGCCGAGACCGACCTGGACATCGGCCACTACGAGCGCTTTCTGGACATGGACCTCTCCCGGGGCAACAACCTCACCACGGGCCAGGTCTACCTCTCCGTGATCCAGAAGGAGCGCCGGGGGGAGTACCTCTCCCAGACGGTCCAGGTCATCCCCCACATCACCGACGAGATCAAGGAGCGGATCCGCAAGGTGGCGGAGGAGCAGCGGGCGGAGATCGCCGTGGTGGAGGTGGGGGGCACGGTGGGGGACATTGAGAGCCTCCCCTTCCTCGAGGCCATCCGCCAGTTCCGCTTTGACGAGGGGGAGGATAACACCTTTTACCTCCACCTCACCCTGGTGCCCTATCTGGAGACCAGCGAGGAGTTCAAGACCAAGCCCACCCAGCACTCCGTGGCCACCCTGAGGGGCGTGGGCATCCAGCCCGACGCCATCGTCCTCCGCTCCGCCAAGCCCGTCCCTGAGGAGGTGAGGAAGAAGGTGGCCCTCTTCACCAACGTCCGCCCGGGCCACGTCTTCAGTAGCCCCAACGTGGAGCACCTTTACGAGGTCCCGCTTCTTTTGGAGGAGCAGGGCCTTGGCCGGGTGGTGGAGCGGGCTTTGGGCCTCGAGCCCGTCTTCCCCAACCTGGCCTTCTGGCAGGAGGCGGTGCGCATCCTCAAGAACCCGGAGCGCACGGTGCGCATCGCCATCGCCGGGAAGTACGTGAAGATGCCGGACGCCTACCTCTCCCTCCTCGAGGCCCTCAAGCACGCCGGCATCAAGAACCGGGCCCGGGTGGAGGTCAAGTGGGTGGACGCCGAGAGCCTGGAGGCGGCGGACCTGGACGAGGCCTTCGCCGACGTGGCGGGCATCCTGGTGCCCGGGGGCTTTGGCGTGCGGGGGATTGAGGGCAAGGTGCGGGCCGCCCAGTACGCCCGGGAGAGGAAGATCCCCTACCTGGGCATCTGCCTGGGCCTGCAGATCGCCGTCATTGAGTTCGCCCGGAACGTGGCGGGCCTCCGGGGGGCCAACTCCACGGAGTTTGACCCCTACACCCCCCACCCCGTCATTGACCTCATGCCGGAGCAACTGGAGGTGGAGGGCCTGGGGGGGACCATGCGCCTGGGAGACTGGCCCATGCGCATCCGGCCCGGCACCCTGCTCCACCGCCTCTACGGCAGGGAAGAGGTCTTGGAGCGCCACCGCCACCGCTACGAGGTGAACCCCCTGTACGTGGACGGGCTGGAGAAGGCGGGCCTCGTCATCTCCGCCAGCACCCCGGGGATGAAGGGCCGGGGGGCGGGGCTGGTGGAGGCCATTGAGCTCCAGGACCACCCCTTCTTCCTGGCCCTCCAGAGCCACCCCGAGTTCAAGAGCCGCCCCATGCGCCCCTCGCCGCCCTTCGCCGGCTTCGTGGAGGCAGCCTTGAGGTTCGCCGAGAGGGGTTAGGAGAGCAAAAGGGCCGCCTGCCTCGCCACCCGCCCGGAAAAGCCCCGGTTCAGGGCGAAGCGGAGGGCCTCCTTCTTTTCCTCCTCGGTGAGGGGGCGGCCCAGGTGGTGGGCCACGGCCTTCAGGTAGAGCGCCTGGTCAAAGGGCGGGAAGGTGAGGACCAGGCCGAAGCGCTCGGCGAGGGCCAGGGTGTCCTGGAGCTCGTCCCAGGCCTCGGGGGCTTCCCCGGGGAGAGGGTTTTCCCCCTGGCGGCGCACCAGGTGGCGGCGGTTGGAGGTGGCCAGGAGGAGGACGTTCTCCGGGGGCCCCTCGAGGCTCCCCTCCAAAAGCGCCTTCAGGTGGTGGAAGGCCTCGTCCTCGGGGTCCAGGGAGAGGTC
>Ga0308310_1000253_pt1 | contig 22314 bp, 16 predicted proteins | sample HotsprSampleMS65_FD_203672 | JGI IMG/M metagenome (GOLD analysis project Ga0308310, IMG submission 203672) | Hot spring phototrophic mat microbial communities from Mushroom Spring, Yellowstone National Park, Wyoming, United States - 20090730_MS65 ...
ATTCCTGGAAGGAGTCACTTCCTGCCAAGCCACGGCAGGTGTCGCTGGTGATTTCTGGTCTGAAGCGGAACCGGGTGGGTTCGGGGATTCTCCCCGCTTCCCCTGTTGCTCGTTGGCGAAGAGGCTGGCACCGAGCTCGGCAACGTCGAAGGCTGCCTGTGCCGCCCGCGAGGATAGGTGGGAAGCATTTTGGGGAGCGGCAAGTTGGGGGCCGGTTAAAAGTGACGGCCGGTTTGGGACGCCGATAGCCTGGGTTGTCTTGTTCTCGGCACCGTTTGCAGGGGATGGGAGAAGAGCCGAGCTCGTCGCCGCCGACTTTTCCACCTCCCCCGGCGGTGCTTCGGTAGGCTTAGGTTCCGGTGGGGGTGTAGGAATTACCTCGGCCGGTGGGGCAATAGATTTCTCTTCAACCTGGGTTGGGGGAATTGCCACTTCCAACTGGGATATTCCCGCATGCTGCCGATAGGGACCTCGGCTAATCACTTCCGGTTCGGTGAACCCGTAATCGAGGTATAAAGCGGCATCGCGAGCCCGAGCACGCCGCAAGGCATCGAAGTAAGCCTTTTGCGGCCAAGGTCCTTCCGCCAGATACACGCCGTTGTATTCAAGGAGGGAGCCTTTGTGATAATGGAACGTGGCAATGGCCAGGTTGTAATCGATCAAGGCACGGAAGTAGTCGACCTCAGCCTCGGCCACCCGCCTTTGAGAATCGAGGATGAAATTCAGGGCAGCCTGCCGAACAGGAAGTCCTACCCTTTCCCGTTCCTTATATCCGTCCAGTTCCCGCTGGGCTGCCAGGAGGCGATTGAGGTTGGTTTGTGCCCGGATGTAGCTCTCATCCATATTGCGGTATGCCTCTGCCAACAGCTGAACAAGACCTAGTTCCTGTTCTTGAAGGACGGCCCGATCGCGAGCCAACTGCAGCTGGGCATGACGCACTGCCGCCATCTCCCGCCGGAAACCAAGAGGCATACTGAACTGGAGTCCCAACTCCCATTCTTGGAAGTCCCCGCTCATCAGGGACGAGTAAGCATCACTGCCGGAAACCGTGGGGCGAGGATCGCCACTATCGGGGTCGATAAGCTCGTCGCCCAACCCAAGGAATCGGTAAGCCCCCACCAGATCGAGCCGCGGCAAGAGGTGGTTTTTGGCGGCCGCAAGTTCCAATTCCCGTTGTTTTATCCGCCACCGCTGCCGGCGAAGATTGACCGAACGGACTAATGCTTCCGCATGAGCCGCGTTCCAATCAAACACGAATTTGGCAACCGTGGGTTCATCTGCGGGGCGAATCAGCCGGCCATCGGCCGGGGCCAGTCCCATCACATACCGAAGGGCCGCTTCCCGCCGGAAAAGATTCGCCTGCGACTGTTGGGCCAGATTTCGGAACAAGAAATATTGATGCCGAGCAAGCCCTTCGTCCTGAACCGAGGCCTTACCGGCATCATACTCTGCCCGAACCTTCTGCCAGGTATCCAAAGCCTCCTGAAGGGCCCGATTCAACGCGTCCAGAGACCGGTAAGCGTAGTACAGTTCCCAATAGGCCCGCTCCACTCCGAAGACAAGTTCGCGGACCTCGGCTTCGAATTCCGTTAGGGAAATGTCCGTGTTGATCCTCGCAATCACCACTCCTTGATAAATTCCCGGTGGAGAACCCGGCCCTGCAATCCGGTTAAAGCGAACCCCATTTCCCTGGAGTAAAGGCTGATTGAACTGGGCCTCTACCGCCACGGCCCAGTCGCTGGGATGTTGACGGAACGGCTGGTTGTTGAAGTCGTAGGTTACCCGGTGCGACAAAGATACGGTACCACCTGTGGCGAGCAACTTCCGCAGCTGGGTTTGGAAGGTACCCAGGTCTTGCTGGAAGGCCTGCGGCCGGATCCGGAATCCCCCAATGCTGGCAGAATTTTGAGGAGTATCATGCTTCTGAAACATCAGACTGGTGGACAACTGAGCATCAAAAGCTGCCAATGCGGCCTCCGGACCGAAGCGGGGATTGGTCTCCGCCAAGGCCGGATCGTAGACCGTCCCTGCAAAATCCGGATTGGCCAGAAGGGTGGTCGGTTGATCCACAATGCGGAAAACCTTGCTGTTACTGAGGGCAATCCGCATGGCCTCCTCAAGCGAAAGATCCCAATATTCCCGCGGATTAGGGTTACTTAAGCTCAAGGGAGTTTCGGCAAAAGCTGCGTCGGGAAGGCTCGGCTGGTTGACGTCCGGGTATTCGATCTCAGTCGCTTTCCCCACGTAGTGGGACAAGTCTCCATCCTCACGGAAGAAGAAAGGCTGTTGAGGCCGACATCCTGCTGCCAAACCGATCGTGCTCAAAAGCCCGACCAACCACGGAGACCATTGACGAGCCATGGGCTTTCCACCTTTCAGGCTTGTCGGCAAAAGAAAAGTCGATGCACGCACTGAAAGCGATCCTGTGAAGTTTTTTTGCCGCGAAGAGATACAGGAATAGTTTATCCGGCGGCTCCGAATTTAGGCTCGATCGGATTATCGGATCCCATCCACGAAAACTTTAAACAATCCTTAGTCCTTTCCAGGTCCGTGCAGCCTACTTCTTTTTCCCAGTCTCTATTTCCGACCTCCGAGGGTGGCCTACACTCGCAAATTCCGGTAAAGGCTAACTCAATTGATCCTAATCTGCCGGATGTCCACGGAAGCGGTGCCGTTTTTCCAACTCGGATGAGGCCGCTGGGTTACTATGGGTCGCCGGGGACAAGCAGGATCCGCCGGAAAGATCTTCCGCGGGACCGATATAAAAATGGATCTTGTGGGGCATTAAAAAACCTTTGGGGTTCCCTTTAAAACCATCCTCTTCAATCCGGATACAATCCCCGAGGCTACTTCGAGCCGGTCCCAAATCCGCGGAGTAGGTTTTCGGTGGCGGTATTTGCCATTATTGTGGGGGGATACCCCCACCTTGTCGGTAGCCACAACGAGCAACCCTTCTTGAGGCCTAGCGACCATCGAAAGAGGTCGCAGATTTTGGTCTTTAACAGCGAAAAGGAAAAATGCCTGTGACCCCGCTGCAGATTATCAAAAGGCAGATTATCAAAAGATTATTAAGCAAGTAGGGTTACGGTGTGATAACCAAGACAAGTTGGCATTTTCCCACCGATCTGACGGATCTACACCGGAAGTCGCGACACGTTTGCCCCGAGCCCGGCCAACAGGGGGCATCACACCGCCGCTCGGCGGCATGGTCCACACCATTCGGCAATCTCTAGCTTTGGATTTTGATAGATCTCTGTCACTGGACTCGTTCGATAGATCTCTGTCACTCGACTGGGATATATCCGGCACCGGATTCGGTATATCCTCTGGCACCGGACCCCGATATCTCCGGAACCAGATTAGGATATCTCCGGAACCGGATTCGCTATATCCTCTGGATATTCTCGGGATATTCTTTGGATATTCTCTGGTACGGGCCGGCCCCGGAGGCCGTCATCACCGCCACCACAACTGGAAAACAGCCGATACCACTTTCTGCCCTTCACGAAAAAGTGGCATCTCGAAAATGGTCCGGAGCCTTGCCAGGACTACTTCTTTCGCAAGGCACCAATAGGGGAAGGATTCCCCGCCAAGCCGTGCCGGACCCTAGCCGACCACCCTTAGGAGGCCCTACCCCAAGTTGTGGAATGAAAATGGGTTCCGGCAATCCGAGAGACTCTCTCACGGGTTACCTCGACGGGACCACCGGCAAACGGTTGGCAACCCCGTCCGAAGAGATTGGGGTAGCCCGATCGGAACCCTTTGCTCCAAGATTTTTGAAGCTTTCGCATACCTCCCCTTGTGCATACTCCCCTCTGCACACTTCCCCCTCTCCGAGTCTCATATCTAGAGTTCTCATATCGAAGAACCCCCAAAAGGCCGGGCCCAATTTTTTGACTATTCCGCCGGGTCTGTCCCTAGATGTCGTGTTCCTGGCACATTCTTTGGAGGATTCCAGCGATTATTGAGAGATTCCTCTTAAGGGAAGGCTGCCGTCAAAACTCCTTATAATCGGGCACTAGGGCCGCCTACGACGTTCATGGAAAAAAAGCTCCGCCTTTGGACCGAAGGTTTCTTCCTACCGTCCGCGGTGGGGGGAATCTATGTGCGTGGGCTAGCGGTGGAGGCGGAGGAATTCCTCCCGTCCGCTAAGGGGGAACCACGAAGATCGGTGCGGACCGGTGCGCGCACTGTGCTACCTCCCGTCCGCTAAAGGGGAATCATCCTAAGCCCTGCCGGACACGTGTTGACAACTTGGCTGCCCTACGCGAAGGGGGAAACATGGCCCTCACCGCGACAGCTCTCCCAGGGCTTTGCGGGATTGCCAGCCCAGGAAAAACGCACAGTCTAGCAAAATTGCCCGGTTTGCCGAGACACCGCAAGGTTGGCCGGTAGGGTGTAACGAAAAACCGGAAGGGGAACAAGAACAGAAAAGCGGCTAAATTCCTTCTCCGACCACCGAAACCGCCGGCAAATTCGTTCCATCTGTTAGATTTTTCATCTCCTCATCTCGCTCACTCCCCGAAGGGTTCTTGGGCGGTCTTTGCAGGCTCCTTGGGGGTTATTATGCTGGAAAGGCAACGGAGGAAAGAGGAATTCCTGAGTAGCTAGCCTCGGATTCAGGAGGGTATTTCCCCCAAAAGGCCGAAAAAAACCGGTCGAACACCCCCGGATAGCCGAGGGACTAAGAGCGGGATGTGCTGCCAATGCAGGGTTTATTGCCGGAATACGAAATTAATCCCGCAACGTGGTTTTACTTATCCTCACTGCTAACGGTGGGGATTTTCTTCAAATTTCACAGGCCCGCCAGTATCCGGAATTTTGATCTTTTGGCCCTAATTGCCCTCTCTCCTGGATTCCTCTGGGTTTCTCGGGGCTATCAGCAGGGTTACGACTGGCTTTTTTTCCTCACCATCGTTTTTTTATTCCGCAGCTTGCTCGATCCTCTTTTAATTCGCCGACCGTTGTTGGAACCGAATTTGAATACAAGCGGACTGACGTTCACTACCTTCGCTCTTTTGGCCTTTCTCCTGGGTGGAGTCGTCTCCGAGAGGATTCCGGAACTGGCCCGCGTGGGAGTTCTCGACCAAGCCGAGGCTGCCCGGCTTCGCCGACCTTTGCTCTATTACCTGGGCTTTTTGGGCACTTCCCTTCCCGAAGAGATCTCTTCTGTTGCCGGGTCCGAGCTCGATAGCAAGCAGGAAAACCCCGGAACACAAACCGCCACCCGTCGGCCGGAGGTTGTACTGGTTCGAACTTTAGTCGTTTTTACCCATCTCCTGGCTGTGCTCGGCCTTATCTACATAGGCCATGTTCATTTTGAGAACATCCATACAGCCATGGGGATGACCGCCCTTTATCTTCTTCTGCCCTATACGGTGCAAATGGCGGTACGGCTGGATCACTTTTTGCCCGGTGCTATTCTTCTTTGGGCGGCTGCCTGTTACCGGCAACCGTTGCTGGCAGGACTTTGGTTAGGGGCGGGGGGGTGGATTGTGGGATATCCCTTCTTTTTGATCCCCCTTTGGATGAGTTTTTATTTTCGGCGAGGACTGGTTCGCTTTAGCCTGGGCCTTATCCTTTCGCTCGGTTTGACATGGTTGTTGGTTTGGTTTGCTACCACTGTGGCTTGGATGTCAGGAGTGACTGATCCCGGAAGTACCTGGGGGAATTGGTCCCATCTGGTGGCCTGGTTAGTGTGGAAACTTCCCCAAGCCGACGGCTTTTGGGCGGAAAGGATTCAGGCTTTCCGGATCCCGGTGGTAGCGGCTTTTATCGCTCTGGCGGCCAGTTACGCAATCTGGCCCACGCATAAGAATTTGGGCTCGCTGATCAGTTGTTCCGCCACATTACTGTTGGGAGTTCAGCTGTGGCACCCCTACCAAGGAGGGTTATACTTAGGGTGGTATCTGCCGCTTGTGATTTTGACAATCTTCCGACCAAACTTGGATGACCGGCTGGCCATCACGGTGGTCTCCGAAACGTGGATTTCCCCGCGAACAAGACTGTGGCTCAGTGCCTGGCTAGAAGATTGGGGACTCTGGCCGCTGCAACGATGGTGGTACCGCCCGCAATCCCAAGAGAAGCAGGAAAGTTAATCGCGACGAGGATTGAGGACCATCTCGGCCCGACGCTGATTGGCATACCAAGCTCGCCACCGAGCTTGATCGAAACCAAAGTTGGTCCCTCCACTGAGGGCGACCAAAGCATCTAGAACCTGCCGATTCTGGAAAGCTTGGGTGACGACCACCGGCCCCCCTCCTACCGACATCCCCACTCCCCCTGTTCCAAAACTGGTGGTAATTTGGCCGGGATTGCCACTAGAAATCTTAATTTTATGGGTGGTAACCAAAGCCTCGATCAATGGCCCAATAGCAGAGGGGTCACCCAATTCCCGCAGGGCGACCGCCGCCCGATTGACTTCCGAGTTGTCGGTGCTTCGCAGCTTACCGATAAAATAGTCGACTACTGCCGGACTATGCCGCTTTTTGAGGTAGTCCAAACAGGTCAGCCGAACTTCCTCGGACGGATCGGCGAGGGCCCAATAGGCCAGGGCCTGCTCGGCCCGGGCCGTCCCAATCCGAGCTAATGCCTCTACAAACAGCAGACGGACCCAATCCCGTTTCTCGGTTTTTAGGCCATCTACCAGAGCATCCACGGCAAACGGATCGTTGATCTGGCGAATGTTTTCGCGGGCCAGGGCCTCTCGGTTGCTATCCAACCAACCTTGCCATCGGTTAATCTTTTGCTTCCATTCTCCCTGAGCTGCCTTGATTTTCCGTTCCTGCTCCAAAAGGCGGACGGCCTGAGGAAGCATCCACCGGCCCCCATACAGCACGAAACCATCCGCCCGCATCATTTCTTCCCGGCTCGTCCATTGCCCATCGCGAGAGACATATCCGAGAAGCCGGCGAGCTTCAGCGTGATCCGGATCCAACTCCAAAACCCGCCGTAAATGTCTTTCCCGCTCGGCAAGAAGGGTCCGGTCGCGACACCACTGAGCCAACTCCCACTGGCCTTCCACTGTATCCGGAAAGGTTGGCCAAATTCGCTCGTACTCCACTTTCTCATTACGGATAGGGCTATGCTCTACCACGATCTTTCGCGGAATAAGAACCTCCAACCCTTCTTCCAACCGAACTCGGAAGGTCTCCCGAGGAGCTTCTGCCGGGTTAAGGAGCAGACCGACGACCGTGGCCCCCGTTGTTAGCTTTAGCTGGTAATAGGGAAATTCTCCTCCTGCTGCCTCCTGCCCGGGCTTGGGGTCTAAACCCTCTCCCCGGGTCTCCTCTGCCGGAGTTTTTGTCTCTTGCGGCGCGCCCTCCCTTTCGAGCAAGGTGAATCCCTGGGCGGCCGCCGGGGAGAGCATTGCCGTCAAGACCCCCACAACCCAAAAGCAGATAACTCCCACAAAGAGGGAACCCAGGACCCGATCGGCCAAAAACCCCGCTCGCTTATTTACTACTAGAGGAGCCAACATAATAATGTTTATTCTTCCCCTCTAACCTATTCACCCGGGATCCTGGCAAACCATCCGACCAATCGGGAGATATTTCCTGAACACCGGTAACCCGACCTTCTCTTTGTCCTTTTTCGATTCATTCCAAACGGATACAATGATTGCCCCTCCTCAGCAAATATATTCCTGGGATTCCTGGACGGCCACAAATTGCACATTTATTCCCAAGCGGGTCGGCCTAACCTACCGTGGCGTGACTCCTAAAGGGGACTCCGAATTTCCCTCGCCGTCCCAAGCTGGGGAAACCGCCTTTGGTCGCTGCGGAACTCATGAAGTTAGGACCAGCACTGAAAAAACCGGGCCAATAATCACGCTTAGAGCATTTCTCCAGGAACAACCTCTACCTGGGGTTCCAAGGGCCCCACTGCCCGCCGGGTGTGGAGCTTGCCTCCAATGCCCGGCCTGTTGCCAGAAGGTTGGCTTTCCGGTTCCCGGATAGTTTTTACAAAAAAGGGTAGGTTCCAAGCGGAACTGAGGTTAGTACCACATTCGTCGAAAGTTCCTCACGAATTAACTGGGAAGACGTGGAAAGCACGGGAGGCCCTGGTGGAACAATTCGAAGCTAAAGAAGCATGCCCTCCATTGGAAGAAGATCCCCTGGGACACATGCCCCCGCGACAACAATCAGGATCCTCGGACCTTTCACTGGAAGAGGATCTGGCAAGGCTTGTGTTCGACCACAGCTTCCATCGAGCTCTGGTGCCAACGGGAGTCCCTTCAAAATTCCAGATCTTGCCGGAAGTCCGGGTCGTTTTCTTCGACGTGTACGGGACATTGTTTTTGGGGATGCGAACGGAGCCTTTTCCGGCGATTGGGTGGGAGGCAGATTCGGCACTGGCCCGGGTGATCCAAGCTGCCGGACTTCGGCTTGTGGGCTCATGGGAAGGGTTAAGTGGGCTTCTGGCGGAGCTTATCGCTCGCTGCCAGCAAATGCTGCGACAGACCGGCGTCGACTACCCTGAAGTCGATATCCCGGCAATTTGGGGCACTTTCCTACAAGAATTGCAACGAGAGGGTAAGCTGGCCCCGGTGCAGGTCAGCCTCTCTCTGCTTCGCCGCCTTGCATTACATTGGGAAGTGGTTCGAAATCCCGTCTGGCCAGCCCCGGGACTGCCAGAATGTTTACGAGAACTGCACCAGCGAGGTTACCAACTGGGAATCATCAGTAATGCCCAATTCTACTGCCGAATCCTGTTCGAAACCCTTCTGGGGCAGCCATTGGAAAAGCTCGGGTTTTCATCGAAACTGGTGTTTTTCTCCTACGAACAAGGATGGGCCAAACCGGGGAGCCGGCTCTTCGAGCTCGCGGTGGCGAGTTTGGCCGACATGGGGTTTGCCCCGGCCCAGGCCCTTCATGTCGGAAACGACGTTCTTCAGGACATAATGCCGGCCCAAAAGGCGGGTTTCCGTACTGCCCTATTGGCCCAAGATCGCTACAACCTGATGCTAGGCAAGGACGACGGCGTTTCCCCCCGGCCCCAACCGGACCTCATCCTCAGCACCCTCTCCCAACTCCTCCAATGTTTGCCCGGTTGCAAGTAAGGGCCTCTCCCCAGGGGCAGACCCCGATCGCTTGACCTCTCCGGTTGTTCTTGGATACCCTAGGACGGCAGAAAATTGAAAGCCCGGAGGGCCCGGTCCAAAAGAGGTCAAAATCTTCCCCTCCACTTGCTGGGAGCTCTGAAGCAGTTTAGCCTGAGCAGAAACCGTCCGAACCTATGGGATCGGAAGAATAAGGGTGCAAACGTTCACTTAGCCAAAAGACTGTTGAGGGGCTTTGCCTTACCCTCGATTGACCTCCAGAAGGGTAATAGTTCCACAAGGCCACTCGTGTTTTTTACCGATATTTCATTCCCAAGTCATGAGAGGCCATGGTCTTCCAGGAGGCCTACCGCTACCGATCACTTTGTCGGGGAGGGGTTTAGTTCTTCCCCAAGCACAGCGGACACTTGCTACACCATGAAGATCGAATTCGCAAGTCATCCCGGACCAAAGCGTTCGGCTACAATTTGTTCCACCTCCTTAAGCCATTGTTGTCTTTGCTCGTAGGTGCTTGTGATGATGGGGCCGAAATTGTGGCGGTAAAAATTTTTGACCCCGCAGAAACCAAAAATGCAGTTTCGCCAGAGGTTTTCCAAGGGGTCTCCGAAGAGCTTCATCTCCACATCCTCCGGGGTGTTCGACGTAGTGAACACCAGAGCACGTTTGCCGGCCAGATGCTCGATGACTTCCCCTGCCTCAGTAAATTCATAGGCAACCCCCTGGCAGAAAACGCGATCGATCCAGCCCTTCAGGATAGCCGGGGGCATGCTCCACCAGTTGGGATGTACGATCACTATGCCTTCTGCCTCCCGGAGCTGTCGACAATGCTCGTCGATCTCCGGCGGCCGGGCCGCCCCTTTGGGTATCTGCTCGTCAGGAAGAATAGGATCGAATCCCTCTTGATACAGGTCACGAAACATAACCTCATGTTCCAGCCGGCGAAGGGTCTCGCATACGGTCTGGGCGATGGCATGGCAGAAGCTTCCCGGACGCTGATGCCCGATTACCACTAAGACCTTCATTCGTCGACTCCTTGGGCCACTCCTATAACTTTGTCTAAACAGCCAATATAACTTTCTCTAAATAGCCAAAAACTTCTTTCGAGCTTTCCTCCCACGACAACAAAAGCACACCACCAGGCCATCCGCAATGTTTCCCGGAGCATCTGCAGGTGGTGCCTACCTCGGCCTGCGGCCCCCCAGCTCAAACTCTCTGGTCAGATGATCACAGGATTTGATGCCGCAGGCCACCCGGACTACCAAAAGGATGCTGACTCCTAAATCCAAAAGAGGATCCTTCCCTCCGGTAACAGTCCCTAAGGAAATCTCCCTAAGGTTCTTGAGGCACTATCCTTCCCGGGAGGAACCGGGGTTTACTGCGGCGGTCAAAACCTCCTCGGCAAGTTGGCGGTAATCCTGAGCTCCGGGAGAATCCGGGGCATATTCCAAGATCGATTTCCCGAAGCTGGGAGCCTCTGCCAGCCGGATATTCCGGCGAATGCGGGTCTGAAAGATTCTCACCTGCGACCAAGGAGAGCGATGAGTCCGCACGTTGCGGAAAAACCGTTCCAAGTCTTCGCCCACTTCCGCGGCCAACCGGGTATTACCATCATACATACAGAGAACAATGCCAGTAACCCGGAGCCGATTGTTGAGCCGCCGCACCACCAGTTCGATTGTCTGTAACAACTTACTCAGACCGTGGAGGGCCAAGAAGTGAGGCTGCAACGTAATGAAAATCTCTTCCACGGCCGCCAATGCATTGAGGGTCAAAACCCCAAGGGAAGGCGGGCAATCCACCAAAAGGAAGTCAAATTGCTCCGTATCCTCCCGAAGCTTGTCCCGAAGGATCACTTCTCGCCCTACCACCCCTGCCAGCTCAACCTCCGCGGCAGCCAAATCCAGATGGGAAGGGACCAGGAAAAGATTGGGACCCACTTGCCGCCGCACCCCGGCCAGCGGTAAATCCCGGACAAGCACATCGTAGACCGAGGCCATATCCGGCCGTGGCTCCACCCCCAGATGGAGTGAGGCATGAGCCTGGGGATCCAAATCGATCAGGCACACTCGGTGCCCCCGCTCCGCTAAAGCGGCACCCAAGTTGACTGCCGTGGTGGTCTTTCCGACGCCACCTTTTTGATTCAAAATGGCAATTTGCCGCATGCTTCCCGTTTGTCCTCTCTCGCTTTCCCTCCGCCTGCAAGTTTATCGCTCGCCCACTCGATCCCCAACCGCTTGGAAAGGGCCCACCTCATCGCCCAAATTTGTTCGCCGATGAGCTCCGTTTCACAAACTCCGCAATCCCTCCTTGCCTCCACTAGCTTAAGTGCTTCTTCGATCTTTCGAAATTGAGCCACCCCAAGGCAAAGCTGCCATAACCCTTCCTCGTCTGCCTCGAGGGTCTTGCAGGAATTCCGCCGCCGCAAGCTGCCGGCCTAGAGCTCTCACCGGGTAGCGGCTCTTACCCGGTATTGGAGCCCCGTCCGGGGAACCACCTCCCGAAGCACCTAAAAAGCCTGGTTAACAAAGAAGGCTGGTTAACAAATCGGAATTCTTTGAAGCAAGAAATATCCGACGGAAATCCCCCGCCTTCCCTCCAACCGGGCCTATCTAGGGCAGCAAACTTACACTTCTAAGGACCGATGCCCTCTTCTCCGGCTTTCGGGGGATTTTGGGAATCGTCCGAAGAAGGCACCTCTTCGCGGAGGATACCCAACCGGCGAAGCTTCTCGCGACACTCGTCCCGTTCCCGGCACCGCGGAAGACCGACCCACGAAGGATCCTGAGCCTCGAGAAAGTCGGCCTCGGTAGCAGGAACTTTTCCAGATTCTACCAGGCGTCGAATCACCTCCTGATCCAGTCGGGAAAGGGGCACGGCCTCCAGCCGGTAGTCCACAAACGCCTCCCATACTAGGGGAAAGAGTGGCCGAACAATCTCATGGCCCATCACCGTTGCATATTGACGAATCTCCCACTGGGCCGAGGGATGCATCCGGAGCTCCAGGAAATGCAGCAGATTGTGAAGATCGATCTTCCAGTAGGCCTCGGTATATGTGGAAAGGGGGAGGTCCTTTCGGGCTTGTTCGCGGGCTACTCCACATTCCAGACGGCGACGGTAAACAGCCCGGGCCTCCTCGTGAAACCGAGCCTCTTCCTCGGAAAGCACCCTCCCCACATCTGGATCCAAAAAACCCTCGCTTCCCTGGCGATTCAACGAGGACTGCCGTCGCCAGCGGTCGGGTGGTGTTTTCTGGGCTTTGTTGATGGCGATGGAATATCGGGTACTGTACTCGTTAACGGAAGCCGTGCGGTGGCGGATCCATTGCCGCCAGCAGTCCATCGGCACCCGTACGAGAAATTTTAGCTCGGCCATCTCAAAAGGGGTGGTGTGCCGATGCCGCATCAAATAGCGGATCAAGGTACGATCGTCGGAGACAGCTCGGGTGCCCTCCCCGTAACTGACGCGTGCGGCCTGCACGACCGCTGCATCATCCCCCATACAGTCCACCAGGCACACGAAGCCTTCGTCCAGCACGGGGAACTTCTTCCATCGAAGCTGCTCCACCAGGGCCCTGTTGGAAGCCATTCTGAATCCCTGCTCACCCGCCTCAACCATGGACGCTCACGATATCACCCACAATGTGTATACCGCCTAGGCATCCCATTTCCTCGAATCACTCTTGAGCCAGCTATTTCTTCTGGATTCCACCTTAGTCACTACACTTTCCCAAACCCCTCTAACCGGCGGTAGGAATTGTGGTCGCAACAGATTGGGATTGGCAAGAGGTGGAAAGCCTGGGCCTCCCTGGCTCCTTCTATTGCTGGCGGTGGTGCCAGTACATCCTCTGGAGGGGTAAAGGCTCGCGAGGAAAAAGCATTCCGAAAAACGAAAAAGTATTCCGCAAAAAGTGTCCCAGGGATTGCCAGTAGCAATTTCCCTTGGCGGACCTGGATAACAAAGCCGAGGTCCCGGAGCTGCCCAGAGATTGGCTACCCAATGGTTTCCAAGGTACAACCCACCGCCCAAGCGGGCTATTCTGGGATATAAGCTTCGGAATTATCTCGAGAAATCGCCTTCTAATGCTGGAGGCTCTCAGGCTCTCAGGCCCCGGCTATTCTCCCTGCGGCTGGGATGGGAACGGTTTCTCCAAGAATTCCTTAACCAAATTAGCAAGATAAGCTGGGTTGTCCGTGGCCACTAAATGCTCAATTCGGCTTTGCGGAACGCCTAACCCAGCCATAGCCGCGGCTGCCCAACGCCACAACTGTTGCCGCTTCTTGCCCTCCGCCAAATAAAGTTCGGAAACCAACTCTTGCAACCGTTGAAGCCGGATAGCAGACTGATTGCGATAATAATCCCGAATTTTCCTTTCCTGGTAGGTAAGCCGACGTCGCATATCACCTCCCTTAACTTTGCGATTTTTCCGCCGGATTGTTCCCCGCTTTCTGGCGGTTCTGACTGGTTATTCCGGCTAAATCTTTCCCGTCCTAGCGGGTCCCTGTTTTCCTAGAGGTTTCCTCCATTGTAACTTTGCCAATTTTAACCTTGCCACCTCACCAGGCACCCACACCCTCCAACCGTAACCCCGCCGAACCAAAAGCCAGCTTCACACGGGTGAAAGACTATCCCCCAAAATCCGCCGCGGTGTCCGGAAAAGCCCGCAATTGGCGTAAACTCCGGTACAATTTTCCCCTTTCCGGGGGAGCCGGAATCCATCGCGAGCCCCAAGTGGCGGAAAGCTTCCGATTGGGACCCTTCTGCCCCCTGGTATTTCGCCGACCCTTCCCCAGCCACCTTTTCGGCCGGCGGGAGTCGCTCTTTCGACACTTGTTCGGGAAGAGAGGAAGCCTTCACAGTACCTGGAGATCACGCAAAATGGAAAAGGAATTCCGAAAGGAGGCAAATGCCGTGAGTACACACTCCAGGCAACCGCTCAGCAACCCCGGATGTCGGGGAGATAGCGTTAACTACTTGGGTATTGCCACGATCATTCGCACCGTCGAGTACCACGCGACTCTCGATTCGACCAACAGCTATCTGAAAAGGCTTTTGGCGGAGCCAGGGCGAGTTGCCCCGGAGGAGCTTCCTCTTCTGGTGATTGCCGATCAGCAAACAGCCGGCCGAGGACGCGAGGGCCGCTCGTGGTGGACCGGACCCGGAAGCTTGGCCTTCAGTCTGGCAATCGATCTGACCCGAGTACCCATTTCCGAAGGACAAGCAATCGACCTCCGGCCTTGTAGCTCCCAGTTGGGATTTGCGGCAGGGTGGGCGGTGGCAGCCACTATCCGAGATATGTTCCCCACGCAAACAGTCTATCCGTGGGAACTTGCAAGCGACCCAACACTTCCTCCTTTCCCTTCCCCGGCAAACATCCCCGGACCGCCGTCACCAATCGCAGCCTTGGGATCTCTGCCATCGAACATCCCGCCGATTTTTGTGAGCATCAAGTGGCCGAACGATGTCATGCTCAACAACCGAAAAGTGGCCGGAATTCTCGTGGAAATTGCAGAACCTCGGGTGGCAATCGTCGGAGTCGGCGTGAATACCAACTGCTCCATTGAGGAGGCCCCTCCGGAGATTCGCACCCGGGCGGCAAGTATTCGCGACCTCACCGCTCAAAGCTCCGATCATCGGCGGTTCCTTGCCTCCTGGGCCAGACATTTCGCCGCAGTACTCGCACGTTTGGCCGAAGATCCCACAGCAGCCTCCTATCTGGTGAGCACCCTTTGCACCCATGTGGGGCAAACACTCACCGTGCAATCCGGAGAGCAAACCTTTTCCGGACTCTGCCGAGGAATATCACGGGACGGGGCTTTAATCCTAGAAATCGATGGGCAGATCCGCCATCTTTACTCCGGCCACATTCTAACCTGAAAAGATGCTTTGAACCGATACATCTGTTCACAATTCGGACTAGCTTGCCCAGCCCTCAGGAATTCCTCCGCGACCCGCTCCGACACTTTGCAAGAACTCGATCCTTCCGCTCCTTAACAGGTTGGACCCCTGGAACCTAACAATCCGCAACTTGCTAAAACTCCCTTTTGGTCCGTCCTCTGCCAGCCCCTCCCTTTCCCTCCGTGACCTGCCAGATCAGCCGTTTGAACCTGGGTAGATCACCCGTTTGAGCCTGCTCGATTATCCCTTTCAATCCGCCAGCCTCTAGAACATCCTCCATCCGCGGGCTGCTAGAACACCCCAAGGGAACTTCTGAACAGTACCTTCAAAATGACGGCACCAAAAACTCCTTCCCCGAATGTTGGTAATATTGCCATTTGCGGGCCCGGATGTCAGCCTCTTAGCGGATCTTCTGGAGTTGCGGCAAAATTACTCACCAGCTCCTAATAAAACTTCCCTGCCAAAACCTGGGCACCCCGAGAAAAGTTCGGCCTTGAGCACCCGCCCAAGGCCGCGAACCTACCCGTCCCTAGCTTATGTCAGCCCTTCGACATCCCTAAAGCAGCCCCGATTGTAAGGCGACTTTTTGGGCCCTCATTTCCAATTTGCTGGCTCCGGACCAATCTTCCTAGCCGGAACTCTCTAGCTGACGACCTTGCCCACCGACAAATGGCAACGTCATCGTCTCGCTTCCATCAACAGGGAACCCTGGCCCTGAGAAAGTCACTGACTCTCTTAGCGGAATAGGCAAGCCCCAAATCCGAGCTTGTTTTTTCCCCACCGGCAGCACGAACTTATCGGGGCAAGACACGCGGGAAGCGAGCTTTCCCAGCGGTCAACGCCTCCTCCAAACCCGTAAGAACAAGAATTCACCCGCTGGATAGCCTTCATCCCCCGGTAGGAAGGAGAACCTGTCGTGGTGACCGCCCTCCCCCCTCTTCGCCTAGGGCACTCACCCTAAAGGATCCGCGGTATATCGTACTTTTCCCCACACCCTTACGTCAACCAAGATGCTGCAATTTCTTTCGGACTTGCAGAAGATCACCGGCCCGCCGGGACAAATAAAATCCCCCAAAGCCCCAAAGTGAACCCCGGGGGGCCAACTCCATCAGAAGCAGCGGTAAGCAGTGCTGGGGGAGCATCTCAGGGAAAATCCCAAACAATCTGAAGCCCCGTACGGACATCCACCTTTGTGGGCAGTTTCGCAGTTTGTGCGGGCAGCTATCGGGGTTTTAGGCAGACCGCACCAGGTGCTGGCTCCCTATGGAAGGGAACGCCTGGTTGGCCGTCTCCAGTTAAAGCCGGCAAATTTCCGGGAACATCCTGTCCGACGCAAAACTGCCCAAGGAAACCAGGTAACTTCCGCTCACTATTCCCACGGGGATTTAAAGGGTTGCTGGCCGAAGACCATAAACCCGAAGAGTACTGGGTGGAGGTAGTGGTTCCTGCCGAGGTCGGTCTCGATTGGGCGGGAGAGTCTCCCATCGCAGTAAATATCTTTCGCCGTTTATCCCTGACCCCGCCCCCCAAACCAGTCTCACTTCAAGACCGAAGAAATCGGATTCTACGTTGAGGAGTTCCAACGGCACCTGCGTGAGACCGGAGCAGGTAGCTACAGGCCGAAGCGAGTCTTCATCCAAAATCCACACCCCTCTTCCATACTTCTTATGGGTGAATTTCTGAATGAGCATTCCTTGCCTCACCACTTCTACTGGGCCGGGAACAATCTCCGCTCCTATGGTGCCCCCTCCGGAAAACTCCCACCGATAGGACCAATCACTGGTTTGCCGAATGACCCAGCGATCTCCCTCCCAACGGGCATTGAAAATCTGGCTGTTTCCGTCGGCATCGTATTTCTGGTAAGTAACGATGGGACGGAATTTGCAATCGAAGCCCACATGATGGCCCACATTGATCAATCCCCCCTTGGCCGGGACGGGATCTACGACAACCCCGGATGTGCTGGGGGTAATCGGCAAAGAAAGGAGTTTTCCGTCCACGGTTTCCCACCGTACCAAATCGGGACTTCGGGCATAACAAACATCGTGGTTTGTGCTGCAGTCTGGTGTGTCTCGCCACACCCAGCACAGATGCCACCAACCGTCGGGACCGAGCACCGGTCCGGAAGGGTAAGCGCTCATCTGTTCACCGCCATCCAAGAGTGGAGCTTCAAACAGACGCCGCCAGGCCCGGGACTCTAGGTCATAAAGGTTAAAAAACTGCCGACCCCGCCCGCTGGACCCATCACGATAGAAAAACACGATCTCACCTGTCGGCATTGTGATAAACCGCGGATAAGTGACCCGGGTTTCGTTTTCTCCTACCATCCGATGGATGGGAGCAAGGCTGGCAAGATCGTGGGGTCTTTCCATCCGAAAGTAGATGAGGGGCGTGACATGCATGTTCCCACTTACATGGAGGCAGCCCGCTTGATCCACCACCATCACAATCTCATTATGGCTATCCCAGCCCACTACCGAGGGAAGCTCCCGGAACTTCCACTGTCGGCTCGGGAGAATCCGCATCCCCACCACTAAGGTCCGTTCCGCGTTATAAAAACCTACATATTGATAGGGCGGCACGGTCAACAGGCTAAATCCCACGGGATGACCCGACCACACCGGACCCACAGGACAAACCTCAGAGATTTCCCAACGTCGCTCGAGAGCCGCACAACCGGACTGCTCGAAAATCCCCAGCACCGTGATGACCAAAATCCCGAGACTGAGCATATTTCCATCTCTCCGCGACAGATATACGGGGAATAACCCACGCCTCGGCGACTAAGTTACTCTAAAAGTTCCTCTTTGGGAAGGGGCAAGGAAGGATCCAAAGGGACAAACCTCTCCCCGCTTTTCCCACCGAAGAACGAAACATCTGGGAGGATCGATTTAGCCTCCGTCGATGAGGAGCTCAGCCAGGAAAATACCCTGGGGCCTATGCCGATGTTTGCCCCAAAGATTTCAGGAGGCTCTGACTAATTACTCCTTGAAAATCGTAAGAAATCTATCCAGAGTACGGCTGCTGGGCTCACAAGCGGTGAAAGATTCCATCACTAGAAACTCGGGATAGCTCCTCCTCATCCCTTAGCAGTTTGGTCAGAGTAGGAGAACTTTGCACACACTAGGAGAATAAAGTGCACCCAGGAGGAGAATCGGCCGCACAAGCTCAAAAACCATCCCTAAATCGATCCGTGCCCTTAAGCCATGCAATTATTGAGGGAACTTGAGAAGAATAGCGTCAAAGCCCCCGAGTGCTGCCAAGACCAAGACCGCCAGACGCACACACGGCAAAATAATGAGGGAACTTCTGAATACCACCAGGCTATGTCCAAAAAATCTGGGGGAAGCACCATAGCCACCTACATCCGGAAAACACAACCCATACCGACGAACATAAAGGCAAAATAGCCAAGCAATAAAGCATTCGACCTTGACTTTTTGGGCCCAGCGGTTTGTCACCATAAGAAATCCATGTTGTATAGATGTACATATCCCAGTCTGCCCATGCCAGCTTCATCCTGCTAAACAGAGTTGCTTCCTGGGTAATCCTCATCTGCCCGCATGACGAAGCACTAGAATTGTTGGGACCTTCGCCAGGAAATTGGCCTCTGACTTTCCAGATCCTCAATTGCTTTTAGCTCTAGGTGTTGAATTACCTCAGAGGCTGTCCCGAAATTGCAATCCGACCGGCGGGCTCCGATCCCTTTCCCAACCATTCCGTTTTCTCCAACCGCCGTTTTGTAAGGCCTTTGCTAGTGGCAGGGCCACCGTCTGGGCGTGCAATCGGCGAAAACGGAATTTCACGGAAGCTGCTCAGAACCTCCTGAGAATTTCAAGGGGAACCCGGGGAAATTCCAGAAAAGATATGCCCGGAATACCTAAAAGAAACTCTTTCCCGGGCACCGGTGGACGGTAGGTGACAGGATTTTCCACCGAACCAAGCGGGCGGCTCGCCGGGGTTATCGCCGGATTGGGGCCGAACCACCGGTGGCCTGCGGTAAGGGGGTTTGCCCGCTGGCCTCCGGTTTATCCGATGGGGATTCCGAAGCTTGATTTCCCGCGGAATTGGGTCGCTCCCCTCCAGAGCGATCCGCAACTCGCACAGGCAGAGTAGATGTGGTCTTCTTTCCCCTAGCCAAGTTACCTGGAGAATCGGCCGTTCCCACGTGGGGCAGATAATAAGGGGTGACCTGCTGGGCCACGAGTTTGGTAGGCCAGTCGGGAACCCCTAATTCCGCCCGGCAGGCATGATTCCCGGCATTTTCCGCCAGGGCGATGACTCTGAGTCGCTTTTCCTGCCCGGGTCCCAAGGGTCCCACCCGGCCGAAGATGACTTGCCCTGGTGCCAAGATGGCCGGAGCACCCTCGGCCGCCACTGGCTCGATCCCCCAGGAGAAAAATACTGCCACTTCGAAGCTTTCTACCGTTTTTGTGCCCCGGTTTTCGATCCGGACCTCATAGGGTACTTCTGTACCGACAGGAACGGGTTGGGGTGGATCGATTAGACTCAGATGCAAACTGGCAAAGCCTTGCACTTGAACGGATGTAGAGGCCGCGGCATTCCATGGCCCACTGATGACTTCTGCCGACCACACCAACGTGCCCAGCTCTCGCGGACGGAGCCGGAAACTCAAGCTTTTCTCCTCCCCGGGTGAAATCCGTCCCACTTTCCAATCGACGGTCCCAGAGTTAAGGAGCGGCTCCATCTCTGGCGGGGCCTGGAGCCATTCGGCCGCCGCCGGCCAGTGGATTTTCACAACCGCCTCCTCTGCCGGGGCATCCCCCTGATTGCTAACGACGAGTTCCCCCTGGAGCTCCGCCCCTAAATAAGTGGAACTGGGAAGGTGCCATCGCAAAGCTAACCGTGGCTCTCGAATAATAAGCCGTTCCGTAATTTGTGTTTGGAAGCCCCCGCGAGATGTTGCTTGGCAAGAAAGGGTGATGGGCCCGGGCCGCTGAGCCGTCAATTCCACCAGGACGAGTTTCCGCTCACCCACTTCCACCCCTTCCACAAGCACGGAAGGTAGGGAAAGCTCGCCGGCTCCATCAATACTGAAGCGGACATGGACCTCCTCGGCTCGAGCCGTCCCCGCGTTTTCCACCTGGACTTCTACCGGCTGCCGCACCCGGGCCAACAGATCCCTGCCGCTTAACACTCGGAGTCGAAGCTGGGGCTCCTCCACACGGATGGAAGCCCGACTCCTGGCCGGCTTGTGATCCCAGCTCAGTGCTAAGTCTAAAACCTCGCTTCGCTGAGGTAAAAGCTGGAGCTCGAGCACTTCCTGTTGCTGAGGAGCCAAGACCGGGAGGTGCCACTCCAATTCTCGGGCAAAGTTGCCACCTTTTCCCCCTTCCGAGCCTTGGCGGGTTGTACGGATTTCCCCCCTGGAGGGCTTGCTAGCGACCAGCTCGACCCAGGCGGGCAGCCCCACTCGCAACACAAATTCCTCAGCATCCGATTCCCCGGCATTGCGAACCCGAATTTCATAAGTAGCTGCTTGTCCTTTCAACAGCTTTTCAGAGCCGGTTGTTTCGACCTGAATTATCGGTCCCTGCCGGATCAATAGCACACGGGATCCCGTCCTTGGGTCATTTGCCCCTAGGCTTGGTCGGCTTTCCATGGAAGCGGGCTGTTGCTCTGGGCTTGGCACCAAGCTGCCCGGGGACATCTGCTCTACCGCATGCTGATTTTGGGCTGAGGGAGCTTCTGAAGGGCCGATGGGGCTTGCCCCCTCGGGTTTTGGGCCCGCCGGGGTCATTGTTTGGGAAATCGTTGTTTTTCCGCCGGAAACTATGGAGCCGGTTATGGGCCCGATTTCACCATCGCTCGTCCAAGCAACCCCAGCTTTTCCAGAAGCCTCGCCCCCCAGGGGTGCCTGCTCCAAGGGCCCCGGCCCGGAAACTACGGATTGGGGCGAATTTGAGCTCCGGCTCTCCTTGGGAACTGCCACGGGGGTCGGACTGGTAGGCGGACCTCCCGAGGCAGCACCTTCGTTGCGGGAAGTCATCGACGAACCCTGACCTACGGCAGCAGACGGTTGCTCGGCTAAAGTTGGAGAAGGCTCCCTCGAGGGGGCAGGAAGCGATTGCTCGGGAACAGCAGTTGGCAAGTCCCCGGCCAATGCCTCACCTTTAGAGCCCCTGGATGGAGCGGTGGAGCTCTGGGGGCCTCCCCCGGAGTGTCCTTCCTCCGGTTTTGGAACGTTGGTGCTTCGGGCAAACGGTGAAGCCATAAGCTCCTGAAGTCGCCGATGAATTCCCAAATCACCGTCACGACTGGTGGGCATGGAGCTTACCGCAGGTTGTGTCTGCTCCGAACGCCCAAGGGAGAAACCGGCACGATCTCCAGAGGAGTCTCCCGCCTGGGAGCTTGCCGGCTCCCGTGGGCCCTCTTTTCCTTGGCCGGGTTGCCCCCTCGCGGGCACACTCGGGCCGGAACGCCGAACTTCTGAGGAAGATCGGGGAGCATAAGAATCCCTCTGGGCACTGCCGTGGACCGGCAGCTCCGAAGGGAGGTCCATCTCCCCGGGCTCCAGCTGCCGATTCGTTTGAGACCGGATTTCCCCTGCGGGGTCACTAAGCGAGGGGTCACTAAGTGGAGATTGCTCGGCCTGCCGCAACGAGGACCCACCAGGAAGAGGGCGGCTCCCCTGCCCGATTTGCACTCCGGAAGCCACTCCACCGTCGGCCGGAGGCAATCCTTCTTGCGAATCCTTCCCGCCCGAATCATCCGAATCCCTGACACCCAAGCCATGCCGGGGCCCCCGCCCAGGAATTACCGCAGGCTCAGTTTGGGTCGGGAGACCAAACATGGAGTCGAGCCAGCTTGGATCGGGGGGAGGCGCAGAGCCGGTGGCCTGGGGGGATGGGGTGGTTGTTGCCCCGGCCTGCTCCCGGGGAGCCGCCGGTGGCAAACCGAGGAGCCTCCCGAGCAGACTTTGACCCGGTTGGGGTTGCGGGCTCCTGGCATGCCCCGGACCGGAATGAACTCCTCCCCTTCCGGAGGCACTTTGAGGAACCCTAGTAGGAGCTGTGCCGGGATGAGGAAAGATCTGACCGAGGTTGGCTTCCGCCGAACTGCTGGGGGAATTTCGCCGGGAGGGAGGCTGACTGCGATTGGGGGCCGGATTCCGCCTTGCCTGCTCCTGCGGGGAGCCCAACACAACCTCTCCCAACTCCTGAAGCCAAGTGGGAACCCGGGCATTAGGCTGGCTCTGGGCTAAAGCACCGGGGCCCGTGGCAAGGAAGATGCCCAAAAATGCTAGCCAGAAAACGGTTCGCGAAAGACAACCGAAATTGGCTAAGGGCCCTTTCCACCGGTCACCCTCGGCAACCCAGGCTGGAAGTCTAAGATAC
>Ga0308310_1000265_pt1 | contig 21734 bp, 19 predicted proteins | sample HotsprSampleMS65_FD_203672 | JGI IMG/M metagenome (GOLD analysis project Ga0308310, IMG submission 203672) | Hot spring phototrophic mat microbial communities from Mushroom Spring, Yellowstone National Park, Wyoming, United States - 20090730_MS65 ...
TACGGTAGCGCAGGATTTATCCTGCACCCTGTAGCGCAGGATTTATCCTGCAGGGGACAGGATAAATCCTATGCTACGGTTACGGTAGCGCAGGATTTATCCTGCACCCTGTAGCGCAGGATTTATCCTGCAAGGGACAGGATGAATCCTATGCTACGGCTACGGTTACGGTAGCGCAGGATTTATCCTGCATTCTGTAGATTTATCCTGCAGAGCGGAGAGCGTTCCTGTGCCCCTGCCTCAAATTGTCTCCATCCGAGAGGTCCAGGTGGAGAGCCGCCGGGTGCGCACCTTCGTCCTGGATACAGCGCTCCCGGAGGCCCAACCGGGGCAGTTCGTGATGCTCTGGCTCCCCGGCGTGGATGAAAAGCCCATTTCCATCGCTCATCCCGCTCCGCTGACGCTCACCGTCGCCCGCGTCGGCCCGTTCAGCACCGCGCTCCACCGGGTCCGGGAAGGGGACCGGGTGGGGGTGCGCGGGCCGTTCGGCCGGGGGTTTCACCTCCACCCGGACCGACCGGCCCTGCTGATCGGCGGCGGCTACGGCGTGGCCCCCTTGTATTTCCTGGCCTGTCATGCTGTCCGGCAGGAGATTCCCACCACCGTTGTGATGGGCGCCCGGCGGGCCAACGACCTCATCTATGTGGACCGCTTCCAGGCTCTGGGGGTGGAACTGGTGGTCGCCACCGACGACGGCTCCGCCGGTCAGCGGGGGACGGCGGTGGCGGCGGCGCAGGCCGTGGCCCGGCGCGATCCGCCTCCCGCCGTCTATGCCTGTGGGCCGGAGCCGATGCTGGTGGCCGTCCTGCGCCTCTGCCAGGAGTACTCCCTGCCCGGCCAGTTGAGCGTGGAACGGTACATGAAGTGCGGATTCGGTATCTGCGGACAGTGCGCACTGGACGGGATGCTGGTCTGCCTGGATGGGCCGGTCTTCTCCGCGGAGCAACTGGCCGGACTGACGGAGTTCGGCCGTTTCCGCCGCAATCCCACCGGTCGCCGGATGCCAGTATAGTCCCGTCACCATTTCGACCCGTGCGGTGGGATTGAATTCACCGCAAAGAACGCAAAGGGCGCAAAGATTGTACGTCATGTGCAACTTCAACTGATGGATTGGTAGCAAGCCGCCTCTGACCCCTCCTCATCCCCCCGGCCCCCTTCTCCTCCCCGAAACGGGGAGGAGAAGGGGGAGAAAAGGAGGGGTTTGAGGCGGGCGGCTTCGCCGCCCGCCTCAAACCCTTCTCAACTCCCCCTCCCCGCGCCGCACAGCGGCAGCGGGGAGGGGGAAGGGGCAAGCCGGCGTAATGCCCCAAAGGGCTCCAAATACCTCTGGGAAAAAACAAGTTGCACATGGCGTATTTTCTATCTCTTCGCGTTCTTTGCGCTCTTTGCGGTTTTCCAACTGCACAGGTGGCATTTTTGAGTCTCCTGCAAAAAGGTCATTTCACCGCCGAGACGCAGAGTACGCAGAGATTATACTGATGTAGAACTCTGCGCTCTCGGCGTCTCTGCGGTGAGTTTTTGCAGTGAAGTCATTTTTGCAACGTCACCCTGATTATGGTATAATCTTCCCAAATACCTGTCAGACCAGCATGTTCGGAGGGAGCAAGCATGAGAATCGGAGTTCTGACTGGAGGGGGCGACGTCCCTGGACTGAATCCCTGCATCAAGGCTCTGGTCTATCGGGCCGTGGATGAAGGCCATGAGGTCGTCGGCATCCGCCGGGGATGGGCCGGACTGCTGTACTATAACCCCGATGACCCTTCCCCTCAGCCGGAGAACGTGATCCCGCTGGATAAGGCCATCGTCCGCACCATTGACCGGACCGGTGGCACGTTTCTCCACACGTCCCGCACCAATCCCAGCCGGGTGGCGCCGGATAAAGCGCCCGCGTTTCTGAACCCGGAGCAGTTCCCGGTGGACAAAAACGGGAATGTGGACTTCACCACCCACGTCCTGCGGGTGCTGGAACACCTCAAGTTAGACGTCCTGGTGCCCATTGGCGGTGAGGACACCCTGGGATACGCGGCCCGCATCCATCGCGAAGGCTTCCCCATCGTCAGCATCCCCAAGACGATGGACAACGACGTCTTCGGCACCGACTACTGTATCGGTTTCTCCACCGCCGTCACCCGCAGCGTCCGCTTCATCCACCAACTCCGCTCCACCGCCGGCTCCCACGAGCGCATCTGCGTGGTGGAACTCTTCGGCCGTCATTCCGGCGAGACCTCCCTGATCGCCGCCTACCTGGCCGGGGCGGACCGGGCCATCATCTCGGAAGTCCCCTTTGACATTGAGAAACTGGCCCGTCTGCTGATCAAGGACAAGTATGAGAACCCCAGCCGTTACGCGATTCTGACCATCTCCGAGGGGGCCCGCGAGATCGGGAAAGACGTCATCCAGTCCGGCGTCCCCGACCCCTACGGTCACAAGAAACTGGGCGGCATCGGTGCGGTGACCGCCAAGCGGCTGGAGCAGATTACCGGCGAGGGGACGATGTGTCAGGAACTGGCCTACCTGATGCGCTCCGGCGAGCCCGACGCGCTGGACATCATGGTCGCCGTCAACTTCGCCAATACCGCGATGGACCTGATCCAGGAAAAGAAGTTCGGCCGGATGGTGGCCCTGCGGGAAGGGCGCTATACCGACGTGGACGCCGCATCGCCGACTCTGGGGGTCAAACACGTAGACGTACGGGCCCTGTACGATATAGACGAGTACCGGCCCAAAGTGATGCACGTCCACGGGAAGCCAATGTTTTTGTATTAAACGTAAAACGTAAAACGTGAAACGTGAAACGTGAAACGTGAAACGTAAAGCGTGAAACGCACGGCAGGAATGAGCCGGAGGCGGAAATGAAGCGCATTGCGGTGCTGACCAGCGGCGGTGATGGGCCGGGGCTGAACCCCTGCATCCGCGCCGTGACCCGGATGGCCATCCATCTGGGAGCAGAAGTGATCGGGGTCCGACGGGGGTACCTGGGCCTGATCAACGGCGAGGTGGTGGAACTGGACCGGCGGGCAGTCGGGGGCGTTATGGGCTACGGCGGCACCTTTCTGGGCACCGCCCGCTGCCCGGAGTTTCTGACCGAGAAGGGGCGCCGGGAAGCGCTGCGTACCCTCAACCGGCTGGATATAGACGGCCTGGTGGTCATCGGGGGTAACGGCTCCCTCACCGGCGCGCTGGAACTGCACCGCATGGGCTTCCCCGTCGTCGGCGTCCCTGCCACCATAGATAACGACGTCAACGGCACCGACATCGCCATCGGCGTGGACACCGCGCTGAACACCATCCTGGACGCCGTAGACCGCATCAAAGATACCGCCTCTTCCCACAATCGGGCCTTTCTGATTGAGACGATGGGGCGCAACTGCGGCTACCTGGCCCTCGCCAGCGGCGTGGCCGGCGGAGCCGAACTGGTCCTCATCCCCGAAGTGGAGACCACGATGGAAGAAGTGGCACGGGTCATCGGCGATACGTACGTGCGGGGGAAGGCCCACTGCATCATTATCGTCGCCGAGGGGTGGAAACCGGGCACCCGTGCCCTGGTGGACTATCTGAACAGCCGCCAGGAAGAATTGGGGTTTGAGATTCGCCTGACCGTTCTGGGGCACATCCAGCGGGGTGGGCGGCCGTCGGCCTTTGACCGGCTGCTGGCGACCCGGTTGGGCGCCGCCGCCGCCGAAGCACTGCTCCGGGGAGAAAGCGGCGTGATGGTGGGGTGGCGCCACGACCGGGCCGTCACCACACCGCTGGAGGAGGCAGTGGCGTTCTGCAAGGAGGTCAATCTGGAACTCTGGAAACTGGCAGCAGTGATGGAAATCTAACGGTCTTTGCCAGGAAACAGGGAGACTCAGGGGTTTGGGGCAGGCGGCTGTGCTACCTGCTCCAAACCTTTTTATTTCCCCTCTGGCTACCCGACAGTTTGAAATCAGGACACGGATACGCACGGGTTTCACGGATCAGCACGGATGAAATCTGTACATCCGTGCCCATCCGTGTCCCATTGAACGGGAAACAAAGGTAAGACGGGCATTTACGGCTTATCAATCCGTGTCTATCCGTAGCATCCGTGTGAATCCGTGTACTGCCCGATCAAAAGTGTCAGGTGACCAGATTTCCCCTCAAGTTCTGCGCCCTCTGCGTTCTCTGCGATGAAATCTACGGACTGCCGCTGAGAGCGACGGTCAGGTCGGCGCCGCAGGCCACCCGCAGGACGGGGATGCGCAGCGCCCGCAGTGCCTGCGCCAGTTCCTCCGTCCCGGACGGGCCGCCGAAGGTGGCGGCATCCAGCAGGACCACCACCGGGCGCAGCCCCCGACGGGTCATCTGGTCCGCGGCCAGCGCGACCTCCCGCCGGGTGGACGGGGTGATCAGGACGACGGTGCTCCCGCGCGGGAGGTGGCGGGCCTGCACGCCCAGGAGCGCAGCAAAGGAAAGGTCCCCGTCCGCCCGGACCAGCGCCAGAGATTCCAGCATCTTCCGCAGTTGCCGCCCGCCCCGGTCCGGGGGGAGGACGGTGAGCCCGGCCCCCTGGCAGACCAGCCCCACGGCCCGTCCCCGCCGCAGGAAGTACTGCCCCACCGAGGCCGCGATGGTCACCGCGTACTCCTCCGTAGAGGGTGGCAGGCCGACGGCGCGCAGGGGCTGCCAGAGCACCTCGTCGGCCGGAACGGTCGGGGCGGAGGGGAGGGCGTGGTGGACGGCGCGCTCGGCGTCCACAAAAATCCAGACCTCCGCCAGGGGGTCCAGTTCAAACTCTTTGACGATGAGCCGATCCCGGCGGGCCGTGCTGGGCCAGTGGATGCGGTTCAGGGGGTCGCCGGGGGCGTACTCCCGCACCCCGGCGGCGTTGGGGGTGATCTGGTGGGTGCGGCGGCGGAGGGCCTCACCCCCTGGCAGGAGCCCCGGCGGCGAGGGGAACGCGCGCACCTCCACCGTCATCGGGTAGACGACCAGGGTGGCGGTGGGGGGAAACTCCCGCCGGACGGGGAAGAGGCCGAAGGGGTCGCCCGAGCGCAGTTCGGTAGGGCCCAGGGGGAAGACGCCCCGAGAGGTCAGGCGGGTGCGGGCCAGGTAGCGGTACCGCTGACGGGGGCCGATCATGGAGAGCACCCGCGAGGCCCGGGAGTGGGGGAGAGAGGAGCGGTCGCGCACCTCCAGCCACAACCGGGTCCAGCGGCCCGGGTTGACGACCTCCAGCCGTTCCTCAAAGACCTGGCCCACCTGGGCGCGCAGGGTGCGCGCCTGACGGCGCACCTCCAGGCCGCGCAGCACCACCGCCGACCATACCCGGCAGACCAGGAGGAGGAGCCCCCAGAGGTAGGCCAGATGGGCGTAGAGGGGGTTGCCGGTGATGGCCAGGGCAATGGCGCTGGCGGCGAACAGTCCCAGGAGAAGCCAGAAATTCGGGGACACGGCGAACGTACAGAACTTGCCACGAATTTCACGAATTGGCGTAATTACCTACCACAAAGGTCACAAAGTACTCACGAAGGACACAAAGAGATAAAATATCATCCTTTGTGCCCTTTTTGCGGCCTTCGTGTCCTTCGTGGTTTTTATGAAACGGTTCTTGGGTAGGCAGTTACGAATTGGCACGAATTTTGTATCTTTTCATTCGTGTAAATTCGTGCCATTCGTGGCAAAACCGATTTTGTAGCACAGGCTTTAGCCTGTACAGCGCTACGTCTCTTCCGCGAAGTCTCCGCCGGGGACGGGCACCTGGCGGAGAATTTCCTCCACAATCTGCTCGGCGGTCACGTCCCGCATCCGGGCGGTGGGCCCGACGATCACCCGATGGCCCAGGGCGGGGATGGCCAGCGCCTTCACGTCGTCCGGGAGGACGAAGTCCCGCCCGTGGATGGCGGCCCGGGCCTGCCCGGCCCGGTAGAGGGTCAGGCTCCCGCGCGGGCTGGCCCCCAGATAGACGTCGGGGTACTGGCGGGTGCGGCGGGTCAGGTCCACGATGTACCGCTTCAGCCAGGGGGCCACGTAGACGGCCCGGACGGCCTCCTGGGCCTCCAGCAACTCCTCCACCGATGCCACCTGCTCCAGTTCCTCTATGGGGTGGCGGAACTGCTGCCGCTCCAGAATGCGGACCTCGTCCTCCGTCTCCGGATAGCCCAGGCGGATGCGCATCAGGAAGCGGTCCAGTTGCGCCTCGGGCAGGGGGAAAGTCCCCTCGTACTCTATGGGGTTCTGGGTCGCCAGCACCATGAAGGGACGGGGCAGGGGGCGGGTGACGCCGTCCACGGTGACCTGCCGCTCCTCCATGGCCTCCAGAAGCGCGGCCTGGGTCTTGGGGGTGGCCCGGTTGATTTCGTCGGCCAGGACAATCTGGGCCATGATGGGGCCGGGGCGGAACTCAAACTGGCGGGTGGCCTGGTTGTAGATGGAGACCCCGGTGACGTCGCTGGGGAGCATATCGGGCGTGAACTGGATGCGGCTGAAGGAGCAGCCCAGGGAGCGGGCGATGCTGCGGGCCAGCATCGTCTTGCCCGTGCCGGGGACGTCCTCAATGAGCAGGTGGCCCTGGCAGAGCAGGCCGATGACGGCCAGTTCCACCGCCTCCCGCTTGCCCACGATGACCCGTTCTACGTTGGCGATGAGACGTTCGGCGAAAGACTGGATGGAAGACATCGTGAAGACGTGAAACGTGAAACGTAAAACGTAAAAAAGGGGACGGCCTGCCTGCAGACCGCCCCCCTTTTCGGCAATCCTCCGGTTACTGCGTCCCCCGCAGGCGCGGGTCCAGCGCGTCCCGCAGACCGTCTCCCAGGAAGTTGAAGGCAAACATCGTGATGGAAAGAGCCAGCGCCGGGAGGATGGCCTGCGGCGGGTAGGTGCGGATGGCCTGGCTCCCCTCGGAAATCATAGAGCCCCAACTGGGGGTCGGCGGGTTGACGCCCAGACCGATGAAACTCAGGAACGCCTCGGTGGTGATGTAGCCGGGGATGGCCAGCGTGACAGTGATGACCAGGGGGCCCAGGATGTTGGGCATGATGTGGCGGAAGATGATGCGCAGGTGGCTGGCACCCACCGCTCGCGCGGCCAGCACGAAATCCTGCTCCCGGACGGAGAGGACCTGCCCCCGGGCCAGCCGGGCCGTGCCCATCCATGCCGTCAGGCCAATGCCAATGAAGATGAAGAGCATCCCACCGAAGCGCTCGTCAATCTTGTTCATCGTATACGCGAAGGTTCCGGGCTCGCTCTGGGCAAACGTGGACCGGAAGAAGGCCATCATCAGGATGATCAGCAGCAGGCTGGGGAAGGCGTACATCAGGTCCACGAAGCGCATCATAATGTTGTCCACCCACCGGCTGAAATAGCCCGAAACAAGCCCGTAGATCGTTCCCACCACCAGTGCGATGAGAGGCCCCACAAATGCGACCGAAAGGGAAATCTGCGTACCATAAATCAGGCGGCTCAGCATATCGCGCCCCACATAGTCAGCCCCCAACAGGAATTTATCGGAGATGACCGCGTAGGGCTTCATCATCGGGAAAATGCTTAACATCCATGCGGGAATTGCGTTGGCCGCGGGGCGGTCCTGCACATCGTACGGATAGGGCGCGATGTATTTGGCGAAAATCGCGGTCAGGGTCAGCAGGAGAACCAGCACTCCTCCCAGGATGGCCGCTTTGTTGCGGGACAGACGATACAGGGCGTCGGCCCAGAGACTGGCTGTCTTGCGCCGCTGGGGGAGAGCGGTCCGCAACGCTTCTACACGACTGGATTCAGACATACTTTCCTCCTGCTCACTATTCATACCGGATGCGCGGGTCCAGCCAGGCGTACGTGATATCCACTACCAGATTGGCCAGAACCAGGAAAATCGCGTACAGCAGGATGGTGCCCATAATGACCGGGTAATCCCGGTTGGTGACGCTGACGATGAAATACTTGCCCAGACCCGGGATGCCGAAAATCTGCTCGGTGACAAAGGTACCGGTCACCACAGCGGCGAACATCGGGCCCAGCACGGTGACGACCGGGATGAGGGAGTTGCGCAGCGCATGCCGCAGGACAACTATCCGTTCCGGCAGACCTTTGGCCCGGGCTGTGCGGATGTAGTCTTCCCGGATGACCTGGAGCAGACTGGCGCGGGTCAGACGGGCGATGATGGCCGATTGCCCCAGGCCCAGTGCGAAGGCCGGCATAATCACGTAGCGCCAGAAGTTCCAGGAAAGGTCTCTGGGGATGAAGAAAAGGATGTACGGCGGCTTGGCCCCCCAGCCGGTGGGGGGAAGCCACTTGAGCATCACACCAAAAATCCAGACCAGGATAGGCCCCAGCGCGATGACCGGCACCGATACGCCAAAGATGGCGATGCTCATACCGAGATAGTCCCAGACGGTGTTTTGCTTTAACCCGGCAAGGATGCCCATCGGGATGCCGATCAGCACAGCGATCGTGAGCGCTGCAACGCCCAGTTGGAAAGAGACCGGGAGTTGCTCCCGGATGATGTCGTTGACCGTTCGGCTCCGAGAACTGTAAGAGGGGCCGAGGTTCATCCAGCGGAAATAGTACCCGTTCCAGAGTTTAATGTTAATGAGATATTCTTCCAGAACCGGGGTTGGCTTACGAGCCGTGATCCGGGGGATCAATACATCGTTCAGATAGCGCAGGTACTGTTTCCCGAAGGGTTCATCCAGGTGGTAACGGGCCTCCAGATTTTTCAGGATCTCCGGTGGGAGGCTCTTTTCCCTGTCAAACGGCCCCCCGGGCACTGCGCGGGTCAGCGCAAAGGTTACAAAGGAAAGAACCAACAACACCAGCAATGTCCACAGAAATCGGCGAGCGATATAGCGACCCATAAAGATTCCTCCGGAGAGGTGGGCAGGGCCCATATGGGCCCTGCCCAGATTGGCCGTCAGGCTCCGTTACGGCTGCAAGCTCCACTTCTCCAGCATCTCATGGCCGTGCTGGGAGAGGGTGCGGTTCACATATGGCTTGGTAACGGTGACGCGGGTGTACCAGTAGATAGGAGCGATGGCCGCGTCCTCCCAGACCAGAATCTGCTCGGCCTGGGCATAGAGGTCCATCCGCTTGACTGGGTCCATCTCCCGCGCCGCCTTGACGACCAGTTCCTCAAACACGGGGTTCTCCCAGTTGATGCCGCCACCGTCCGCCGGGTTGGAGGAGCCGCCTTTGGCGAAGACCTCGCGAGTCCAGTTGTTGGCATCCGGGTAGTCCATGCACCAGCCCAGCCGCCAGATGTGCGGGGCATCGGCGGTGCGGATGGTCTTCAGGTAGACCTTCCATTCCTGGTTGGTGACGGTTACCTGGATGCCCAGGGTCTCCTTCCACATCGCGGAGATGGCTTCGGCGATCTTCCGGTGAGCCTCGGACGTGTTGAACATGAGGATGATCTCGGGGATCTGGCTCACGTCCGTGTAGCCCATCTCGTCCATGTAGGCCTTCAGTTCAGCCTTGGCCTTCTCCGGGTCGTATTTGACGCCCAGGTCGGGGTACTTCTCCGGAGTCGGGCATCCGGCCATACCGGGGCGGCAGAACCACTGGGCCGGGGGCTGCCCACCTTTCAGGACGTTGTCGCTCAGCCCCTGCCGATCAATGGCCAGCGAGAGCGCGCGGCGCAGATGGACGTTGTCCACCGGCGGCTTCTTGGTGTTGAAGCCGTAGTAGTAGGTGCAGGCCAGCGGCGCGATCACCAGTTCTTTAGAGAGAACCGGATCCGCCTTCACCCGGTCAATGTCCGGCAGCGGCACACCCGCCACATCCAGGTTGCCTGCCTCGTACTCGGCGAAAGCCGGGGACGCATCCAGCATCGTGAACTTAATCTCCTCAATGCTGGCCTGCGGGGAACTCGGGATACCGGGCCAGAAGGGATTCTTGACAATGACGAGGTAGGAGTCGTGCACCCACTCCTTCAGCGCGTAGGGGCCGTAGGACTGGTTGAAGCCCGGCTCGGTCCAGCGGTCACCCTTCTCCTCAATGATCCACTTCGGCATAGCATGGGCCACCCACATCCCGATGATGTTCAGGTTGTAGGCCGCCGGCTCGTTGAAGGTGACCTGGAGGGTGTAGTCGTCCAGCGCCTTGGCGCCCACACCATCAAACAGCGCCTGCTTCTCCTCGTCGCTCAGCGCGCCCAGGTCCGCCGAGTTCAGTTCACCGCAGCCCTTCAGGGCGAAGGCCAGCACGTAGGCGTAGTCTGAGGCCGTCTCGGGGTTGCAGGTCCGCTTGATGCCGTACTCAAAGTCGTGGGCGGTCACAAAGCGAGGATTGCCCTCATCATCCAGGACCTGCTCCACCTCCTGACCGTTCCAGCGCACCCAGGGAATGCCCTGGCGCAGTTTGAAGGTGTAGACCGTCCCGTCCGGGGAGATCTCCCAATTCTCGGCCATACCCGGCAGAATCTCCAGGGTGACTTCGTCCAGGCGGGTGAGGCCAACGGTGAGCATATCAATGACCTGGACGGAGGACGTATCGGTCGCCAGGGCCGGGTCCAGCGTCGGAACATCGCCCGGACCCAGATTGAGGCGCAGGATGTTGGGGCGAGTCGGCGGCACGGGGGTCGCCGTCACCACAATCTGCTCGGTCTTGCCGGGGACGGTCACCACCACGGTCTGCACCTGGGGCTTGCAGGAGGTGACCACCAGCGCGGCCAGCACGGCCACAATGGCCACGAGAGACCACTTCTTGGACATCTTCCTCCTCCTTAATCTTGGAATGTGAATGATTGGGATGGAACTGTAATGGGATGGTTGGGAACGGTTCCTCGCCTCACCGATAGGCACCACCTCCTTTCAGGAAACGGGTTCCGGAGCACCGGCGATATTGTAGAACTGCAGCATCTCCTCCCAGAAGAGGGTCCGTCCGTCCTCAAAGACAACGACGCGCTCCGCATGAGCGATTTCCCGCGCTTCCGGGGGAACATAGGCTCCGGCCACTGCGGGAACCGCCGGGAGGCCCGCCTTCCGCAACAGAAGCGCGCTCCCGGGCCCGGCGGATGTCGTCCCGGTCCACCGTCGCGGAAATCTCCAGCGCCAGCATCACCTCCGGCCGCTGGGGGTGATACCGGAGGCGCCCGGAAACGATGAGGTCCAGTTGGACCAGGCCCTCTATCTCTTTGGGCGTCAGGTACTGCTCCAGCAGGTCCTCTATATCCGTCGGCACCATCACCCGGATGGAACGGAGCCGGGAGCCAAAGTAGGCCGATGCCTTCTCCCGGTAATTCATCTCCAGATAGAAGCCCTTCAGCCGGGCCATATCGCTGCTGAGGGTCCGCAGGGAATCGGCCAGCGCGTTGACGGATCCGACCAGGTTCTCAACGGTGAGTTCCAGCCGGAGCAGGTGGTCGGAGATCCGCCGCTGGACCTCCACCAGTTCCTGAACCTGGAGAGCCGTCTGGCGCTGAAGTTCCACCAGTTCCTGGACGGTCTCCGGCAGGGCCAGCAACTCCCGCGTCAGCACCACCTGGCGGACGCGCTCCAGCCACTCCGGGCGCTCCTCCAGCACCCGGAGCAGGTCCTCCCAGGTGATCTCGGCCGTCAGAGTTTCCTGGTCAGTACGCACATTTCCCCCCTCAGCGTGAGCCGGTCGTCATTCAGACCAGCGCAGACCGGAGGGCCTGCTCCCAGCAGGCGATACTCCCATCGGTGACCAGAGTCACCCCCTCCACTTCGGCTTTGTGTGCGGCCTCGGCAAGGGCCTGCAGACCCGCCGCCACCGGCACTACCCGAAGGCCGGCCTTCCGCAGAAGCGCCGCCCGCTCCCGGGCCCGCTCCACGTCCCATTTATCCACCACACTGGAGACCTCCACCGCCAGCCACACCTCCGGCCGCTCCGGATGGTCCCTCAACCGACCGCGCAACAGCAGGTCCAACTGGAAGAGGTCATCCACTTCCTCCCGGGAGAGGCTTTTTTCCAGCAGGTCCTCTATTTCCGTAAAAGGTACGACCCGGATAGAGCGGAGGAGGCGGCCGAAGTAGGCGTAGGGCTTATCCCGGTACGCCATCTCCAGGAGTCTCCCCTTGATGTCCCCGACCGTGCCCTCCAGACGGGAGACCGTCTGGGTCAGCCGGAAGACGGCCTGAGCCAGTTCGTGGACCTGAGCGGAGACTTCCTTCAGGGCCCCCACCAGTTCCTGGACGGTGGCTTCCAGGCGGGCCAGGCGGTCCTCCGCCGAGGCCAGCCGCTCCTCCACCGAGGCCAGCCGCTCCTCGTGTTGCCGCTGAACCTCCACCAGTTCCTGGACGGTGGCTTCCAGGCGGGCCAGGCGGTCCTCCACCGAGGCCAGCCGCTCCTCCACCGAGGCCAGCCGCTCCTCGTGTCGCCGCTGGGCCTCCACCAGTTCCTGGACAGTGGCTTCCAGGCGGGCCAGTCGGTCCTCCACCGAGGCCAGCCGCTCCTCGTGTCGCCGCTGGGCCTCCACCAGTTCCCGGACGGCGGCTTCCAGGCGGGCCAGGCGGTCCTCCACCGAGGCCAGCCGCTCCTCATGTCGCCGCTGGGCCTCCACCAGTTCCCGGACGGCGGCTTCCAGGCGAGTCAGCCGCTCCTCGCCCCGCCGGTGTGCCTCCACCAGTTCCTGGACGGTGGCTTCCAGGCCGGCCAGCCGCTCCTCGCCCCGCCGGTGTGCCTCCACCAGTTCCTGGACGGTGGCTTCCAGGCTGGCCAGCCGCTCCTCGCCCCGCCGGTGTGCCTCCACCAGTTCCTGGACGGTGGCTTCCAGGCCGGCCAGCCGCTCCTCGTGTCGCCGCTGAACCTCCACCAGTTCCTGGACGGTGGCTTCCAGGCGGGTCAGCCGCTCCTCGCCCCGCCGGTGTGCCTCCACCAGTTCCTGGATGGTGGCTTCCAGGCGGACCAGCCGCTCCTCGCTCTGCCACTGAGCCTCGGCCAGCCCCTGGATCGCGGCCTCCACGCGGGTCAGACGTTCCTCGCCCCGCCGGTGCGCTTCCACCAGTTCCCGGATCGCCTCCGGCAACGAGAGCAGTTCCCGCGTCAGCACCACCTGGCGGACGCGCTCCAGCCACTCCGGGCGCTCCTCCAGCACCCGGAGCAGGTCCTCCCAGGTGATCTCGGCCGTCACGGTGCTTTTTGCGGTATCCGGCATTATCATCCCCTCCGCATCGGCCAGGGGGATGTCGTCTGTGTTCTGTCGTCCGTCGTCTGTGGTCTGTGGTCTGCGTCACACCCGATAGCAGGCCACCCAGTGGCCCGGCTTTACTTCCCGGTACTCTGGCTCCGCCTCGTAGCAGACGTCCATCGCCACCGGACAGCGGGTGTTGAAGTTGCAGCCTTTCGGCGGATTGGCCGGGCTGGGAATCTCGCCCTTCAGAATGATGCGCTGCCGCTTTTCCTCTATCTCCGGGTCCGGCACCGGCACCGCGCTCATCAGCGCCTGGGTGTACGGATGCAGCGGGTTCAGATAAATCTCGTCCCGGTCGGCCAATTCCACAATCTTGCCCAGGTACATCACCGCCATCCGGTCGCTGATGTGGCGGACCATGCTCAGGTCGTGGGCGATGAAGAGATACGTGAGCCCGAACTGCTCTTGGAGTTCCTCCAGCAGGTTGACCACCTGGGCCTGGATGGAGACGTCCAGCGAGGAGATGGGCTCATCGCAGACAATCAGGTCGGGGTTCAGGGCCAGGGCGCGGGCGATGCCGATGCGCTGCCGCTGACCGCCGGAGAACTCGTGCGGGTAGCGGTTCACAAAGTACGGGTTCAGACCGACCACCCGCAGCAACTCCTGCACCCGCTCCTCCTTCTCCTTGCCCCGGGCGACGCCGTGGACCTCCAGCGGCTCGGCGATGATGGCCCCCACGGTCATCCGGGGGTTCAGGGAGGCGTAGGGGTCCTGGAAGATAATCTGCATCCGGCGGCGCATCCGGCGCAGTGCGTTGCCCTTCAACTTCAGGAGGTCCACCCCGTCAAAAATGATTTGGCCGGAGGTCGGCTCATAGAGGCGCAGGATGGTGCGCCCGACGGTGGTCTTCCCGCAACCCGTCTCCCCCACCAGTCCCAGGGTCTCGCCCTTGTAGATGTCAAAGGTGACGTCGTCCACGGCCTTGACGTCCCCGATGTGGCGCTGGAAAATGACCCCACGGGTGATGGGGAAATACTTCTTGAGGTGAATGACCTGAACCAGGGGAACTCGTTCGGCGGCCATTAGCGGCTCCTCCCTGCAAGTTCTTCCCAACGCCAGCAGGCGACCAGATGATTGGCCGTATCCGCTTCCTTGAGAGACGGCCTCTCTTCCACGCACCGGTCCACCGCGTAGGTGCAGCGGGGGACAAAGGGGCAGCCCGGCGGCAGGTCAATCAGGTCGGGCGGGAGGCCGGGGATGGAGACCAGTTTGGTCCCCGGCGCCTCGTCCAGCCGGGGCAGCGACCCCAGAAGCCCCATCGTGTAGGGGTGGCGGGGCCGCTTGTAGATGTCTTTGACGTTGCCCCGCTCAATGATGAACCCGGCGTACATGACGTTGATCCGCTGGGCCAGCCGGGCCACCACCCCCAGGTCGTGGGTGATCCACATCACCGCCATGCCCAGTTGCTCCTGGAGCCGCTTCACCAGGTCAATAATCTGGGCCTGGATGGTGACGTCCAGCGCGGTGGTGGGCTCGTCGGCGATGAGGAGTTTGGGGTTACAGGAGAGGGCCATCGCGATCATCGCCCGCTGGCGCATACCGCCGGAGAACTGGTGGGGGTAGTCATCCAGGCGGGTCTTCGCCTCCGGGATGCCCACCATTGTCAGCAGTTCTTCGGCCCGCTCCCGGGCCTGTTTGTCGTCCATCCCCTGGTGGAGTTTGAGGGCCTCCATAATCTGGAAGCCGATGGTGAAGACCGGGTTGAACGAGGTCATCGGGTCCTGGAAGACCATCGCGATCTCCGCCCCGCGCACATGGTGCATCTCGGCCTCGCTCAGTTGCAGCAGGTCGCGCCCGTCAAACCAGACCTCACCGCCCTCAATCTTCCCCGGAGGGCTGGGGATGAGGCGCATAATGGAAAGGGCGTGGACGCTCTTGCCGCATCCACTCTCGCCGACCACGCCCAGAATCTCTCCCTCCTCCATTGTGTAGGAGATGCCGTTGACGGCGTGGACGACCCCGTCCTGGGTGTAGAAACGGGTGACCAGGTTCCTGACGTCCATCAAGATAGCCATAAAGACTCCTTGCTCCTGAAAGTAGTAACAGGTCTACGCGACCCGCATCAGCAGAAGGTCGTACCGCCACAGCAGCAGGCTGCCAGCGGAGGAGAACGGTGCGATGAGAATGGGTTCAAAGGGATGTTTCGGATAATAAGCGGGATTGTTGCGCCAGGCAGGGGAAATCGGAGGAAACAGAGAAGCGACGCGCCGGATGATTCGCCGCCATACGCGCGGGGATGGCTTCGCGTTGCCCCATCGGTCCTGTAGAGATTGAGCGATCAAAACATCCAGTGCGTCCATCTCTCCCTGTACCGGCTCACGTCAACTCATACACCACACCGCGCCGGGGCTGCCACTCCGCCAGGCGCTCCTTCAGCGCTTCCCGCCCATAGTGGAGGCGAGATTTGACTGTTCCCTCCGGGACCTCCAGAATTTCAGCGATTTCTTTCAGGCTCAACCCTTCCAGGTAGTAGAGGACAATCACCACCTGCTGGGGAAGGGGCAGGGTACGGATGGCCTCCCGAACCTTTTCCTGAATTTCCTGCTCCTCCACCGTCCCTTCCACGCGAAGGGGAGCGGTCCAGCGCTCCACCAGTTTACTCAGCAAGACCGACCAGCGCTGACGGTGGTTTATCCAATCGCAACTCAGGTTAATCGCCACCCGATAGAGCCATGGCCCTACCGGAGCATCCGTACGGATGCGGTCGGCGTGGGTGAGGAGCCGGATGAAGCACTCTTGAAGAACGTCCTCTGCGGCTCCCGGGTCCCGGGTGATCGCCAGGGCAGTGCGGAATATAGGGGCTTGATACTTCTCGTACAGTTCGGCCAGTGCGGCCGTATCCCCCCGGCGCAGCCGGGCGACCAACACTCCATCCGGGATGTCCGGCCGATCGGAAGTTTGAGACTCCATATATAATACCGCGTTGAGGGGTAAAAGGTTCAAATCAGCGGACTTGTAGCAGTCCAAGTATACCACACCTTAATGAACGGCGCAACCGGCGCAGGATTCCCAAAATAACGAAACTCATCAGCCACCGGGCTTCGGCCCCTGCCCCATCACCACCCGGAACGCCCGCGCGGTGAGAACGGGGCGGAGGACGCAATCCGGGGGCAGTTCGGAGGCCAGGTCCAGGCCCAGGCCGGGGTGGGCCTGGATAGCCGCCACGGTCCACTCAGGGGCATCCAGAAACTCGGCGAGGGCCGCCGGGGCCACCGTTAGCAGGCCGAAGAGGTCGCCCCGGCGGGGGCGGCCCAGGGGCCGGCCCAGAAAGGTCACAATCGCCAGCGCGTCGGGCATCTCGGAGCCACCCAGTTGGGGCGGGAGCAGATTGACGATGTAGGGGTGGGCCTCCAGCCCCGGCGGGCCGGCGGGAATCTCCAGGTAGCCCGCCATCTGCCACTCGTGGAGCAGGACGGTATGGGGCGGCGTCTCCAGCGCCAGGCCCACCCCCAGTTCCTCCTGCACTTCCCTCCGCAGGGCGGTCAGGGCGTCTTCCCCGGCGTGCAGGCCGCCGCCGATGCCGCCGATGCCCACCGAGAGGACGCCGTCCGGGCGACGGGCCCAGTAGCGGGGACGCTGCACCTCAAAGTACCAGGCCTCGTCGTCCCGCAGGATGACGGAGACGCCGATCAGGGAAATCCGCCGCTCCGTCAGCAGTGGGTGAGTGCCCTCCAGGGCCGGCAACAGGGCGAAGATGTCAGGCATCAGAGATGATTCTGGATGAACTGGTAGGTCTTCTCGGCCACGAACTCCCACTCGCTATCCACGGTGATGCAGTGGCCGGAGTTGTACAGGACGACCAGTTTCTTATCCCGGGAACCGGCCCGCTCATACGTGTACGGGCCGCTGCGGGGGTGGATGGCCTGGTCCAAAGTGCTGTAGATGACCAGCAGCGGGCAGGTGATCCGGGGGAGCAGGCGCCGGACGCGCCGGGTCAGTTTCAGCAGTTCGTGGGCGGCGAAGACGGGATTTTCTTCGTAACTCCAGAGGCGCAGGTCGGCCTCCGGGTCGGTCAGGTCCTTCTCCGGCGACTTGGCCCGTTTGGTGATGAAGTACTTGAGGACCGGGGTCAGGTAGATGAGCCGGTCGGCGACGATGGTCGCCGGGGAGTACGCGACGGCGCCGGGGAGTTCGGGGTGGTGGGCGGCCAGGTACAGGGTCAGGACGGCGCCCATGGAGAGCCCGCCGACGAAGACCGTCTCGCAGCGGGCGCGCAGGTCGGTCAGCGCGCGCTCCACGTGACCGGTCCAGTCGGTCCAGCGGCAGCGGTTCATCTCCTCCACCGTCGCCCCGTGGCCGGGGAGCAGAGGCGCGTAGACGGTGAGCCCCCGCTGGTGCAGGTATTCCCCCACCAGCCGCATCTCCGGCGGGGAGCCGGTGAAACCGTGAATCAGCAACATGCCGACCGGCCCACCTTCCAACAGAAACGGCGAGGGGTCCAGATGGGGATGTCGGGTCATGATGTCCTCCGCATTCGTGTCTCATTCGTGCCATTCGTGGCATTCGTGGACTCATTCGTGGAGTTGGTCCAGTCCTGCCACCAGCAGGTCCAGCGCGGCCTCGGGGGTCATGTCCCCGGTTTTGATGGCCAGGTCCAGGTCCAGCAGGTAGCGGTAGATACGTTCCAGTTGGGGCAGGGTGAAGTTGGCGCTCTGGGCGTGGAGTTTGCGGGCAACGAAGGGGTGCAGACCCAGCATTTGAGCAATGGATGCCGGATTTTCCCCCCGCCCGGCCAGGTCCTTCACCATAATGATGAGCCGGAACTGGCGGACGACCATGGCCAGAATGCCCAGCGGGTTCTCCCCCGCGTCCAGCAGCCGGTGGAGGAGAATTGCCGCCTGGCGGCCCTCGCGCCGGCCCAGCGCGTCCACCAGGTCAAACACCACGGCCTGCTGGACGTAGGGCACCAGTTGGGCCACGTCGTCGGCGGTGACGGCCCGCCCGGGGCCGGCGTAGGTGACCAGTTTGGCGATCTCCCCGTCCAGCAGGCGCAGGTCGCCGGGACCGATGACCTGGGCCAGGTGGACGGCCGCGTCCCGCTCCATTTCTCCGCCGTGCATGCGGGCGCGCTCCTGAATCCAGCGGGGGAGGGCCTCCGGAGAAGGCGGTTCAAATTGTCGGACGAACCCCTCCTCCCGCCCGGCGGCGTATTTCAGAACGGGATGGTCCTCGGCCAGGGGGCCGTCCTCTACGAAGACCAGCCGGGTCGTCTCCGGCAGAGTCTGAAGGAGACGGACCACTCCGTCCAGGAGCCCCCGCTCCTTCCCGCGCCCCAGCCGGGTCAGGAGACCGGTGACCAGCACCAGCCGCCGGTCGGCCAGAAAGGGCACCGTCTCACAAGCGCGGCGGAGTTCCTCCAGGCTCACGGTGCGCCCGTCCAGGTGGACGGTGTTCAGTTCGCCCAGTTCGCCCATCCGGCGGCGCAGGTCGGCGACGGCCTCGCTGCGGGTGAACTCGTCGCTGCCGTGGAAAATGTAGAAGCGAGGGCTATCCATGTTTGATTAACCACGAAGGACACGAAGGAACACGGTAATTACCTACCACAAAGGGCACAAAGTACTCACAAAGGACACAAAGAGATAAAATATCATCCTTTGTGCCCTTTGTGCGGCCTTCGTGTCCTTCGTGGTTTTTATGAAACGGTTCTTGGGTAGGCAGTTACGGAACACGAAGGTTTTTTTTCGTGTCTTTATAACCACGAAGGGCACGAAGGAACACGAAGGTTTTTCGTGCCTTTCGCGCTTTTCGTGTCTTTCGTGCCTTTCTCGTCTTTCTCGCCTTTCGTGCCCTACACCCCTTCAGTATAGACGTGGTGGATGACCATCGGGCCGCGCTCTTCCCGGACGACCGCCACCACCCGCAGGTTCCCCACGCGCGGGTCGGTGGTCAAGGAGGCCTGAAGGGCCAGCCCCAGCCGCTGGCCCAGGATGAAGCCCAGGGTGGTGACCAGGAGGACAGTCGGCAGGCGGCCCAGCCACTCCGTCACGCTGCGGCGGCGGGGGGAGAGGACAAGAAACGCCCCCAGCCCCGCCAAGGTGCCGGCCGCGACAGCGTTGGTGCCGCAGGTGGGGTGGACCGCCAGGTAGTGCTCCCCCGCCCGCAGCCGCTCCAACGCCTCCTGCGCCGCCTCCTGGACGGCGTCAGTCGGAAGGTCACCGTACAAGATGAACCCGTTCGGGGTAGACCGCCCCATCACGTGCAAGTCCCGGTAGCGGCGGGAGAGGACGTGAATGGTCGCATGCTCCAGGGCATGATTCCGTCGGACCCGGTCTATCAGTGGATGGTCCAGAAAACCCATGCCGCCTCCTTATGGCGCTTCCAGTTCCCGATACCGCTCGGGAATTTCTGCCGGGTGTGCAATCACAATCAGACGGAAGCGGGTGCTTCCGTAGGGATGGCAGGTGACCAGCGTCACCCGCTCGTCATCGGTGGGTTGAATGTAGCGGGCATTGGCCTGCCGGACTTCCAGCGGCTGCCCGGCCTCCGGCAACAGGAGCACCTCGTCCACCCGATACAGGAAGACCATGGAACCGGAATACACAATGAGAGGGTCGCCCGGCTGGACTTTATACAGGAACCGGAACGGCCCGTTCTCCGGCCAGTTATGGCCGTTGAGGACGGTATTCCCCGGCCAGCCCAGCGGGGCGGAGGTTTCATGCCAGCCCACGTAGGGCGCATCCGGGACCACCCACACCGGCTGCCGGGCCCCGGCCACCTCCTGCATCTCCCAGTGGGTCGGGATAACGGGCGCATCTATGCCCACGGAGGGGACAACGACGCGGGTGGGAGGATAGATGGCCGGGGTCGGAGTGGGAGTAGGGGGCAACGGAGTTGGCGTCCAGGTGGGAGGCAGCGCGACCGTTGGTGTGGGCGTCGGGACCGCTGTATCGGTCGGCGTTGCCGGGAGCGGCGACGGGGAGAGAGTCGGCAGGTCGGGCGGCAGCGGAGAGGACACGGGCAGAGGGAGCCCGGAGGCCAGTTGAGGCCCGGCCACGACCCCTCCGGCCATCAGTAACACCATTCCAACCCAGATTAACAAGCCGGAGGTACGGCTCCGGCTGGAAGGAGTTCGGTCCAGCATATCTCCTCCATTCTCTGGGGTGACGGAAGGGGCAGGTTATACCGACCTGCCCGTTCCCCGGGCCCGCGCCGATGCGCGCCCGGATTTTGATTATAGCCCAATAGCGCGCAGCGGTCAAACGGGGTAGGCCTGAATTTTGCGACGGGCGACTTCGCCGCCCGCCGCGAAATCCCCCAATCTCAATATGGCCGGATGATTCCCCCCTTCCACCCGAAAGAGGGCCGCCCGCTGGCGCTACAGGTAGCGCAGGCTGTCAGCCTGCATCGGCCGGATGATTCCCCCCTCCACCCGAAAGAGGGCCGCCCGCTGGCGGAACTCCGGGCTGAACATCTCCGGGTCGGTGGCAGTCAGAATGGCCTGCTCCACCCGGTCCACCTGGGAGAGCAGGAAGGCCCGCCGCTGGCTGTCCAGTTCCGCCAGCACCTCGTCCAGCAGGAGAACGGGGGCCTCCCCCGTCGTCTCCTGCATCCAGGCCAGTTGCGCCATTTTGAGGGCCAGGACTGCCGTCCGCTGCTGGCCCCGGGAGCCGAAAATCCCCAGGTCCACATCGCCCACCAGGAAGCGCATCTCGTCCCGATGGGGGCCGGTCAACGTCATCCCCCGCTCTATCTCCTCCTTCCGCCGCTGGCGCAGGCGCTGCAGGAATGCCCGCTCCAGGTCCTCCACCGACACCCCCGGCGGGGGGCCGCCCGGTTCTCCGGGTTCCAGGTGGGGCGCCAGACTCATCTGGTAGGTCAGCGCGGGCGGACGGGCGGGGTCAAAGTTGGGCTGATATTCCAGACGGAGCCACTCCCGCCCGCCGGTCAGTTCCGCGTGCAGGGGGCCGGCGTGGCGGGAGAGGTCGGCGACCATGCGGCGGCGCCCCCGGGCGACGATCACCCCGCTGCGCGCCAGTTGCTCGTCCAGCGGGTCCAGTTGGGCCGGATCGCCGCCCTCTTCGGCCAGGTGGCGCAGGAGGGCGTTCCGCTGCCGCAGCGTCTCCGTGTACGTCTCCAGCGCGGCGGCGTAGGCCGCGTCCACCTGGGCGAGCGTCGCGTCCAGATAGTCGCGCCGGCCGGACGGAGGGCCCGACACCAGGTCCACGTCCTGGGGCAGGAAGAGGACGACGTTCAGGCGGCCGGTCAGGTCCCGCAGGCGCCGGGGGCGGCGGTCCACGCGGACGCTTTTCTGGAGCCGGACGGCGCCGTTGGCACTCGGGGCCAGGCTCAGGGCGATGGCGATTTCCCGCACCTGCTGGCGCCCGACCACCTCCGCCCGCAGATGAGCGTAGGAGAGCCCCTCCCGCTCCGCGGCCCAGTTGATCAACTGGCGGTCCACGGCGGTGAGGGGGGAGCGGCCTGTTGCCAGGTAGTAGATGGCCTCCAGTAGGGACGTCTTTCCCTGCGCGTTACCGCCCACCAGGAGGACCGGCTGCGGGGGCCATTCTATCTCCAGGCGGATGTAGTTGCGGAAGTTTTCCAGGCTGAGAGAACGGACGCGCATGGACGATCAGTTGTAACTGTTCAGCCTCACCCCTCCCCCAGCGGCTTCGCCGCTACCGCC
>Ga0308310_1000266_pt1 | contig 21684 bp, 16 predicted proteins | sample HotsprSampleMS65_FD_203672 | JGI IMG/M metagenome (GOLD analysis project Ga0308310, IMG submission 203672) | Hot spring phototrophic mat microbial communities from Mushroom Spring, Yellowstone National Park, Wyoming, United States - 20090730_MS65 ...
TTCTATGAGTATGGCCCAACTCTCCCAGAGGGTCGGCACCCTCCTGCAGGACCCGGAGCGGCAGATTGTGGGCAGTTTCGTCCTCAACGAAGTGGCGTTCGGACTGGAGAATCTGGGACTCCCGCGCGCCGAAATCCAGGCCCGGGTGAATGAAGTGCTGGCGTATCTGGGCATCTCCCACCTGCGGGACCGGGAGACCTTCCACCTCTCCGGCGGGGAGAAGCAGAAGGTGGCCCTGGCGGGTGTCCTGGCGATGCGGCCCGGCGTTCTGCTGCTGGACGAGCCGCTGGCCAGTCTGGACCCCGTCAGCGCGCAGGAGGCGCTGGCCCTTTTCCGCCGCCTGGCCGACGAAGGGGTCGCGGTCATCCTGGTGGAGCATCGGGTGGAGGACGCCCTGAGCATTCGCCCGGACCGGGTGCTGTTTATGCAGGACGGTCGGGTCACCTACGACGGCACCCCGGACCGGATGACCGAGGCGGTGGACTACCGGCAGGTCAAGTTGCCGGCCCCGCTGATTCTCCAGCGTGCGGCGGCGGCCCCGCCGCCCCGCTTTGAGCCCGCCATCCGCCCCAATGGGCGGGAGCCCCTGGTTGTCTTTGAGGACGTCTCTTTTGCCTACGACGAGGCGGGCCCCCCGGTCATTCAGGACGTGAACCTGACCATTCGCCGGGGGGACATCATCGCGTTGCTGGGCCCCAACGGTGCGGGGAAGACGACGCTGGTCAAGCATGCCATCGGCCTGCTGAAGCCCCGGCAGGGCCGGGTGCTGGTGGGGGGACAGGACACGCGCCAGATGAGTGTGGCACAGGTCGCCCGCACGCTGGGCTACGTTTTCCAGAGCCCGGGGCACATGCTCTTTGCCCCCACGGTGCGGGAGGAACTGGCCTTCGGCCCCCGGAATCTGGGGTTTCGCCGGGAGGAGATAGACCAATCGGTGGCGCAGGCGGTGGAGACGGTCAACCTGCGGGGGCTGGAGGAGTACCCGCCGCTGGCCCTCTCCTTTGGGCAGCAGAAGCGGGTCACCATCGCGGCCGTGCTGGCGATGCGCTCCCGGATTCTGGTGATGGACGAGCCGACGGCGGGGCAGGACTACTGGAACTACATGGCCTTTATGGACTCCATCCTTCAGATGCCGGGGTTTGCGGCCATCCTTTTCATTACGCACGACCTGGACCTGGCCATCTGCTATGCCAACCGGGTGGTCCTGATGGCGGAGGGGCGCATCGCCGCCGACGGCTCCCCTGCCGATGTGCTCTCCGACCTGGAGTTGCTGCGCCGCTGCCGGATTGTGCCGACCTCGCTGCTGCGGCTCAACCTGGAGTACCTGCCCCGCACGGGGCGGTTTCTGCGGGCCGAGGCGCTGGCCCATATGTGAGGGGTTCAGCGGCGGCGGCCTTCGGCCGCCGCCGCTGAACCCATCCTGCGGGAAGGAGGTGATAGCGGGAACAAAAGTGGACCGTCTACTGCTCCCCAATCGTATCGGCTCATCCACAAACTGACAAAAGGAGGTTCCCATGGAGCGCAAAAAGTGGTATGCCTTCGGCACCCGCGAGGTCGTCTACTCCGCCCTGGGCGCGGCGCTGTACGGCGTCCTCTCCTTCGCCACCAATATGCTGGCGCTGCCTGCGGCGGGCAACGTGGCCCTTCGGCCCGCCGTCTGTATCCCCATGTTCTTCGGCGTGGCCTTCGGCCCCTGGGTCGGCTTCATCAGCGGCTTCCTGGGCAACGTTATCGGAGATGCTCTCTCCGGCTGGGGCTTCTGGTTCTGGTGGGACCTGGGCAACGGCCTGATGGGGTTGATCCCGGGCTTCGCCGCCTCTATGATCGCTGACTATCGGGCCACCCGCTCTTTCATCATTGCTGACCTGTTTTCCATTCTGGGCGTCATCGTCGGCATGGGGCTGGCCTCGCTTTCGGAGATGTGGGTCTCCGGGATTGACCTGAATACCGCCATTGTCGGTTACTTCGCGCCCGCCGCCCTCACCAACATCGTCAACGGGATCATCCTGGTGCCCATCCTGATGGTCGCCTATGCCGCCATTGTGGGCCGAACGGGCCGCTGAGAGTTGAAGGTGACAGTCACCGGAAAGGTGACTGTCACCTTCCCAGGAGCGCGGGATGTTAATTGCCTGGCGATACCGGGAACGGAATACCCTGATCCAGAAACTGGACCCCCGGGCGCGGTGGATTTTTCTCCTGGCGGTCATGTTCTCCGTCATCCAGTTCTGGGATCTCCGCTTCCTGGCCTTTTTCATGGGCCTGTCGCTGATGTACTATTTCCTGGCCCGGCTGACATGGAAGGAGACCCGGCGGGTCTGGACGTTTGTCCTCATTCTGGTTGTCGTCATTATCGGGATCAACGCGGTCATCACCGGACGCGGAGGGCCCACCGAGATTCTGCGGGGTGCTGGCCATGTTCTTTGGGAAGCGCAGTGGGCGGTGCCGGGGGTGGGATGGACCATCCATCCCATCATCACGGTGGAGAAAATCGTCTTCGCCCTGGCCCAGATGATGCGGATGCTGACGATTGCCATCCTCTTCATCCCGGTGGCCTTTACCTTCAACCCCAACCACTACGGCGTGACCTTCCGCCGTCTGGGCCTTCCGGACAAGGTGGCCTTTTCTATGGACCTGGCCTTCCGGTTCGTGCCGACCCTGGCCCGCGATTTCAGCCTGACGCTGGATGCTCAGCGGGCGCGCGGGTATGAGGTGGAGAAACTGGAGGGCGGGTTGTTGGCCCAGATTCGCAAGATGGCCCCGCTGATTGTTCCGGTGACTATCAACGCCATTGTCGGCGCGGAGGACATCGTGAACGCGATGGACCTGCGCTGTTTCGGGTTGCGTCCCCGGACCTGGCTGCACGAACTCCGGTACGCGCCGCGCGATTACGTGCTCATCGCGGTCAGCGCCGCGTTGCTGGTGGGCTCTATCCTGGTCCGCACCCTGCTGCGGGTGGGCGGCTTCTGGGTGCCGGACGCCGTTCTGCGCCTGTTCGGTTTTTCATAAAATGAGATTTCCTCGCGACAAGGATTGGGAACGGATAATCTTACCGACTGCCCCAAATTTTCTTCCCTCTTGCATTTCTCCTCTTCCAGACCTCAAGTGTGTTACAGGTCAGTTACGGAAGCATGATAGTTACTTTTTTACTATTGACTCCCCATTCGGGAGTTGGTATAATCTGGGTTGAACAATTCTTAAAATGTCATAAGTTGCTTGATTTTCTGGAGGCGTTGTCACCATTTTGTTCGTCAGTTGCTATCAGATTCCCTCTCCCCCTCCTGCCATCTCCCCTCCTCTCCTTGCCTCATTCCGGGCAGGCTTTTGCCATTTCGCAGGGCGGGGATGATGGGAAGGAGTTGGGGATTTGCGGCGGGCGGCAAAGCCGCCCGCCGCAAACCCCCACTTTTTCTCCGCTTCTCTGAACTTTGGTGTTTTGGACAGGAGGGTTGAATGCAACCCTGTAGTTAAAGCTGCATAGACGTTGAAAATAAAATTGGCTCTTTGGGAATTTGCGTGGTCGTCTAACCCGCTGTTCCCCGAAACAGCGGAAACGTGCGGGATATTTCTGGAAGTGCCGGGCTTGTCACCCTGCGCCAGTTGAGATATGAGGTATTTGCTCCACCACCACAGGAATTTCCAGAGATCCATAAAATGTTGAGAGATGGGCGGGGAGGAGGTTTGACGATGAGAGTCAGTAACGGGGTAAGGACCGTCGCCATTATACCAGCGTACAACGAGGAGCGGTTCATCGGCAGTGTAGTTCTCCAGACCCGATCGCTGGTGGATATGGTGATTGTGGTGGATGACGGTTCTACTGATAACACCGCAGAGATTGCCCGCGCTGCTGGCGCAATGGTTCTCCGTCATGAGCAAAACCAGGGCAAGGGGAAGGCTCTGCACACTGGCTTGTGGGCAGCGCGTCAACTCTACCCCGAGGCGGTTGTCCTCTTGGATGGCGATGGTCAGCACTTGCCGTCGGAAATCCCCGCCGTTCTGGCCCCTGTCTTGGCGGGCGAAGCGGATATGGTGGTGGGTTCACGGTATCTGAATGGCCACTCGCAGGTACCGCGCTCGCGCGTCTGGGGCCATAGAGTGTTTAATTTCCTGACTCACCGCACCTCCGGCGTCTACTTGACCGATTCTCAGAACGGGTTTCGCGCTTTCTCGGCCCGTGTCTTGGACACCCTTAACTTCCACTCAAACGGCTTTTCCGTGGAATCGGAAATGCAATTGTTGGCCCAACAATATGGCTGGCGGGTGAAAGAGGTTCCAGTGACTGTCCTCTATGCTGAGAAACCGAAACGGTCCGCTCTCCTCCAGGGTCTGATGGTCCTGGACGGTATTCTGCGGCTTATCGGTCAGCATCGCCCCCTGCTGACGTTCACCCTGATGGGTTCTATCCTACTTTTGACGGGGATGGGCTGGGGGTTTTGTGTGGTGGAAATCTATCGCCGAACCCAATTGCTGGCTATCGGCTACGCCTTGCTCTGTGTTATGTTGACCATTCTGGGTTCCATCTGCATCTCTACAGGTTTCATTATCCACTCGCTGCGTGGGTTGATCTTGAGCCTGACCCACAATACACGCTGATGGATACTTTAACGACGCGGGGGAGGTTGAACATGTAAGGGCGGGCGGCTTTGCTGCCCGCCCGAATCCTTCCCTGGGAGGGATATGCGAGCCAGCGTAATCCTTGTGAATTGCAATGGACGGGCACATCTGGAGCGCTGTCTTCCTTCGGTGCTCTCCACGGTGACCCCGGAGGATGAGGTGATCATCGTGGATAACGGTTCCACCGACGGCAGCGCCGACTGGGTAGCAGAGGAATTCCCTGCCATCCGTCTGGTCCAATCGCGGGTGAACGGGGGGTTCGGATACGGGTGCAATCTGGGCGCAAATCATGCGCGGGGGACTTATCTGGTTTTCCTGAACCCGGATACCACAGTGTGTCCGGGCTGGCTGGACGAACTTCTGGCTCCTCTGGCCAATCCGCAGATTGCCCTGACCACTCCTTGTATCCTGCAAATGAATGAGCCAACGCGGATCAATGCCGCCGGGAACGAGGTCCATCCGAGCGGACTGGCTTTCTGTCGGGGGGGTGGGATGCCTGTGACAGCGTGTATGGAACCTTCGGAGGTGGCAGCGATCTCCGGGGCTGCCTTCAGCATCCGGCGGGATGTATGGGATGTCCTGGGTGGAATGGACGGGTCCTTTTTCCTCTATGTGGAGGACACTGACCTTTCCTGGCGGGCGCGGCTGGTCGGATACCGTTGTCTCTATGTGCCGAACTCGGTGGTATATCACGATTATGCCCTTCGCTTTGGGGAAAGGAAATTTTTCTTCCAGGAGCGCAACCGGTATCTTCTACTCCTGAAGAACTTGCGTTGGCGAACGCTGTTGCTCCTGTTCCCATTCCTTCTGCTGGCGGAAATGATCACCTGGGGATTCTTGATGATGTACCATCCGCGCCGGTGGAGGGAGAAAGTACAGGCATATCTCTGGGTAGCCCGGAATTGGCGAGAAGTTCGGGCGCATAGACGGGCCGTTCAGGCTGTCCGCCGTGCTCGCGACCGGGACTTGTTGGCCTGCTGTACGCCTCACCTGGCCTACGAACAGACCGGGCATGTCACTGCGGCCCGATGGGCCCATCGGTTGCTGGACCCGCTCTTCCGACTGCTGTACCGGATAACCATGTACCTGATCCGGTGGTGAGAGGATGCGAATTGCCCATGTGACCGCTACATTTCCGCCCTACTACGCCGGTACCGGGCTGGTCTGTTATCATCAGGCAGAAGGACTGGCCCGACTGGGCCATTTGGTTGCCGTGTTCACCGCCGCCTGCTCTTTCGGCGACGGCCCCTCTCCGGAAGGGATTGCGGTGTACCGTCTGCCGGCCCTCTTTCGCATCGGAAATGCCCCGTTCCTGCCGGGGCTGTTGGGGTTGCGAGATTTTGATGTCGTTCATCTTCATTATCCGTTCATCTTTGGGGCGGAGATGGTCCGGATGGTTTCTGCTGTCCGTGACATCCCGTATGTGCTGACTCATCACAATGACCTGATCGGTGATGGGGGACGGCGATATCTGTTTGATGCGTACACCGCTGTTGTTGCCCCGTTTGTCTTTGAGAGAGCACGCAAATGGCTGGTGGTTTCACTGGACCATGCTGCCTCTTGTCGCCTGACGCCGCTTTTCCGCCGCCGTTGGGCCGATGTGATAGAAATCCCTAACGGAGTGGATGTAGACTGCTTCTGTCCGGATTTGGATGGGACGTCAGTGCGGCATCGGTATGGTATACCGGACTCGGCTCGCGTTCTACTGTTCGTTGGCTCTCTGGACCGGGCTCATCATTTCAAGGGGGCCGGATACCTGCTGCGGGCCTTTGCCCGGATGGGGGATGGGGAGACCTGGCTGTTGCTGGTTGGGGACGGGGACATGAGGCTCTCGCTGGTGGCTCTGGCTGCGGAACTGGGCGTCGGGCACCGGGTTCGGTTCGTGGGCACGGTTCCCCATTGGGATTTGCCGCCCTTCTACGCCGCATCTGACCTGGTAGTGCTGCCGTCCTTCCCACCGGAATCCTTCGGGATGGTTCTTATAGAGGCGATGGCCTGCGGGCGCCCGGTCCTGGCCCACGACATCCCTGGAGTCCGGACCGTTGTCTGCAATGGAGAGGACGGGCTTCTGGTCCGACCGGGGGATATGGACGACCTGGTGGAGAAGATGCGGGCGCTGCTGGACGCCCCCCAGCGGCGGCGCGAGATGGGGCAGCGGGGGCGAGCGAAAGTGGAAGAGCGGTATGCCTGGTCCCGGATTGTCCCCCGCTTGCTGAAAGTTTACGAGGAGGTCGTGCGGTGAATTCTGCTTCGGCTTTCCCTCCGCCGGGCACCATGCCTGACCTGCTCCACCAGACGGCCTTCAACCTCTGCGCGACGTTGGCGTGCTCGTGGGGCGGTCCGGTTGCTCTCCGCTCGGAGAACTCATTCTATGCCGCCGAACTGACCCTGCGGCTGGAAACCCTCCCCCAGGCCGGAAAGCACAGGCATCGCCCGCTGCTGCTCTGGGCGGGCCCCTCCCTGGCAGACCTGCCGGAGGTCGCGGGCCTTCTGGACGCGTTCCCGCCGGAAAGCGCCGTCCTGCTCCTTTTCGCCCGGCAACGAACGAGAGCCTTTGTCCCTGACAGGCCGGGCATTTTCAGAAGTGCCCGACACATTCCCCAAGATTTATCTTGCGCTATGGATGGTGCAGTCCAGGCTGAAATCTACTGGCGAACTGCTGGGCAGGAGGCAATCCTGGACTGGCTGGCCGCGCGGGGATTCTATGAAGAGGCCTGCTATGGCATCGGTGGACCGGAGTACCGTTTCTGGAGCCGCCTGGCGTATTTAGTGGAGCGGCTGGGGTGGGCGGACTGGGCCGACCGGTTCCTCGCGCGAGCCCGCGCGGCGCTTCTGGTGAAAGGCGATGGGGCCGCTTCGGCCATCCTGGCCCTGCTCCTGACCGTCCGGAGGAACGGATGAAGGGGGGCTATCCCGAAGACGGGGGTGTTTCCCGGCAGGTCCTGGCCTTTGCGGCGCTCCGGCTGGAGGCCTGGCTGGAAACTATGCGCGGCCCCGGCGGCTACGGAGGACCAGTGGTCCACTGGTGGCAGGACAATCTCCTCTACACTGGCCCCGGTCTGGACTGGCGCTACGAGGGGATTATCCTGGGGTACCTGAAACTGTACCGGAACACTGGCGACGAGCGCTGGCTGGACCGGGCCCGTCGGGCCGGCATAGACCTGCTCCAGGGGCAACTCCCTTCCGGGAATTTCCGCCATTCCTGTTTTGAGGCCAATCCGGGAACCGGCGGCACCCCCCACGAGGCAGCCTGCGATCTGGCACTGCTGCGTCTGGCGCAGATCCTGCGGGAGCGGGGAGACCCGATCTGGGAAACGATGGCGGAGGCGGCCCGGCGCAACCTCTGGGGCTACATCCTCTCCGTCCTCTGGGATGAGAGCGCCCGGCGGTTCCGCAACCTTCCGGCGGACCCGACCTTCGTCCCCAACAAAGCGGCGACGATTGCCGAGGCGCTGCTGGCCTGGGCTGACCTGACCGGGGAGAGGGACGTGGTGGACCGGTACGTTCTCCCGTCTCTGGACGCCATTCTGGAGGCTCAGGTCCAGGCTTCTGGCTCTCCGCTGGATGGGGCGATTGAGCAGGGCGTGCTGGGTCAGAAGGCATCGGGCCGGTATTTCCCCTTTTACATCGCCCGCTGCGTTCCGGCCCTTCTCCGGGGATGCGAGCAGACCGGGCAGAAGACATACCGGGATGCGGCGTTCCGGGCCGTGGCTTTCATCCTGCGTTTTCGCCTTCCTGATGGTTCCTTCCCGCAGGTCGTCTACCGAAACGGGCGGGTGAGCGGTTATCCCCGGTGGATTGCTGGCGTGGGGGACATTCTGCGGGCGATGGAAGAGGTCCGCAGGTGCGGGATGGACGTGAATTTGGAGCCCACTCAGTCGTGGCTATTAAGGGGGCGGCAACTCCACGGGGGGATCGCGACGGCTCATGGATTCGGAGCGATGGAGACCTGGCGCCCCACGTGCGGCCCGGATTTGCGGGACCTGCTGCCGGTCTGCGGTTGGGCCGACAAAGCGTTCCGCTACCTTGCTGGAGCGGTTCAGGCTGGCGACCATCTCCCCATCGCCCAGATGCCGCCGGAGTTGGAGATGGACTGCCTCTTTCGGGGTGAGCGGTGCCTCTACCGGGAGACAGCGACGGCGCTGGAGATTCGCTGGGAAAGTGGGTGGCGCTACTGGTGGGAAAAGGGAGCTCCCTGGGCGAGACTTATTCCCAGCAGTGGGCAACAGAGAGGTGTTTCATGCCTGTGATCGCCGTACTGCGCGTCCTGTGGCTCTGGGGGGAGGCCAACGCTGGGTGGGTTCTGGCGGGCGGGGTCTGCCTGGCCGCGCTGCTGAACCTCTATCTGTGGCGACGGTGGCGAGGCAACGTGTCAGGCACCTCTCAAAGGGCCTGGCACGTTGCGGATGTCTTCTCACCCCAGGTTGTTTCGTGTAGTCATCAGGGGGATCAGTCTCCCTCATTCACGAAGGGGAACCTGCCCCGGGTAAGCATCCTGCTCCCGGCCTGGGACGAAGCGGAGTACATCGGGGATTGCCTGACGGCGATCGGCAACCTGCGCTACCCGGACCTGGAACTGGTTATCTGCGCGGGGGGCACAGACGAGACGCTGGAACTGGCCCGGTGCTTTGCGCCCCCCGGCGCGGTCATCTTGGAACAGCGGTCCGGCGAAGGGAAACAGCGCGCGCTCCAGCGATGTCTGGAGCATGCTACCGGCTCCGTCATCTTCCTGACCGATGCCGACTGTGTGCTGGACGATGAGACTTTTGAGCAGACGCTCCGGCCCATCCTGGAGGGGGAAGAGGTGGCGACAACGGGAACCCGCCAGCCTCTGGACAGGCAGAAATCCCACCCTCTGGTCGCGTTCCAGTGGTCCCACCACCTCTGGATGCAGGCCGTTGCGCCGGTGTACGTGGATACGCTGGACGGCGTCAACGCGGTGGTCCGGCGGGATGTGCTGGAGAGGGTAGGAGGGGTGTCCGTGCCGGCCCCCATCGGCACCGACTACGCGCTCTCCCGGCAGTTGCGGGATGCCGGATACCGGATCCACTTCATCCCGGAAAGCCGCGTGCGGACGGCGTACTGCACCACGTTGGGAGAATACCTGCGCCAGCGTTCCCGGTGGTTCCGCAACCGCTTTCTCTATGGCTTTCGGCACCAGCGCTGGCGAGAAGTCGGCGGGCACCTCTGGGCTGCGCTGACCTCGTTGGGTATGCTGGCAATCCCGCTGGTGGGCGGTCTGGGGAGCCGTCTTCTCTGGGCCCTCTGGCTGGCCTCGCTGGCCCACCTGGTCTTCAGTCAGGCTCGTTTCACCGGGGCAGCCTGGGCCCAGGGCGCGGCCCGTCTTTCCCACTGGTGGCAGTACGGTCTGTTCCTTCCCTATATGGTTGCTGGCTGGGCCGCGAACGTATGGGGACTGCTGGAGTCCCTGCTCCCCGGGCGACGGTGGAGGTGGTGAGGTGGAGAGTGCGCCAGTTGTGGGCCAGCGAGGGTTGTTGCGCAACATGCTCTGGCTCCTGGTGGGAAACCTGGTGGCCCAGGTCCTGGCGGCAGCGACGGGGCTGTTGCTGGCCCGGGTGGTCGGACCGCACGAATACGGCCTCTACGCGATCGCCTTTTCCCTGGCTATGGCATTCACCTACACGGCCCTTATGGGCCTGGATAGCATCGTTCCCAGGGAGGTTGCCCGGAATCCTGGCTGGGCCGGGCGCGTAACTCTCAGTGCTCTGATCCCCGCTCTGCTCTGGCTCCCGGTTCTGGTCCTGCTGATCCTCGGCGCAGGCACAGCCATGGGGTATTCGCGGGAGGTCCGCGCGCTCCTGCTTCCGGCAGCCCTCATCACAGGTATCCGGGGACTGGTCGGTCTCTTCAGATCGGTCCTGCGCGGCCTGGAGCGGATGGAACTGGACGCGGCCGTCCAGGGGCTGGAGACTGGCTTGGCGCTGATCGCGGTGGGGTTGGCCCTGCTTCTCTCCCCCTCGGTCCAGAAGGCGCTGTGGGCAATGCTGAGCGCCGAGGCTCTATCGTTGATTCTCGCCGGAATATGGGTGGGGCGGCTGGCCCGCCCCATCGGCTGGGAAGCTCACCTGGCGCGAGATATGGTCGTCGCTGCCCTCCCTCTGGGGTTAACCTTCACCCTTGTCGGCCTGAACATGCGGGTGGATACCCTGGTCCTTTCTCTCTTCCAGCCCGCGCGGGAGGTGGGATTGTATAACGCTGCTGTCAGCCTGGTGATGCTCTCCCGGTCTGTCAGCCTGATGGCAGCGGCTTTTCTGCCCCGTCTTTCCTCCCTGGCACAACGGGATGAGGCAGCATTTGCACGCCTGCGTGACCAGGGATTGCTATGGATGCTTGTCCCCGGAATCGGAATCGGAGTGACGATGAGCCTGCTCTCCCCTTTCCTAATGGCTTTGCTCTATGGCACTTCCTTTCTGTCCGCAGCGCCCATTCTGCGAGTACTGGGCGTGGGAACCATAGCCGTGTTTCTGAACGCCTATTTCTGGCAGGTATTGATTGCGCGAGGAGAGCAGGGAACAATTGCCCGCACGACAGCGGCGTCTTTGATCCTTTCCTTTGCTCTCGCTACTATCTTGGTTCCCCGTTGGGGAGCTTTTGGGGCCGCCGGAGCCGTACTGGCGCGGGAGGTGGTCCAATCAGCCCTGCTGAGCCAGCGCGTCCTGGGACAACCGCCCCTTACCCTGCGGCGGAGATTCTGGGTTCCCTTCCTGGGGGCAGTGGGGGTGATGGTGCTGGCCCTCTGGCCTGCCCGAGAGGCAACAGGCCTTGTTGCCCTTGCCTATCTGGCCCCCGCGCTGGTTGCCTACTTGGTCGTCCTGACAGGGAGCCGGATCATTCCTGTGAAAGGATTACGTCAGGGAGCACGGGCGCCTTTCTTGCGCGAGGAGAGGGATTTTTGCTGGCAATGGGCAACGGAGCAAAGCGGAGTCGCGTCTTTTCTCGCCGACGACGAGCCATGAAAGTAACGCCATTTCCTGTGCGGGTGTTACTCGGAGGGCTGATGGCCCTGTTGGGGCTGTTCGGCCCGCTGATCCTGCCCACGGAGCCCGTCCAGGCCCAGACGGACATCACCGTCTTCGGCGTCACCCAGTCCGACCTGGACGGCGACGGTCGTCCGGACCTGACCGTTGTGGACTGTGCCTTCGCCTCGGCCCACGACCGTATCCTGATCGTGGATCGCGCCGGGAATATGGGGACCGGGTCAGATGTCCTGGCTGTTACTGATTTCCGCGACGACGTCTGGATTTTTGATGTGGGCGCTGATGGGACAGCGCAACTGATCCTGGTGTTCGCTCAGGAAGGAGAGCACCGGGTCGCCTACCTCTACGATGACCGGAACGGCGACGGTCAGGTCTCCTATCGGGCCCGTCCCCGGTCCGTGGAGATAACCGAATCCTCCCACTGGCACGTCCGGGTGATGGCCCGCTCCGACTGGTTCCTGCCCAACGGTCGGGTCAATCCGGCCCTGGTCTTCCACATAGACGGCTACATCCTGCGCTACTTGGAGTGGGGGGAGGCCGCTCCGGCTCCCGAGTGGGCTCGCAAGGGCGCGACAACCGACGGCGGGGTAGACTGGGAACTGGAGGTCGTGGATGCGGATGGCGACGGCATCGCCGATTATCAACTCCAGCGGCTGCTGGCCCTTTCCCCACCGGATGCCAACATCTTTCGGTCCACCCTCTACGTGAACCGGAAGCCCCGCCACCCGGAGCCATATGCGGATGCCCTTTTCTGGCCTCTGCTGGTGGGAAAACATGACTACGAGGCGTACAACTACTTTGACCGTCCACCGGTCATTGCCGTAGATTGGGGCCGGGCCCAGATAGACCGGGTGGGGGTACTGGGTTATCCCACAGAGCAGGGATACCATATCAACAGTTGGGCCCGCTGGCGGAAGGGGGAAGTCAACTACGCCAACTTTGAGAACCCGATGGCCTATTACGACCTGGCCGGGGATTCCGACGGTCGTCCCGAACTGATGGTCCGGTTTGAGGTCTTCGCAGCCGGGGATTCCGCTTTTTCCCACGAGGTGGCGCAACAGGGAGGGCTCACCCGGCCTTTTGTCCAGGCGGATTACTCCTGGGATCAGAACAACGACGGGCGCTGGGATTATGAGGTGAGCGTGGCCGGTTTCCATCCCGTCACCGACGTGGTGGCTTTCCCGAACTTCGCTGTTCAGACGGTGCCCTACGACAGGATACCAGACTGGGTGATGGGCCGGGATTGGGCAATCGCGACGTTCGTTGTGGCAGAGAACGGCGGGTACTGGAGCAGTGAGGGAATGGGAGATTGGAACGTCAACCGGGGGTTTCGGGATGGGCATCTGGTAGAACCCTCAGGCCTGCGGGACCTCTATTTGACCGGCCTGATAGAGGAGCCTCCGCTGGAGAACTACGCCGACATCCGCCGGGGGATGCGGGGTGAATATGCCACAGAGCAGGTGGGGCGCCCGACGCTCTACTGGAGCCCGGTGGATGGTCGCCTTCACCTCTTTGGCGCGCAGGGCGGCGTCTGGAACGTGGACGGGCGGGCTGTCGTCCGTTACGCGGACCGGAACCGGGATGGGTATCTGGACCAGTGGGAGTACGTGGCGCCCGATGGGCGCGTGCGGCAACTGAACGTGTTGCCCGGGTTTCTCCTCTACGCCGGAGACGGGGAGGTGGTTCTGAAGCGGGCGGACGTGGCCCTGGCGGTCTTTTCCACCCTTCCGCCCCGAAACTTCGCCGAGTGGCAGGCACTGAAGGATCGGCTGGAGTCGTTTCCGGCTCCAGCGCCCGCCGATGACCTGCGGGGGATTCTGGCCCGCTGGGAGGGTCCCGAAACGCGGATGACCGGTGCGGTGGTACAGAACCTGCAGGTGACCAGTCGGGGGTTCCGGTTGATTCTGCATGTCGGGCCGGGCGCGCAGGTGGTTTCCAGCGGCGTGGAGGGCTTTGCGCCCCCCAGGGCCCCGGGAGCCTACCGGGTTGTCTGGGAGGATGGGCGCTGGTCGGTGCGCCCGCTGACGCCGGCCGCGCTGGGGTTGGTCTCCCTGGAAGTGGAGGCAACGCGGGAGGGAGAGGAGGCCACCATCCGGGCCCTTCTCCGCAACTTCGGCCTGGACGATGCCCGTCAGGTTCCCCTCTGCGTGCTCTTGGAAGGGCCGCGAGGCGCCCGGCGGGTCCTGACAACGACCCTCTCGGTTCTCCCCGGAGAGGGAGAGCGGGAACTCCTCTGGGGATGGCGTCCGTCCACGGCGGGGACCTGGAACGTCGCCGTGATGGCCCGCTGTGGGGAGGAGAAAACAGGGCCGGTCCTGCTGGGAATAACCAAGGCGAATGTCGCCCATAGGCCGTCCCTCTACGTCTACTCGTTTCTGGCCCTTGCTCCTCGCGTCCGGGCCGTGGTGGCGAGCCTGCTGGCTGGAATTATCCTGCTGGCGGGCGGGTTGACTGTCCTCTGGTGGCGGGAGACTTCATGAAGAACGCCCTAAACCGGTATTCAACAGGCTGGTACCTTTTCCTGCTGGCGGGGTATGTTCTCCTGGCGGCAGGGTACATCGGCGCGCGTTTCCTCTGGAACTGGACGTCCACCGACGATGCCCGGCTGACCGTCGCGGCGGAGGCTATCTACGCTGAGGGGACCATCGTGCCCTCAGAGACGTATCCCTTCGGCTACGGCTATCCGGCCCTCAATACGTTCCTTTCCCACCTGACCGGGCTCTCTATTCGCACCCTGCAGGTCTATGTACAGCCATTCCTGGTGGTCCTGCTGGTCCCACTGGCCTTCATCGCCTATCAAAACCTGACAGGACGCCCGGAGACAGCGATTATAGCCTCTCTGATGCTGTTTCTGCAGCCAGAGTTTCTCTTTGAGTCCGCGCGCAGCAGCCACGCCAAACTGACCTGGGCGCTGGCATTGAGCCTGCTCCATGCCCTTGCCGTCAGTTTCCGCGAAGCCGAAGCCGGACGGCCCATCGGCAAATGGGTACTCCTCAGTTACCTCTTTGCCTTCGGGCTGGCCACCAGCAGTGCCTTCTTCGCGTCCAGTTATCTCTTCGCCATTGCCTGCTCGTTCCTGGGGTGGCGGCTGTGGCGGCGGTGGGGCCGTCAGCAGGCGGGGAGATGGTCTCCCCTGATGCGCTTGCTCTATGTGACCCTCTCCTGTTCCGTTCTTCTGTATGTGGTTATCTACCACGTCTATCCCCCAGCCGGAGGTCAACTTACTATCCTGCGCTCCATCGCGGACCAGATCGCGATGCTGCTTTTGGGAGTGGAAGTAGCGACTAACCCGTACCGATATGTCCAGGCCGCGTGGATCAGCGAGGGGGTCTACATCGCGCTGACTTTCTTCAACTGGCTGGTCCTTCTGCTCTCCTTCGGCTTCTGGCTTCTGCGGGCGAAGCGGATTCTGGAAGGACGGGAGGAGATGTCTCCCAATCAACTGTTCCTGTGGTTGCTATACGGGGGCTTCGGCCTGTTTCTGGCGATCTCCGTGGTCATGGACTTGGCTGGGGTGCTTTCAGCGAATATGCAGGTGCGGATTTTTCCCCACCTGATGGTAGTGGCCATCCCCCTGGCAGCGGAAACCCTGGTGAGACTGGCCCGCCGGGTCTCCGGGGGGCCTCTGGCCCTGCGCTCTCTGCTCTCTGGCGGGATAGTGATTCTGACGATGGTCTTCTCGCTGGCCTCTCTGCTGAAGGCAACCAACGAGCCGCTCCTGAGCCATAACTGGGTCTTTCATACGGACCAGGAGCGCCGGGCGATAGAGTGGCTTGGGAAACACGGAGAAACCGCGTGGGTCTGGACGGGGGTGGATGAGCGGCTGGTAGCGCTGGCGGAGGCCGATAGCCTCTGGAAGGCCCGCCGCCTGCAGGCAAAGTGGGGCCGTCCTGACGACCAGACCGTCTACTTCGTTCTCTCCGAGACCATGACCCTGCGGGCCTGGAGGACGGGGGCCGAATTGCCGGACGTCTTTTCGTGCAATCGGATTTACGACAATCGCTTCACAGCCATCTACCGCACCCGGTCTGGGAGTCCTTATCGCCGGTAGTGATATGGAGCCGATAGTTAGCCTGATCATCGTGGTCTATAACGGACGGCCCTACCTGGATGGCTGTCTGGATTCCCTGCGTCGGACACTTCCAGCCGCCGCTGAGGTCATTGTTGTGGATAACGGCTCCACCGACGGGAGCGCGGCCCTGGTTCGGGCACGGATGCCGGAGGCCCGCCTGCTGGTCAACGAGACCAATCGGGGCTTCGCGGCCGCGTGCCGTCAGGGGGCGGATCAGGCGCGAGGAGAATTCCTGGTGTTCCTCAACCAAGATGTGCGCGCCGAACCGGGCTGGCTGGAGGCCTTGCTGGAGCCGTTCCGGGACCCAACAGTGGGTCTGACCACACCCACGATTCTCTGGATGGACGACCCGGAGCGGATTCAGTCCTGCGGTCAGGACGTCCACTACACGGGGCTGGTCTTTGCCCGGAACTTCGGCGCCTCGCGGGCGGCAGTTACTGGAGCGCCCTTCGCCGATGTCGCTGCCGTCTCCGGCGCCGCCTTCGCCATCCGCCGGAAGGTGTGGGAGGAACTGGGCGGCTTTACCGATATGTTCTATATGTACTACGAAGAAACAGACCTCTCTTGGCGGGCCGGACGGGCCGGATACCGGTGCTTGCATGTTCCGGCGTCGATCGTTTACCACGCGGGCCGCCTGGACCGTCCATCGCCGCTGGCCCTGTACTGTTCCTTCCGCAACCGCATTCTGATGGTGTGGTGCAACTGGGGCTGGCAGGCTCTGCTGCTTCTTTGGCCGGGCTTGCTCCTGGCAGACTTGATGGAGTGGGGGCTGGCGCTGGGCCGGGGGTGGCCCGGGCTCTCCGCCAAAATCAGCGCGGGGATCTGGCTGCTGGCCCACGGCCGGGCGCTCTCCCGACTCCGCGCCAGGGCTCGGCGGGGAAGCAGGGTGGGGGACGCGACCATCCTGGCCGCCCGGGAGTGGCGCCTGTCGCCCCGCGTCATAACCGGCGGACGGGGGGGGCGGCAGTTGGTGGCGCTCTGCGAGGCCCTCTTCTGCCTAAACTGGCATGTGGCCATGACCCTGTTAGGTAAGTCGTCAAAAGTTTCTTGACGAAAGGGACAGCAAATACAGCACTGCGAAGTGCTATGTGCTATGTGGAAACATTTCTCTTGCGTTCCGCAAAGGAGGAGATTTGAGAGTCCAGTTGCTGGTGCGCCCGTATGGCCATCAGATAGGCCTGGCCCGCTACACTGCTTCGCTCTGTAAGGCTCTGGAGCGGGTGGGCGTTCTGTTCCGCCTGGTGACTCCGCGCTATCCCTGGCCTGTGCAGGTCGCTCACTGCCTGTTGCGGCCCCTGGGGCGGGACGTCCGGACGTTCTTCACCACCTATCCGCTGGCGGCGGAACTGAAACCCGGTGTCCTGGCCCATCTGACCGCCCAGCAGATGGCAATGCTCCTGTGGTTCCGACCGGACCTGCATCCGGTCGTGGTGACCGTCCACGACATCGTTCCCTACCTGACCCGTCGCGACCGGGGTCTGCGGGCATACCGGAGCCGCTGGGAGGAGTGGTTGGATGTACTGGCGACGCGCGCGCTTTGTCTGGCGGATGCTCTGATTGCCGATTCAGCCTGTACGCGGGAGATGGTTGTCCAGGCTCTTGGGTATCCGGTGGAGCGGATATGGGTGATCCCTCTGGGCGTGGATCATGCTGTTTTCCATCCCCGCCCGGTCCCGCCTGATTTTGATGCCCGTTATGGCCTGGATAGCCGCTACCGGTATGTGTTATATGTGGGTTCGGAGAACCCACGTAAGAACCTGCCCTTTCTGCTGCGGGCCTTTGCACGCCTGCACCAAGATATGCCCGATGTCCGGCTCATCCGGGTCGGCGCGGTTCAGTATCTTTCCCAGGCTTGTGTTCTTGAGCAACAGATTCAGGCACTGGGCCTGGGGGACGCCGTGCTCCATCTCTCCGCCATCCCGGACGGGGACCTGGTTCTCTTCTACAACCGCGCGGCGCTCTTTGTCTTCCCTTCGCTCTACGAGGGGTTTGGCCTGCCCGTTCTGGAGGCAATGGCCTGCGGGACGCCCGTCGTCTGCTCGGACGCGGCATCCCTGCCGGAGGTTGCCGGAGACGCGGCCCTGCGGGTGTCCCCCTTGGATGAGGAGGGATGGGCGGAAGCGATGTACCGGGCCCTAACCGACGCTCGTCTGCGGGAGGAACTGCGGGCCCGGGGCCTGGAGCGGGCCCGTGCCTTTACCTGGGAGCGGACAGCGGAGGAGACTGTAGAGGTGTATCGGGAGATTTCGCAGCGCGGCCATGATGGTGGGGATGGGCCGAAATTCGCCTGCTTTGCGTAGCCAGAAACAGGAGCAAGGGTGGTTCGGAACTCTTTTATTTTAATTATTCTGTTGTCTGTATTGCTGATCCTTTTGACGGTACCGGGCGAAGCGCTGCCGATTCCGCTGGCTGCGGTGCGCCTGTTGCTGGGGATGACGCTGATTCTTTTCTGCCCCGGATATGTGCTGCAGGCTGCCCTTTTCCCCCGGCGGAACGCCTTAGACGGCGCTGAGCGGCTGGCCCTTTCGTTAGGCATCAGTCTGGCATTGGTCCCTCTGCTGGCATTGATTCTGGACCAACTGCCTTGGGGGATTCACCTGGCATCTGTCGTTGGTGCAGTGGTTGGGATAACTCTTCTGGCAACCGTTTTGGCCTGGGTGCGCTGGTACTCCTTGCCACCGGAGGACCGTTGGGAGTGGGCCATACCCTGGGCTGACTTCGCGAACCCGTTCGGGTTTCGTCGTCGCTCCTGGCTATACGGGGGGCTGATGGGGATTCTGGCTCTGGACCTGCTCCTTTTGCTGATGGTCATCCGTCTTGCTGGAACGGGCGAACCGGTCACCGAGTTTTACCTTTCAGGCCCTGGGGGACTGGCGGTGGGCTATCCCCATTGGAGCGTAGTGGGTGAACCGATGACCGTTACCGTCGGGATTGTGAACGGAGAAGAGACAACGGTGGATTATCGTCTGGAGGTAGTGGACGATGATCATCTGCTGGGCCAGGCCGGACCGGTCCGTTTGGGTCCGGGTGCAGCCTACGAAGGTCCTGTCTCCTTCACTCCGGCTCGGCCTGGCGACCCCGTTCGAGTGCAGTTTTTCCTGTATCGGAACGGTCTGCCTGTTCCCTACCGGACACTGTGGCTGTGGCTGAGGGTGGAAGAATGAAGGGCGGTCCAGACTGGCGAATCCAAAAAGCAGTGAGGGCCCTTCGGTCCGGTCAGCGGGACCGGGCCCGCGGGCTTCTTGAGGGGGTGGTCCGGGCTCATTCGGATTCAGAGCGGGCATGGTACTGGCTGGCTCAGGCGGTGGAAACAGTGGAGGAACGGCGGTTCTGTCTTTATCAGACGCTGAGCCTCAACCGCCGCAACGCGCTGGCCCGGCGGGAACTGGAGGCGTTGGGGCAGGGGCCTTCCTGGTCTCCGCTGGAAAGGGCAACTTCCATAGATAAGGAAAGATGGGAAACCTTCTGGCTCCCTGCCCTGGGGTATCTACTTTTGCTAATGGTGGCGGAGATCCTGACTGCTCTGGTAGAGCCCCGGTTGGGTTTGCTCTTGCACAGCCTTCTTCTAACTGGTGCTCTGGTGTACGGCGCTCGATGTTGTGACCGACCTGCCTATCGTTTCTGGACGGGAGTGAGTCTGGCACCACTGATCCGTCTGGTAAGCCTTTCTCTTCCACTGCGATCCGTTCCCTTGATGTACTGGTATCTCATCATCAGTGTACCTCTCTATGTCGCCACTTTCATTGTGAGACGCCTGATATTGCGAATGCCCTGGGATCAGGTGGGCCTCCACGGGCGGGGACTCACGCTGCAGATAATGATGCCATTTCTGGGCTTGCCATTGGGGATGCTGGAATACTGGATTCTGCGGCCGGTGCCGCTGATTTCGGGGTGGAATCTGGGGGAATTTCTAACGGCGGCTTTGATTTTACTGGTTTCTACTGGTCTGGTTGAGGAGTTGATTTTTCGGGGAGTTATGCAGCAGGTGGCAATGGAGACAATGGGGAAATGGGGGTTGGTTTACGTTTCGGCAATCTTCGCTGCCCTGCACACTGGCCACCGCTCCCTGACCGATGTCTTCTTCGTCTTCGGCGTGGCGCTGTTATTTGGCTGGCTCGTCCAGCGCACCCGGTCCATTGTGGGGGTCTCGCTGACCCACGGCCTCATCAATATCTGGCTTTTTCTGATAGCACCGTTTCTGTGAGCCTGATAGAAGAGAAGAAGTGTCCGCGGCAATCCGCAAGAGATGGTGGGGGCTGCCAACGAAGCCAATTTCTGTTGCGGCGGTTCCGCCGCAACAGGAATCTTGCCCTGACGGGTTATTTGAGGAGCTCTGCGATTCGTATCGCGATCAGTGCCAGAAATGCTATCAGCAAAGGAATGACGCCGATGTTCAATGCCCGATCCAGGGCACGCATCCAGCGCTCCCGGGCAGTGATGGCAACTTCCTTCTGAACCAGCAGGGTGAACATCGTCATCACAACGATCAGGGCCAGCGAACTGGCGACCGCCACAGTTGTCACGGTCATAACGGTAGATGTAGTAACGGTAGAGACCATATTCCCTCCTGATGGTGAAAGTCCGATTAGGCAAGAGATGCCTTACTACCCCGAGGGATTTTTTCGCCATGATAATATCACATACAACCTTTCCGTAGGTTTCGCTTTGGTTACTGTCCCGTTTCCAGTGAGTGACAGGATTTACACGATTTATCGGCAGCAGTTGCCATTTGCTCAATTTGCGATACAATTCTATTGCAGGTGGCGGTCGGCGAAGGCCGACCGTCGGCCAAAGGCCCTGGAAGGGCGACTTCAGTCGGCACGAGCGCCGGCCGTCAGGCTGGTTGCAGGCTGACCGCCTCCGCTACAGGGCCGGTTGAAAACGACGGTCGGCGAAGGCCGACCGTCGGCCAAAGGCCCTGGAAGGGCGACTTCAGTCGGCGCACTCAGCGCCGGCCGCCGGGCCTGTCGCAGGCTGACAGCCTACGCCACGTGTAGCGCCGGCCGCCAGGCCGGTTTGCAGGTGGCGGTCGGCGAAGGCCGACCGTCGGCCAAAGGCCCTGGGAGGGCGACTTCAGTCGGCACGAGCGCCGGCCGCGGGGCCGGTATCTGACCCCGATGGTAAAGGGAGCAACATGGAACCCGTCCCTCTGCTGCGCGGGAAGCGCATTCTCCTGGGCGTCACCGGCGGCATCGCCGTCTATAAAGTCTGCACCCTGGCCAGCCACCTGACCCAGATGGGGGCGGAGGTGGACGTGGTGATGACCGAGGCGGCGACCCGCTTCGTCTCCCCACTGACCTTTGAGGCGCTGACCGGCCGCCCGGTCTATACCGACCTCTGGCATACCGCCGGGGCTGGATTGCCCACCCACATCGCGCACGTCGGGCTGGCCCACGCTGCCGACCTGCTGGTCATCGCCCCGGCGACGGCCAACACGATGGCCAAACTGGCCGGGGGCCTGGCGGACAATCTCCTCTCCACCCTGGCCCTGGCGGCGACCTGTCCGGTTCTGCTGGCACCGGCTATGGACGCCGGGATGTGGAGCCACCCGGCCACTCAGGCCAACGTCGCCACCCTGCGGGCGCGCGGGGTCCACTTCGCCGGACCCGTCCGGGGCCGGATGGCTTCCGGCCTGGAGGGGGAGGGGCGGATGATGGAGCCGGAGGAGATTCTGGGCCACATCCGGCGGGTGCTGGGCCGCCAGGGCCCCCTCGCCGGGCGGAAGGTCGTGGTCACCGCCGGGCCGACGCGCGAGTTTCTGGACCCCGTCCGCTTCATCTCCAACCCCTCTTCGGGCAAACAGGGCTTCGCTCTGGCCCAGGCGGCGCTGGACCGGGGGGCGGAGGTCACCCTGATTACCGGCCCGGTCTCCCTCGCCACTCCCGTCGGTGCCCGCCGGGTGGACGTCACCACGGTCCAGCAGATGCTGGATGCGGTCCTGGAAGATGCCGCCGACGCTGATGCCCTGCTGATGGCCGCCGCCGTCGGCGACTACCGCCCGGC
>Ga0308310_1000273_pt1 | contig 21535 bp, 21 predicted proteins | sample HotsprSampleMS65_FD_203672 | JGI IMG/M metagenome (GOLD analysis project Ga0308310, IMG submission 203672) | Hot spring phototrophic mat microbial communities from Mushroom Spring, Yellowstone National Park, Wyoming, United States - 20090730_MS65 ...
GATATCTTCAAGGTCACCAGAAACGCTTGTTACATTTTGCATAACGCGCTATGCTCAGGCATGGGCAATAATCTGAGAGCTTTGAGAGTTGCTGACGCCACCGCACCGCCAGTGGCAATCGGCATTTCGGGTCAGGCTTGGCGGCAACTGGTCAGCAAGTTCAGGCATCTGTGAGATTTTTTACACACAGGGAGGCCTTTCCAAGTGCGGCAGCACGTTAAAAACACGCTGAAAGCGCTAGGCTTATACGGCCTAGCGCGAAAGATAATGGATATCCACTGGCGAAGGAAGGAGAGGCGCAAGATGTGCACCTTCTATCGCCAGTTCATCAAGCCGAACGACCTCGTCTTCGACGTTGGCGCGAATATTGGCAATTACACTGCTATCTTCTTGGCGCTTGGCGTGCGCGTGCTGGCGATTGAGCCACAAGCGGAGTGCATGGCGCAGCTCAGAGCGCGCTTCGGTAGGCATCCGCGCGCGGCTTTTTACCAAGGCGGCGTGGCAGCTCAAGCGGGCGAGCTCGAGCTGCACCTGAGCAACGTGAACGCCACATCTTCTTTCTCGCCTGAGTGGATCGAGCGCGTGAAGAATCGTCCTGGCTGGGAAGGGCATCGTTGGTACGCTACGCGGCGCGTGCCCGTCACCACGCTGGACGCGCTGATCGCACAGCACGGCCTGCCTGCGTTCATTAAGATAGATGTGGAAGGCTACGAGCTGCCCGTCTTGCAGGATCTCTCGCAGCCGGTAGCGGCGCTCTCTTTTGAGTACAGTCCCGAGTTGCTCTCGGCAGCGGCGGCGTGCATGGCGCGCTTGCAGGCGCTGGGCGATTACGAATTCAACGCTGTCTATCGAGAGACGTTCGTCTTTATGCTGCCGAGCTGGACAACGGCGGCGGCAGTGGAAAATCTGCTAGAGAATCATCCGAGCAAACATCGATCAGGCGATATCTACGCGCGCCTGAAAGGTTAGCCGTGTTCGGGATCGACTGGATGTCCCGAATACACTAGCGGCAGGCCACATTCCTCGCAGCGTAGATGCTATTCAATGTTATGTAAGTTATGTAGTTTCTCTTGAAGCGCGTCTCAATTGCTGAAATGCTGACGTTGGCGCGGCGCCTGCTTGGAGTTGAGCGCCCCTCAAGGCTGCTCAGCGCGCCGGCGCTCTAATTCTTCGCGCAGGTGCGCAAAATTCGTCAGATTGACTTCCGCGGAGTGTAGCGGCGTCACCACTAGCTGCAAGCGCCCTTTGGCGTCAGGCGATTGCATCCTCTCGCGATCTTTCATCGGATAGAAATATTCTATGGATTGCTGAATGCGCGTCTCAATGCGCCCTTGGATGGCAGCCGCTCTCGTTTGGTCGGTCAGGACGATGAAATCATTCTCCCGTAAATGTCCCACGAAGTCGTCCTCGCCGCCTGCCTCGCGCAGCGCGTTGTTGATCATCAATGCCACGGCGCGCAGTACGTCATCGGCGTTCACGAAGCCATAAATCTCGCGGAAGCCATTTAGGCCGCGCACTTCAATTGCTAAGAGCGACCACGGCTGCTCGGAGAGCAGCGCGCCGTTGATCTTCTCCTCTACTAAGGTGCCTTCGGGCAGATTTGTGACGCGATTGATGAGCGGCGCTTGCTCAGCGCGGCGCAGCACGTTGCGCACGCGCAGGCGCAGCTCTTGGATATCGAACGGCTTGGTGATGTAATCCACCACACCTAACTCTAGACCCGCTAGCTTATCTACGCGGTCGCGCTTCTCGGTCAAGAAGATGACGGGGATATCTTGCGTGCGCCGATGCGCGCGAATGCGCCGACAGACTTCATAGCCATCAATATCCGGCAGGCGAATATCCAACATGACTAGGTCAGGTGCGTGTTCTCGCGTCAAGCGCACACCTTCTTCGCCCCATGCCGCCGAGAGCACTTGATAGCCCTGCACAGTGAAGAAATTCTGCAACAGCTCGGCGAGATCGGGATCGTCTTCCACGATCATGATGCGCGCTTTTTCAGCCACGCTTCACGTCCCTCTCTGTTGCTGTGAGAGCGCGGGCTGTGTGCTTACGATCGGGTCAACTGATCGGCTCTTTGTAGACCACGAAGACGCCGTGCTCGTCGCCCTTCGCTTTGCATTCCGTCTCCACCACGCGGAACTCATGTCCACCGCTCACCCAGCGCAAGCCCTCTTGCAGCAGCCCAACCGCTGCATGCCCGACTGGCTTATCGGTTGTGCGCCCCCAACATAGCGGGCAGCGCTTGATGATGTAGGCGTAGTGATCGTCATGCTCTTCCACCACGCTGAGCTGGTCGCTGAAGTTGGTGAAGATGCTCGCCATGGCTGGCAAGCCCATGCGCAGCTTGGCGCTGAGCGGCAAGACCTTGAAAGCGAGGTCGCCTGCGCCGGCGAGCGCACCAAAATTTTTCAAGCCCTGCGCAAAGCACGCGCGCCCCGCCCGCAGCGCTAAGCCGCGCCCGCCGCGCGGACCGTACATCTCCTCCAGAGCCACTTGCAACGCCGTAAAGTGCGCAAAATCGAACTGCCGCTCGAGGTTATCAGGTGGATAGTTGTCGATGTATTGCTGCAAGCCCGCCAAGTTGAGGATGGCATTCAACCCGTTCTTGCCCATCACCTCTTCCATTGCCATCAGGAAGATGCGGGCAATCTTATTTGGGTAATACAAGCCGCTAAGTTCTCTTACCTGAGACACGCGTCCCTCCGTCTTGATAGTCGTGCTGCCAGTGTGTGAATGCGCTCAGACGAGCTTCGCCAGTTCTTTCACTTTACGGCTCATATCGAGGAAGATCAGACCGAGTTTTGCCTGCTCGCGGGCGAGGACGGTCAGCACAGCTTCCTGACCGACCGCCATCAGGATCACGTAGCCGTTCTGCCCCTTAACGTAGACTGTATCCAAATTGCCGCGCCCTAGCTCGCTGGCGATTCGCTCGCCCAGCGAGAGCATCGCCGCAGACATCGCCGAGACGCGATCCTCTTCGTAGTGCGCCGGCATCACACTCGCCATGCTCAAGCCGTCCACACTGACGATTGCCGCTGCTTCAACATCTTGCGAGCTTGCCTGCAAATCGCGTAGTTGCTCAACTAGTTGTTCAGTCCGTGATTTAGCCAACGCCTTTCTCCCTTTCGTGTCAGTGCTTTAGACGGCGGGAGGGCAACCCAAGCCACGAGCGCGCAGCCTTGCCCTATGCGCTGTTGCGCACTCGCACAACGTCCCTACACGCTCCAACGCTACGCTAATGTAGCATAGTGCGCTAGGCTTGTCAAGCAAGCTTGCACCTGCCTGCTTGATTAATTCTCAGTTGAGCGGCGTCAAGCGCACGTCGATCTCGCCCACGCGATTTTGGCGCGGCGGGATCGCCACATCTTCGTGGATCAGCGCGGCGAAGCACTTCTGCGGGTTGCGCGTTGGAATCAAGCGCGTCATGCGCACGGCGCCCCAGACTGTGACGCGCTGATTGGGCTGCAAATACCACAGCACCTCGCCGTCGCGCTCGACGCGCGTCAGCTCATCTTGGCTGCCCAGCGCCCAGCGCCATGGATAAGGCGACTCCGAGCGCTCGCATTGCACGCCGACTCGCCATGCGCCGCTGATCGCATCGCGATTCTCGGCAGTCGTCATCGCGGCATCGGTCTGATCGTACTGGTAGACTGTGCCAGGCCACGGTCCAATGGTGCGGATAGGCGTGCTGCCGTAGTTCAAAGCGGTCAGGCGGAAGAGGAGCAGGTCGCCTTGCGGCATGGTGATCTGCGCCATTGTCGATTGCACGCCGAGCGGCGGCGCGACGCGCTCGCCTTGCGTGCGCGCGTCAGTGTAGTAGCGCGCGTCATAGGGCAAAGTGGACCACGTGACCGTCCGCCCGCTGCTCTGCGCCACGATCTCGGCGTTAGGCAGTCCGCCATCGCGAATGGTCAGGCTGCTTTCGCGGCGCACGCGCTGCCCGACGCGATCTTCAGCGAGGGCGACCAACCGATACGTGCCGTCAGGCGGCGGCACAATGTTGTTATCTACGCCGCCGTCGTAGTCGAAGGTGCGCGCGCCGCCCTGATCGCTCTGGCGACCTTCAAAACGCTCCGCGATGTAATAGCGCACCCCGTCAGCGCCTTCCAAATAGACTGTCAGGCGCGCCGGCGCAGCGAGATACAGATTGATGCTGACGCGATCGTCGTAGCCATCTTGATTGGGCGTGAAAACTTGCGGCGAGACCTCGAGAGTTTGAATATCGGGCAGGGAAGCGACGCCGCCGACAAGGCTGAGCGTCCCGCTGCGCCGCATCACAGCGCCCGTTTGGGCGTCTTCAGCGCGGATTTCCCAAGTGTACTCGCCGTCGGGCATCAGGCGGCGTTCGACGATGCCGCCGAATTGCTCGTTGGGCAAGCTGAAGCCGTTCACCACGCCGCTGAACAGGACGCGATACTCGCCTGCCATGCGCAATTCGTCTTCGCGGAAAGCGAAGCGCGCGCCGTCGCTTCTGGTGAAGGTGATGCTCAGGCGCGCCGCGCGGCTCAGCGCGTAGCGTATCTCGGTCACGTCGTCGATGCCGTCAGCGTTCGGCGTCAGGCGCGCTAGGCTGAAAGATGCTTCTAGCAGCAGCGGACGATTCGGCTGCAGCAACGCGCCGCCTGCCAAGATGACAGCGAGCGCGGACATCAGCGCGGCAGCGGTCAGCAGGAGAGGTGTAGAGCGTATCATCTCCACGCGGCTTCTAAACGAGCAGCGCGTATTCTAACGCGCTCTCTGCGCTTGTCAACTTGTTCACAAGGCGCTAGGCTTATGCGCCGGATCGTCATTCCGTGACGCTAACGAAGCGAACTGCCACGTCATGACTTCTGCTTTTCAATTGATCGCCATTGATCTAGACGGCACGTTGCTGGATAGCCAACATCGCCTGACGCCGCGCACCAAGGCTGCCGTTTGGCGCGCCGCCGAAGCAGGCCTGCACGTTGTGATCGCCACGGGCAGGCCGCGCTTCAGCGGCTATACCTACGCTGAGCAGCTCGGCCTGAAGACGCCCGGCGTCTATTTGCAAGGCCTGGCGGTCTACGACGGCGACGGCACGCTATTGCATCAGATCACGATGCAGCCTGAGACGGCGCGCCGCATCTTGCGGTACGCGCTCGATCACGATTTGGCTGTCATGGTCTACAACCATCAACGCAAGGTGACGGCGCGCCATTTGAGCGAGCGCACCAAGCTCTTAACGCGCTACGGCGAGCCAATGCCTGACTATGTGGACGATCTGCTCAGCCTGCCCGACCAAATGCCGATCAGCAAGCTGATCTTTTTGGAGCGCGTCGAGACAGCGGACGCCGTGCGGCGCGCACTGCAGGCGGCAGTCGGCGATGCAGCGAACGTCTTCCTCTCGCAGCCTGATTTCGTCGAGGCGTTGCCGCCGAATGCTTCCAAAGGCGCGGGCTTAGCATGGCTGATCGCACATCTCGGCGTGCCTGCCGAGCGCGTGCTTGCCATCGGCGATGGCGAGAACGATATCGAGATGCTGCAATTGGCAGGGTTCGGAGTGGCGATGGCGAACGCGGCGCCGCGCTTGAAAGCAGTGGCGGATTTTGTCACGCGCAGCAACGACGAAGATGGCGTGGCATACGCAATTGAGCGCTTCATCTTCGGCGAAGAAGGGTAAGCGCAGCCTGCCGACGGCTCAGCAAGCCGCCTGCGCTCAGCCCTCGACGCTCTCAATGATCTCGATGCGCTCGATAACAGAATAGCAGAATACAGATATCGCCGGGCGCGCGGTCGCGCGTCAGGTCGCGCTCGCGGATATCGCCGCCTTGCGCATGAAATTCTTGGTGACGCAATCTGACGCAATCAAAAGGCGTGCTGTTTAGCCGTAATCCCAACTCTCGACTCGCATAGCGGGCGCACAACGCACCTTCAGAGAGATTATAATGGTTTACTGGATAGTGAAATGTTATAATGAAACGTGCCGCGCTGCCTTTTGGCGCGCTCAGACAAAATTGGTTAGCATATGCGTTAATCTTGCACTTTGAGCTTCAGAGGCAGGGAGTAGGCAATGTCGTTCATTGATCGGATCAAGAAAGCAGGGCTTTCGCAGAACGAAGGCGCGCTTTCGTGCGCTGTGGCGGTCCTCAGTCAAGATGGCGAACTCTCTGACCTAGAGCGGCGGCTGATCGGGCTGTTCCGCGATCAATTCTCGCCGCTCAGCGACCTAGATGAGACGGCTTTCAAAACTGCGCTAGAGCGCGCCGAGCGCTTTGTGACCGAGAATAAGTTGATGAATTCCGCCAACATTCCTGCTTACGTTAGAACGCACCTAGCGCCGCTCATGACGCAGCCGAAGCATCGCGCTGAGCTGTATCGCTACGCTTATGCGCTGGCGATGGCGGATCTGACGATTGATGAAGGCGAGCAAGTCGTGCTGGACGCGCTGCTGCAGACTTTTGCGCTCACAGCGCAGACGCGGCAAGCAGCCGAGGCAGATGTGCTGCGCGAATTTTACACGCTGTACCACGCGATTGCTGCCACGGCGCTCGGCCTGATCGTGGTGACGGCAGATGGGCGCGTTGAGCAGGATGAACTTGACCACGTGCGCGAAGCGCGCGCGCTGCTAGAGCCAATTGGGCGTCTCGACGATCTGCAGTTCAGCTTGGCCTTCGACATGGCGCTCAACGTCCACGATCGCTTCCTGCTCGATTCGGACAATCGGCAAGCCTTTTTGCAGAACATTGTCTCGACCATGCTCAACACGCGCGAGCTGAGTTTGCAGGCTTTTGAGTACGCCTCGGCGATTGCGACAGCGGACGGCGATATCTCGCAAGCTGAGCTGGACACGCTGCAGGCGCTGCTGGATACGCTGAAGATCCATGATAGCGACGGCGAGGCGATCTTCAACCGCTACATGGCGCGCGTGCGCACCATTGACGGCAGGCCGCGTTGATTTTCTATCGCTCAGCCGCTGAAGGACGCGCCGCATGGCAAGCCTAATTGATTAGACAATTTGTCAGACGCTAAGGCAATACCAGATCGCGGCGCCGCTGGGCAAAACGGCCGGCGCTCTTGATCCCGATGCCCAGCGCCGCCCTCTTCACGGCTAAACCATCCTTTGGCGTGCTCTCGCAGCGTGGTAATGTTTGAGGTGAAAAATGCTAATAGGTTATCCAGCGGATGCCGCTTTGCAGGATGTTTGGCAGAACGCAACATGCTACGGCTGCGGACCTGCCAATCGGCGCGGCCTGCACATTAAAAGTTACTGGGATGCAGCCAACGGCGAGGGCTACTGTACCTTCATAGCGCAGCCGTATCACAACGCGGGCTTCGAGAACGTGCTGTACGGCGGATTGGTCGCCTCGCTGTGCGATTGTCACTCGACCTGGACGGCGATTGCCTACACCTACATCCAAGAAGGGCGTCCGTTTGGCGCGCCGCCTGCCATCAGCTACGTGACGGCAAACCTGAATGTGACCTTCCTTGCGCCGACGCCCCTTCTGCAGCCGATCACACTGCGCGCGCGAGTTGAAGAGCTAGTCGGACGCAAGGCGATTGTCTTCTGCTACGTTCACGACGGCACAAGGCGCACGGCTGAGGCGCGCGTGACCGCTGTGCGCATCGCCGCTGATAAATCTGTTGGCTACGCTGAAGGACGCGGCTGAAGCACTAGCTGCGCAGCGCGTTCAAGCGCCGCTGAGGCCGCCTTCAGCCTGAGCTGCTTGCCACGACTGCCTCGCATTGTGTCTCAAGCGCTTCGAGCTGAACAAAGCCCGAGGGCGAGCGCAGGCCGCGCCTTCGCATTGGCGTCCTCGCTTAGTCTATGAGCTTTTTGTGCAATATGCACAACGGTTAGCGTGCGCTTGGAGCGCCGCACTTGATATACTGAAGTTAAATTATTTTAAGTAAGAGAGCCTTTGCTTATGGTTGCTTCACCTGCCCAGACGCCTCAGGGCGGCGAGAATCCGATCGCCTTCGCCGATCAGGTGCGCTCAGAGCGGCTGGCGTTGCTCTGGAAAATAACAGCAAGCATCGTCTTTGTGTTGCTCTGGATACTGCTGGTGATTTCGGCGACTTCAGGCTTGGCGCGCGTCGGCGATCTGTTGATAGCGGGCGCCTTGGTCTTGGCAGGCTGCGCACTCACCTCGTTCTTTCTCAATCGCAATCACTACAAGATAGCTGTGTGGTCTTATGCAGGCGGCTTATACCTCGCCTGCAGCTTGCTGATCTACTCAGAGGTCTCTAGGGCGGGGCAAGCGGCAACGCACTTGGCAGCGCTCGCCTTGCCGTGCGTGGTGCTCGCCGTGACCTTGCTGTTGCCCTTCGGCTGGGCGATGCTCGGCTTGGGCATCGGTATCGCCATTGCGCTGTTCATGCCGAATCTCGGGCAGCCCAGCTTTCAGATCAGCAGCATTCAGCTGGCAGCCGTTCTGCTCATGCTTTTCACAGTCGGCATTGCCGTGCAGTTCACGGCCGAGATGTACAGCATCACAGAATGGTCGCTGCGCAGCTACCAAAAGGAGCGCCAACTCAAGGAGCAGCTCTTCGATACGCAACAAGAGATTCAGCGCAGCTATATGCGTCAAAAAGCGCTCTCAGAGGAGCTGAGAGAAGCCAACAAAGCGCTCGAAGCAGCGCGCGCCGCCGAAGCCGAGGCAAAAAACTTTCGCGGGCAGTTCCTCGCCAACATGAGCCACGAGTTGCGTACGCCGCTCAACGCCATCATCGGCTTCAGCGAGACCATGCTCAACTATCCGATGATGTATCAGAACGTGCCGCTGCCTGAGCCGTATCGCAACGATCTCCAGCTCATCTACAACAGCGGACGCACGCTCCTGCAGCTGATCAACGACATCCTCGACTTGGCGAAAATCGACGCCGGCCGCTTGGATGTCGTCATCGAGAGTGTCCCGCTAGAGCCGATCTTCAACACGGTCAAGGCGACCGCCGCCAGCCTGATCGGCAGCAAGCCAATTGCGCTCATCTTCGATTTGCCGCCTGAAGGCTTGCCCGAAGTCTTAGGCGACCCGTTGCGCATTCAGCAAGTGTTGCTCAATCTGACCAGCAACGCGGTCAAATTCACGCAGCAGGGCAGCATCACCTTCGGCGTTCGGCCGCAGCCGAATGGCGAGGTCTTGTTTTGGGTCGCGGATACAGGCATCGGCATCCCGCTTGAGGATCGCGAGATCATCTTCGAAGAGTTCAGGCAAGGCGCCAGCGGTAGAAGGCAAGGCAGTGCAGGCTCAGGCTTGGGCTTGGCGATCACACGGCACCTGTTGCGCCTGATGCGAGGGCGCATCTGGGTGGAGAGCGAGGTGGGCAAAGGCACCACGTTCTACTTCACGTTGCCCATCGCGCAGCCTGAGGCGCAAACGCAAGCCGACCAAGCGAGTGCATCGTGATATGCGCATTGCATATCTCGAGGACAACGCCGCGAACGTGGCGCTGGTGCAGCGCATCATCAGCATGACGCCTCACTCGCTTGTGGTGTATAGCAGCGGTGAAGAGGCTTGCCCGCATATCATGAATAAAGAATTTGATTTGATCTTCATGGATATCGAGTTGGCAGGCAAGCTCAACGGCATGGAACTAGTGCGCCGCGCCCGCGAGGCCGGCTTGCAAACGCCTATCATCGCCCTGACCGCCTACGCCATGGTCGGCGACCGCGAGCGCTGCCTTGCTGCCGGATGTACGGATTACCTCCCGAAGCCTTTCGGCGTCTCGGATTTCCTGAATATGCTGGCGAAATACAGCACATAGCGTTGCACATAGCGTTAATGACAGGAAAAATGAGTTGTGACCGTCAAGTATGCTATTGTCGCCGACGATGAGTTCGCCAATCGTGAATTCATGGTGCGCCTGATGCAAATGGCAGGCTTCGAGGTGCATGGCGCATGGCTGGGCGCGCAGGCGCTCGCCTTTGCCGAAGCGGCGCAGACGCTCACCCTAGCGTTGGTTGACCATCAGCTGCCCGATGCGCGCGGCGTGGAGATCATCCCGAAGCTGCGCGCGATGCACCCTGAAGCCTTGCTGGTCATGGCGACCATGCACGATCATCGCGAGCTGATTGATGAAGCCTTCAGCATCGGCGTGGATATTTTCCTGGTCAAGCCGCACGGCTTCATGGAGCTTTTCCGCCGCCTGCAGGAAGCAGAGGGCAACTACGAGAGCCTGCGTCGCATCATTATGGATCAGTACGGGCCGCGTCCGTATCGCGGCGCCGCCACCAAGCGCGTTATCTCTTAGCGCCCGATCTCAGCCTTGGCGCGGCGCACCTGCTCAATAGCGGCGGCAAAGTCTGCTAGGGTGACTTGCTCAGCGCCGCGCATCGCCGCCTCAGAGGCCGCCAGCAGCACGCAGTTCAAGATATCGCCGCCGCTCAGCCCTGCGCTCAGCGCCGCTAATGCCTCTGGCGTCGCCTCAGCGCTGCGCGGCAACTTGTGCGGCAGGTGATAGCGCCACAGCCGCACCAGCGCCGCCTGATCAGGCAACGTGAACGGCACATGCGCCAGAATGCGCCGCACAACGGCAGGATCGTAGTTGCGCGCCAAGTTGGTGGCGAAGATCACCACGCCTTCGAACAAATCGAGCTGCAAAAGCAACGTTGAGCGCGAGATGTTCACGCCGTAATCCGCCGCTTGCGTGATGTTCGTGACGCGATGGCTGAGGACTGAGTCCGCTTCATCGAAGAACAGCACTGCGTCATGCGCGCGCGCCGCCGCAAACGCGGCGACGATGTTCTTCGGCGTATCGCCGACGTAACGCGACTCCAATTGCGCATAATCCACGCGGATGATCGGCTTGCCCAAGTGGTGCGCGATCGCCTCAGCTGCGAAGCTCTTGCCCGTCCCCGACTCGCCATACAAGTTGAGCGCTATGCCGCGCCCTTCGGGATGAATTTCTGCCAAGCCCCACGTTTGGTAGAGCAGCGTGTGATGCTGAATCTTGGCGAGCGCCACGCGCAACGCGCGCTCGGTCTCGGCGCTCAGCACCAGATCGGCGAGGCGGCGGCGCGGCTGCTCAGGCGTGAAGAGCGCCATGCGCTCCGCGATTGCCTCAGCGGGGCGCTCAGGCGGCGCCAGCGGCGTCTCAGGCTTCGTCCGCCCGTCGGACGACCACGCGATAGGTGACATGCGGCTGAGTCCTCTCCACCAATTTCATCGTGCTGAGCGAGAGCTGATATTCAAGCCGCTCGCCGCGCTCAAGGCGCGCGCGCAGATCGGCGGGCAAGTCTTCAGGCGCCACTTCGCGCACTTCCTCGATCTGCAATCGGGGCTCAGCAGGCGCGCCGCCGAAGATCGCGCGCGCTGTCAGCACCACGGCGCGTCGCCCGTTGACGACAGCGCGGTCGAGCAGGACGAGCGCCGATTGCAAGGTCTCCGCCCGCGCGCTATGCAGCACCTCTGAGAGCCAATTCTGCACAGCCGACCAGAAGATCAGCGTCCCCGCTAGCGCAACCCCTACAGCGAGCAACGGCAACATCTGCGATGCCTCTCAGTCTTGCGGCACGTTGTAGCCGAGCGTGACAGGCTGGCGGAAGCGGATCAGATGCTCGCGCACATCGTTCGGAATCTCCTGCCAAGCGATCTCGCGCTCGGCGCGCCAGCGCAGAATTTGCGGCTGCTTGCCATTTTGTTGGCGCGGCGCCATGTACGCTTCCACTTCTAGATATTGCTTGCCGTCGCGCTGCGAGAAGGTCACTTTGGCGTCGATCAGCGTCTCGTAGATCAGGCGGCGCACTACGTGGAGATGCGCGCCCTCGCCGTTCAACACGCGCGCCGCATCTTCCGCGTCGATCTCAGCCCGCGTCTGATGCAGCCACGCCGCAATCCGCTCCGAGACCCATTTATCCACATACGCCTTGAAGACTTCATCGGCGGGCATGACTCTGGCGCGCGCGCTGCGCACGCCCATGCCGAGCAGCTGCATCAAGCTGCGCACGATGAAGTTGATGAAGCTCATCAGGCAACCTTGCGGCTGCCGCTCAGTGGATTGGCCTGCCATGCTCACTCCTTCAACCGCAACTCGATCGCCACCTGCGCCGATTGACGGCGGATGAATTTCTCGCGCACCTCGTCAGGCAGCTCGTGCCAAGGCACCACTTCCGCCTTCTCCATTTGCACAAGCTGACCGTCTGCTTGCCGAAATTCTGCCTGCACCACTTTCTCGTGCAGGCGACCTTCGTTCAGGCGCCGAAACAGGATGCGCGCGCGCACCACACGCTCGCGCAGCAGCGCCAGCGCGCGCTGCACTGCCACCTGCAGCCGATCAGCAGCTGCTAGCAGCAGCAGGAACGCCTCGCGCACGTCCTGGCCAAAAAGCCGACCGAGCCACTCAGCCAGCACCTGATTCGCCCACGCCAATATGCGCTGCCAAAAGGCGACGCTCAGCGTGACCGCGATAGCGGCCGCGACGACAACCCACATGGTCTGATAACTTTCTCACTTGCCTCCATTGCTTGTGATACGCACAGCGGCTGCGCAGGTTGCGCCCCACGCCTGCGCGCCGCTGCGCGGCGTCTTGACGCGGCTTGCTATAATGATATAGCGATGAGACGAGGGAACGCGCCACTCCAAATTTGCCCGATCTGCGAGGCAAGGCAGCCGCTAGAGGCCTTGCGCTGCGATAACTGTGGCGCCGCCTTGCGCGGCACGCCGATCGCCGCTGCGCCCGCGCAACCTGCCGCTGAGCCGCGCCGCACGCCGATCCGCGCCGCGCTGCCGCCATCGTCGAGCGCCGAAGCAGGCGAGGCAGATTTACACGAGAGCGCGTTGCAGCTCTCGCCCTTGCCGTTCGTCCTGTTCAGCGCGTTGATCGCGCTAGTGCTGCTCGGCATGAGCCTTTTCGCCGCTTCCCAAGAGCGCGCAAAGGCGCGACTCGCCGCGTTGCCGAGCGCGACGCCGACCGATCTGCTGCCGAGCGCGACGCCGTCGCTCACCCCTAGCCCGACCGCGACGCCTTTGCCCGGGGTGGACGTCAGCCACCTGATCACGCCGCTCGCCGTCGTCGTCTTGCCAACCTTGCCGCCAACGCCGACGCCTTTTCTCTCGCCAACCTTTCCGCCCGATGCCTCTGAAGCGCTGCGCCTTGCGCCGCCGCCGACCAACACGCGCCTGTTCATCGTGCCGACGCTCTACCTGCCCACAGTCACGCCCGTGCCGCCGACTCGCACGCCCACGCCGACGCTCGGGCCGTGCATTCAGAAAGCGGCGCCCGGCGATACCCTCTACGCAATGGCGCTGCGCTGCGGGCATCGCGACGCCGCCATCATCGATGTCATTTTGCGCCAAAACAACCTGAGCAGTCCTGCGCAGCTGCAAATTGGGCAGGAAATCGAGATTCCGCGCCCAACCGTGCCAATTCAAGTCAGCGCCGAGCCTGAAAGAGCCAGCCCGTTGGCAGCCGCGCGCATCGAGCCGACTCTGCCGCCCGGCGTGATGTGGTACACTGTCAAGCGCGGCGAAACAGCGCTGAGCATCGTCCTTGAGCGCCGCATCACCATGAGCATTTTGAGCAACCTGAACCCTGAGCTTCTCTTCGAGGGCTGCGATTTCGGGCTGGTCGGCGGCGGCGCCTCATGCCGCGTGATGGTCTACGAAGGGCAGCGCCTGCGCGTGCCTGCGCCAACGCCCACGCCGACTATCCCGCCCACGCCCAGCGGCAGCGAGACGCCAACACCGACCCCCACTCCGACCGTCAACGCGCCCTTCAGCCTCTCGCCCAGCAATAACATGCTCTTCGACTCGTTCGAGCTGCCGACTTTGCGCTGGACAGCGACAGGACAATTGGCGCCCGACGAAGTCTACCTTGTGACCGTCAGCAATCGCACGAGCGGCATCACCTATAACCTGACCACGCGCGAGCAGTTCTTCCAAATCCCTGCTGAATGGCAGCCGACCGATGGCGAGCGCCATACCTTCGCTTGGCAGGTCGCCATCGCCGAGCTGCGCGACAGCGACACGGTGATCCCAAGCGCGCGCCAAACTGAAGTCCGAACGTTCACGTGGCAAGGTCGCCGCTGAGAATGCCTATGCTGCAGAGGATCACCCCGCGCTTCGTCGCGCTGTGCGCCTCGCTTTTTTTGGCTGCCGCCTGCCAAGCCGATGCCCCGCCGCAGCCGACGCTGGCGCCAACCGCCAGCCTGACGCCGTCGCCTTCGGCGCTGCCTACCGCGACCGCGCTCGACCTAGCGCCGCCGCTCCGCCCGATGATCCTCGCCACACAGCCCGAGCGCCCGACCGCACAAGGGCAGCGCGTGGCGCCGACTCCTACTCCGCAACCGCCCTGCTTTGTGGCGCGCTCTGGCGATACGCTCTATGGCTTGCTGGCGCGCAGCGGCTTGTATCGCGAAGCCTCGCCTGCGCTCTTGGCAGCCATGCGCGAGCTGAACGGAATGCCCGCTGGCTCAAACACCATTCAGGTGGGAAATACGTATTGCGTCCCGCTGCCCACGCCGACTCCGACGCCGCTCGGTTATGAGGCGACGCAGACCGCCATGGCGCGCGAGCTGCCCGATCTTCCGCTCCGCGCCTTCGCAGAGGCGACTTACATCGTGCGCGAAGGCGAGAACATCACCACGGTTCAACTGAACAGCGGCGCCACGCTCCGCGAAATCTGCGCCATGAACCCGCCGACCGTCATCAATTGCACAGGCTGCGACCTGACCAAGCCGATTGGCGCGCAGGGTTGCCGCCCGATTGTCGTGGCCGGTCAATCGCTCAAGGTGCCCGGTCCAACGCACACGCCGACCGTCACGCCGACGCGCAGCGGCCTAGAGACTGCCACGCCGACCCCGCCATATGCCATGCCGCGCATCGTCTCGCCTGCGCACAGGGCGGCTGTGCGCGGCATCGCCCAGCTGATCTGGATGCCGGTCGCCATCTTGCAGCCCGATGAATTCTACCTGATCGTCTGGTCGGATATGACGCGCCAGCAGACTTGGCAACACACCACGCGCGCCACCACTTTCCGCCTGCCCGAAGCGCTGATGCCGCCTAGTGGCGAGAGCCACATCGTGAATTGGCAGGTCGGCGTGGCGCGCGAGCAAGCCGATGGCAGCTACCTGATCATCAGCCCGTGGAGCTTGATTCATAGCTTCACGTGGCAGGGAGAATGAACGCCGATGCGCCCCTCGCCGCTCTTCGTCCTCGCGATCGTGATCCTCGCCGCGCTGTTCACAGCCGCTGCCGCCGCCGCGACCTACATCGGCGTGCGCCAGATCGTGCTGCAATCGCCTATCGAGTTGCCGCCGCCGCCACAGCTCAGCGCGCCACAGCCGACCGCCGTCCCGCGCTTGGAGAACACGCCCGCAGCGTCTCAGGCGCAAGCGACCGCCGTCAGTGCCTTGCCGCAAGCGCCTGCCGAGAGCGGCGCTATCCCTGTTTGGACCGATCCGAAGCGCTTGACGATCTTGCTGCTTGGCGTGGATCAGCGCCCCGGCGAGCGCGGGCCGTTCCGCACGGATACGATCATCGTCCTGAGCATTGATCCGGTCCGCAAGACTGCCGCCATGCTCTCCATCCCGCGCGATGTGTGGGTCAAAATCCCCGATCTCGGCCCGCCGTTCTCGCCCAATCGGATCAACGCGGCGAATTTCATCGGCGATCAGCTCAACTACCCGCCTGACGGCGGCGGGCCGAAGCTGGCGGTCCGCACAGTCGAGGCGCTGCTCGGCATCCCGATCCATCGCTACGTGCTGATCAACTTTGAGGCGTTTCGGACTGTGATTGACGCGCTCGGCGAGGTGACCGTCTGCCCGACTGAGCGCATCTTCGACGACCAATATCCTGACTACGAGACTTATGGCGTGATCACGGTCGAATTCCAGCCCGGCTGCCAAGCGCTCGACTCAACGCGCCTGTTGCAATACGCGCGGGTGCGCCATAACGCTGGCGATGACTTCGGGCGCGCCCTGCGCCAGCAAGAGATCATTCGCGCTGTGCGCGAGCGCGCGCTCAGCCTCGGCGGAGTCGCAGCGCTGATCGGCAAAGCGGGCGATATCTGGGCCTCGTTGGCTGAGAACATCCGCACCGACCTGACTTTCCAAGAGATTTTGGCGCTGGCGAACCTCGCTCAAGAGATCACAGATATCCGATCGGCTGTGCTGACCATCAAGCGGCAAGGCGAAGGCGGGCAGCTGCTCTACAGCACTTTGCCGAGCGGCGAGCAGGTGCTCTCGCCGATTGCAGAGGAAGTCTTCGCGCTGGTGGTGCGCCTATTCGATTCAGGCACGGGCGCGCCTGCAAACTCGCCAATAGCGGCGGAGAACGCGCGCATCTACGTCGAGAATGGCGCGCTGGTGGACGGTCTGGCAGCGCGCACGCGCGATCGCCTGATTGGCGAAGGCTTCAACGTGGTCGAGATCGGCACGCTCAAAAGCGACTTCCCCTATCCGAAGACGGAAATTCACGTCTACACGGGCAAGATGGAGACGGCGCGCTATCTTGCGCGAGTGCTGGGCTTAGATGGCACGGCGATCCGCGTGGAGAGCAACGCGCCGGTTGGCATCGATATCAAGCTGATCGTCGGGCAAGATTTGGCGCGCTGAACTTGACCAAATGCCGCTCTGAAAGTACACTCAGCGCAGTGCCTTCGCGTGAAAAGGGAAACTTTGATGATGCAATCAGGCTTCTTGCGCATTCTTATGCGCGTTCTTTTGAGCGTCCTGCTCGCCGCTGCGCTCAGCGGCGCAGCCTTGCCGGTCCAAGCGGCGGCTGAGCTGCCGAAAGCGGCGTCTGCGCTGCAAATTCAAGGTCCGTACGCCACAGTGCGCAGCTCAGGCGCGCAAGCTTACGCAGGGCCCGGCGTCGGCTTCTGGAGCTTGGGCAGGTTGCGCGCCAACGCAATCGTGCCGATTGTCGGCGTCAGCGCGGATCGCCAGTTCTGGCAGGTGAACACAGTCCTCGGCTTAGTCTGGGTGCGCGATGCAGACGTGATCGCCACGAACGCGGATGGCGTTCCAGTGGTCGAAGTCGGTTCGATCGGACGCACTGTGGTCAATAGCGCGGTGCGCGCGGGCCCGAGCACGCAGGCAGCGCGCTTGGCGATCTTGCCGCGCGGCAGCCAGTTTTACATCATCGGCACAAATGCCGATGGCACTTGGTTGAACATCCGCTACCGGTTCGGCGAAGGCTGGGTCGCGACCGTGAACACGGATCGGGCGAGCTCAACCGCGCCGCGCACGCCAAGCGCCGGCACACCTGCGCCCGGCTTGCCGCGCGCGGATATTCCACGCGCCATTGTGAACACAGGCGCGCTGAACCTGCGCAGCGGCCCGGGCGTTTTCTTCACCTCGATTGGCGTTCTGGCGCAAGGCGAAAGCCTGCCGATCCTCGCGCGCACTTCAGATGACGCATGGCTGCTCGTCCAGAGCAGGTTCGGCAGAGGTTGGCTGGACGCGCGCCTTGTGCGCACCACCAATTACCTCGGCAACGTCCCGATCATCCGCTACGCGGATGCAGCTGCCAATGGCGTCATCGCCGCCACCACCATCAACGCCACCAACTTGCGCGCCGGCCCGAGCGTCACTTTCAACGTGATCGCCGTGATACCGCCCGGCACACAAGTCACCTTGCTCGGTCAGAGCCGCAACCGCGCTTGGTGGTTCGTCGGCACGCCGCTCGGCAAAGGCTGGGTGAGCAAGGAGACCGTGCGCACGCTCGGCGGCACGTCGCTTGTGCCTGTGCTGCCCTAAGACCGCTCATGCGCCGCAGCTTGATCCTGCTCTTGGTTTTGGCAGTAGGCGCTTGTGCGCCGCCAACGCCGACTAGGGCGCCGTCTCCGACGCGCACGCCGATTGTGATCGGCACAGTCATCGTGAGGGCGCTGCCGGCAGTGACGCTGCCGCCGACTTGGACGCCTTCGCTGACGCCGACGCCGCCGCCAACTGCCACGCGCCTGCCGACCAGCACGCCGCTGCCAACGCGCACCCCGATTCCGCCTAACACGCCCGCCGGCGGACAGATCGGCGTTGTGACCACGGCGGGTTTGCTGACCGTCGCTGTGGACTTGGCTGAGCTGAACGCCGCTTTGCGCGCCGAGCGCGATACCTTCTACTTCTCAGCCGATTTCAACGGCGCGCCAAACCTGACCGCCATTGAAGGACGCACGGCGATCGTCGTCGCCAACCTGAACGACTTCACGCCGCGCGGCTTGCCCGCCACGTTCCGCCTGCAGTTCCGCGCCGTCGGCGGCGAGCTGGCAGTGGAAGTGCTTGGCTTCGAGACGGCGACGCGAGCGCCCATTCCGCCCAACCAAGTCGGTTTGACGCGTGAGCTGGTGCGCCGCGCGCTGCGCGACCGCGCTGTGCCGAGCGCTATCCGCAAAGTGGCGCCCTTCTTGGCAGAGTACAGCGCGCTCGATGTGCAAATGCAGCCTGACCGCGTCCTGTTCACAGTGCGCATCCGTCAGGCGACGCCGACGCCGACCCAAGCTGCTGGCTGAGACGCCGACTGCTACGCCAATCACCTGCTATCACGCCGACTTGGCCGCTGACGCGCACGCCCTTGCCGACGTCACGCCGCGCAACGCGCCGCGATCACTCAACAGTGACTGACTTCGCCAAGTTGCGCGGCTGATCCACATCCGCTCCGCGCTCGACGGCGATGTAATAGGCGAGCAGCTGCAGCGGAATGACCGTCACCACGGGCGAGAGCAATGGCGGCAGCTTCGGCACGTAAAGCACGTGGTCTGCCTTGCTCTGAATGAAGGTATCGCCCTCGGTCGCCACGGCGATCACCACGCCACGCCGCGCCTTCGCCTGCTCAATCTGGCTGATCATCTTCTCGTAGACGCTATCCTGAATGGCTATCGCCACGACGGGCATCTTCTCGTCAATCAAGGCGATCGGGCCGTGCTTCATCTCGCCCGCAGGATAGCCTTCCGCGTGAATGTAGCTGATCTCTTTGAGCTTCAGCGCGCCTTCCAACGCGATCGGATAGTTGATGCCGCGCCCTATGTACAGGAAATCCTCGTACTTGTAGAGCAGCTTGGCGAGTGCCTGCACCTCAGCGGCGCGCTCCAGCACGTGACCGACCAGATCGGGCAGCCGTGCGATATCCTGCGCGTGTTGGCGCGCTTGCTCAGCGCTGATCGTGCCGCGCAGCTGCCCAAGATAGAGCGCCAGCAGGTACTGGTCAACCAAGCTGGCGGTGAAGGCTTTGGTCGAGGCGACTCCGATCTCAGGGCCGACTTGCATGGTGATGTACCCATCGGCGATGCGCATCGCCTGCGAGCCGATGACGTTCACAATGCTCCACAGGCGGGCGCCTTTCTCGCGCGCCTCTTCCATCGCGGCCAAGGTGTCCACAGTCTCGCCAGATTGTGTGATGGCAAGCACAGCGCAATCGCTATCGAGGATCGGATCGCGGTAGCGATACTCGCTGCCGTAATCGACTTCAACAGGGATGCGCGCCAGCGCCTCCAGCATGAACTTGCCGACCAAGCCCGAGTACGCGCTCGTGCCGCAGGCGACGGTCACAATGCGCTTCAGGCGGCGCGCCTCAGCCTCGCTGAGCGGCAGGTCGCTGAGCGTGACTCGTCCATCTTCGAAGGAGATCCGCCCGCGAATGGTATCGGTCAGGCTGCGCCCTTGCTCGAAAATCTCTTTTTGCATGAAGTGACGGTACTCGCCGCGCTCCGCGCTGACCGGATCCCAAGCGATCTCGTGGATAGCAGCGTCCACGGGCGCGCCGTCTAACGTCTGGACGCTGTAGCCATCGGCTGTCACGGTCGCCAGCTGGCGGCTTTCGAGGAAGATCAGGCGGCGCGTGTGCTCTAGAATGGCGGGAATATCCGAGGCGATGAACATCTCGCCTTGGCCGATGCCCAGCGTCACGCCGCCGGCATTGCCGATGCGCACTGCCACCAGACGGTCGGGCTGACGCGCGCTCATCACCACAATCGCGTGTGCGCCGCGCAACTGAGCGCACGCCAAGCGCGTCGCTTCGGTCAGATCGCAGCTTTCAGCGGCGAATTGCGCCACCAGATGCACAATCACCTCAGTGTCTGTCTCAGAATCGAAGCGCACGCCTTGCGCGCGCAGGCGCTCGCGCAGCTCGAGGTAGTTCTCGACAATGCCGTTGTGAACAACAACGATTGCGCCGTCATTGCTGATGTGCGGATGCGCGTTGCGCTCGCTCGGCTGCCCGTGCGTCGCCCAGCGCGTATGCCCGATGCCGATCGTGCCGCTGATCGGCTCGGCTGCCACACGCCGCTCTAGGTTTTCCAACTTGCCCACGTCGCGGCGGCGCACGATGACGCCGTTGGTCAGCACGGCGATGCCCGCCGAGTCGTAGCCGCGGTATTCAAGGCGTTTCAAGCCGCTCAGCACAATTGGCGTGGCATCGCGCCTCCCGACATAGCCGACAATTCCGCACATACAGGCATCCTTTCGGTAGCTCTGCGCATTCTCGTAGCCGCCATTGTATTGTACATCGGTCACTGAGCGCCGCTACGGGCATGCCGCGCTCTGCGAAAAGGCGATAGGCTACGAGCCGGCCACGAATAGAGCGCCGGCGACATCCGACCTTTGGTCACTGGCTCAGCGTTTGCTGCGCCGCATCGGCGCTTTGGCGAGCGCGCTCGCTCTATCTAGAAAATCTAGAAAGCGCGCTCTGAGCGGCGGTCGCTTGCCGCACGCTTCCGCAATGGCTGAGCAGCCACAAGATCGCCATGATCGCGCCGCCAAGCAGGAAGGGCAGCGTGCTGCCTGCCGCTTGAAACAAAGCGCCGAACCACAGCGGCGCGATTGCGTCCGCCGCGCTGACCATCGCCGCGCTGGCGCCCAACACACCGCCGTAAGCGCCGCCTTCCGCGCGTTGCGTCAGCAAGCTGTTGATGGCAGGGCGAATCAGCGCTGCGCCGATGGCAAGCGGCACCAGCGCCCCCATCAACCACAACATGCCGCCGATTCCGCGCCCTGCGTCGCTCGGCAACTGCACGCCCAGCGAGCCGATCACCGCTTCTGTGCCGCTCGGGCGCTGCGCGAGCAGATACAGCCGCGCCTCGCGCTCGTTGTAGAGCGGATGCGGCTGCTGCGGCGTGAGCGCCGTCAACGTCAGACCGAGCGCCAAGAGCGCCAGCGCGGCGCGCAAGACCCGCAGCTCGCCATACTTGCGCGTCCACTTGCCGATGTAACCGAGCTGCACGCCGATCAAGATCACGCCGACCCACACGAAGATGAACGCGTTGCCTTGCGCCAACAAGCCCAGCCGCGTCAGCGTGAAGACGCCTAGCAGGCTCTCGAAGCCGTAGAAGACGAATTGCTGCGCAAACATCAGCATCAGCAGCGCCCGCGTGTTCGCTCTGCGCAGGTAGGGCAGGACGCTCAGCAGATTCGAGCGCTTTATGACGGCTCGCCGCCGCTTTTCAGGCGGCAACGTCTCGCGGAAGGTGAACGTGGTCAGCAGGATTGAGAGGAACGAATACGCCGCAGCTGTGATGGCAGGCATGGCGAGCTGATCGGTCAGCTCGAACATGACCAGCGCGATAGCCGGCCCAATCAGGAAGCCAATGCCGAACGCCGCGCCGATCAACCCGAGCCCGCGCGCGCGATCCTTCTCTGAGGTCAGAT
>Ga0308310_1000283_pt1 | contig 21288 bp, 17 predicted proteins | sample HotsprSampleMS65_FD_203672 | JGI IMG/M metagenome (GOLD analysis project Ga0308310, IMG submission 203672) | Hot spring phototrophic mat microbial communities from Mushroom Spring, Yellowstone National Park, Wyoming, United States - 20090730_MS65 ...
TTTTCGCATGCCAGCGTTCTTCGAGATACTTTAGACCCTGATCCAAAAGCTCCTCGAGTAATTTCTTGTGAAGCTCCCAAGCATTACTCTCGCCTTCCTCCACTCTCTTTCTGGCCCCTTCCAACCTTCGCACAAACACCGGCGGAGCATTGTCCCAACTTAAACCTGCAACTATAGGATGCCATATGCGCGCAGGTTTGGACTTGGTCGAATCAGGCGGGCGTTCCAGTAGATCCAATGCCACATCCAGCAGCAGCTCTGACCAACGTCGCGAAATTTCCTCACCGATGGTTTGTTCTTTCTCGGTTTGTTTTTCCTCAGCCGAGATCTTTGGTTGTTCATACTCGACCGCTTCTTTCAGGACTTTGTACGCTTGCTCAATCAAGGAATCTAGCTTTCTCTCATCCAGAGAAGAATCTCCAACAAGCCTCCTCCAGAGGTTCCGGAACTCGTCAGAGTCGGTACTCGCTGCTAAGGTCACAGCTTGCCCGAAGCGATTTTGGCGGATCAATCCTCGCAACACCCTTCGCCGATCTTGCAACGAAAGACGGATATCGCGGTTTATCTCATATAGCCGCACAATCTTGTCCCAATCGCCCGCACTTTCTAACCATTTGAGACTTTCCGGATATTTAACTGTCTGCGCCTTGGCCAGGTAGTAATCTTGATGGTTTGTATCGCCCACTCTCTCCCAATGCCTCACGGCCGAATCGTTATCGCCTAGGTGATACGATAGTTTCGCAAACGCCCGATGGAACCGCGATCCGTCTTTATAAGGAGCATCTTTATAGGGTTCAGCCACCTCCTTGGCAGCCCGCCGGACCGAGTCTTCGCTCAAAGGCAAGTCGCATGCCGCCTCGAGGAGCTCGGTGAGTACGTGCCCCCAAGTGTACCAAGACCGTCGCTTGTTCGACAAGCTTTCATCAAGCTGGTCTCTGCTCTCTCTAACAATCCCAGCCAACTCTACAACCCAGCGTGCTCGGCGATCTGAGGCCGGCTTGGCCATTTGTTCCGCAATGCGTCGTCGCTTGTCTGATTTATCACCTAGCTCCAGAATTTCAGACCAAGCCCGCGCTTCCCATAGCCAATCGGCAGCCTGGTGCGGATCGACCTTTTCAATTTCCTTGGCGGCCTCTTTTACTTTACCGTTCAAATATTGATGCCACGCCCTGGCCTCGCTCTCTTTCATCAACTTACCAGCCTGCCCGTAGTAGTAGGCGGCATCCTCCGCATCCTCGGGATTACCCGTCTCTTTTGCTTGCTGCAGAAGGCCATCAGCAAGAACTTCAAAATTACCCGCAAATGCCTCCGATATTTCTTTAGCTCCTCCTTCGGTCCACCACGTCTCCGAAATCAATTCGGCCTTTTGGTGGCTGGGAATACTCCCGCTCTGCTCCTCCACCCAACGAGAAAGAGCATTCCAAAATGCGTCCCAACCCTCCTCCGTCTCGATAATCCAAAGCTGTTCTCGCGGGCGACTGATTGCCACGTATAGTCGGTTGAGAAAGTATTCGGCTGCAAAACGATCCCCTTCTGGAACTTCCGATATATCGCGTAATCTATCCCACATCCAAAAATCTTTCAGCTCCAGAAGCTGGAAAGCCGTACCGAACCCCAACACGGCAAGACGCTTGTGCTCCAACCCCTTGAAGTCAGCGGGAGTGTAATACGAGGAATGCTTCGGAGGACCTTCGGGCAATCCTATACTCTCCCAAAACCGGCCTGCTTTCGGATCGGAAATATCTTTGGGTTCTGGACCTATGCACAGCACCTCTTCTTTCAAGAGATCCTCGAGCACCTTGCCCGACCGATCAATGATCAAACGCCGCACCGCTTGGTTAGGCCGTTCTTCCTCAGGTTTCCAAATCCTTTGCAACTCGCCAGGCACGTCAAACGTCCTCTGGCGGAGGAATTGAAGCGTGTTGCAAAGGCGGCCAATGCCAGGACGACTGCGATAGTTGTAGGTAAGTTGGAAGGGCTCGATCTTTAGCTCTGTTGCCTGGGGAATCCGGCGTTTTACCACCTCGCTACAGTCTCTCTTCAAGCGGGCCCAGCGAAAGCAAGCAGGGTTAACAGTCTGATAAGAATCGCCCGCCAGAACAATCGGTAACTTCCCCACGACTTGAGGATCAGGTTGGTACCGCAGGAACTCCACAGCCTGAAGAATAGCAGCAAACTCCACTCGCGAGAAGTCTTGAACCTCGTCGCATACGACCATGGCATAAAAGGGGGCACTAGAAGATCGGTTTAATAGCACTTCCCACGCCAAATCCAGATCGTCCCAAAACTCGGGCGAATTATCGTTTTCCTCGCACGGCACCGTCAAGCGTTTATACCACGGCCAAACGTTTTCCCAGATCTCCCGGAACACGTCAGGAGAAACCTGCCGATCCTTTTTGCCTAGATCCTCCTCGGCTTCATATTGCTCTGGGGTCATCCACCGGTCATCGCCGGTCTCATAAAAATAAAATCCCTTGATGTAACTTCGCAACACGAACCAAATAATTTCCGGACTGCTAATGAGGCGTGAAAGCCTCTCGCGGATCCCGAGCTTTGAATCGGTTAGAACTCTCCGGAACCCGTGAAAATCGAGCCAACCTTTGCTAGAATACCGGTCGAAGAAACGGACTTGTCGTTCGGGGGAGAGCTGACTGAGAGCAAAATCATGAAAAGTTTGAAATTTAACGGTCATAAACTCGCTTCCGCCAAGCTCGTCTCGGAGGCGTTGCTTTAGGTGCTTAATCTGCTCCTCGGCGTTCCCTAGCAACTTTTTACTTTGGGTAAGGTAAAGCAATTGATGCTGGTATGATTCAACACTCGTTAAAGAAGAGGGCCGGCGGATCACACGCTCGGGGACGAAGAAATTAAGTAAGGTGGTTTTTCCGCTCCCTGCCCGGCCTTCGATTATGGCCGGAAAACGCTCGCCGGCAAGCAGGCTCGTTAAGGTAAAAGCTTCTTCACCGGAGAGAGCGATGGAAATATCCGGAGAGGCTACCACTCTTACCCACAATTCTTGGTCCGCTAACACGTACACCGGATAGGCGATCCGCGATAGCGCGCTAATCCTGTCCCAAAATTCCCGGGAAGGCGGCCGGCGCTCTTTGGTTGCGGGGGTTGTTTGAGCCGCCAACCCCGCAAGGGAACCCTCGACTTCCATCGCGAGGCGAAAAATTTTGTCTTCCTCAACGCTCTTCCGTCTTTCTTCCCAGCTGTTGAAGGTAAACCCAAGGGCAAAAATATGACGAACATTCAAGTCCGGATCATAGATCGGTATAAAGTAGAGCGTCAGATCTTTATCTTCTTTCTCAGCCAACCGTCCGTCGGAATAGCCACCCTGTTCTAGCTCGGTGCAGATGGCCCCCATGGCCTCCAAGACCCTATTTTCGCCACTTGGCGTCCCCAAGCTGCGGTATTGCTCCAGCCAAAACTCCGAATGAAAGATCATTGCGTCCTTTTTATCTGGCACTACGGGTTCAAGAAGAGCGCGCAATGATTCCGGCAGGGGAGGTAAGGGCTCGAAAGTTGAAACCTGTCTTCGTGCGACCTCTTTTTCCGCGAACTGCCGGATGGCTGCCTCGTAAGCCCGTATGTAATCTCCGTACAGTCTCTCAAGATGTTCTGCATCTCCTGAGCCATAGCTGCGATCTCCCCGGTGGAGGAGTTCCAAAAAGACAACCACGGGCACCAAGCCACCTGATACTTCTACATCCATTCGATAAGCGATAAGTCGTTGCTTGTCGAACCGCTTCTTGAAGAAATGGTGCCCAAGGGGTTCAAAATGAGGAATATAGGGGCTTCCTGGGATCACCTCGACTCTTTTAAGCTCCTCTGCAATCGCTTTTACCCGTTCGCGGTCCTGACCCCGAAGTTCCTTGACGGCCTCCATTTCGTAGACGAGATACCCCATGGCACTGCCTCCTTCTAGAAGGGAAATGACCGGTCTGCCTTTCCTTGCCCGAATTATTCCCACAACTCACGTTATACCCGTTTTTTGTGGGATTGCAACATTCCAGGCGAGCAATAATCCGAGACCAAGACGGTCGCCTTAGCGGTGGGTCGGAAACCGAAGTGCGATAATCAAAAAGCGAGCCTCGCGGGAAATATTCGTGGACTTAATAGGGGCTTTTCCGAAAGGAGGCTCGGACGGGAGAATTCGTAAAGAGATAACAAGACAACCTGCTAAGCTTGGAGATTCTCAAGTAAAAGAGGGCCTTCCGGAAAGGCTGAGACGGGGGAAACTCCTCGGGGCGTTGGACGGAAGGAGACTTAAGTGGGGATATTCCGAGAAGACTGGGACGGTGGCCTTCCAGGATACATGTAAACCGAAGTTCGCTAGATACAGATGTCTCAAAGAAGCTCGGAAAACTATTTTGCGTTGATCACCGCCGGGCCCCGTTCGGCAGAACTGCTCGAGACAATGGCAAGAAATTTCCTAAAGCTTCCTTGCCCCATTCCACTTTATACGAGGAAGCCCGTTTTCGTGTGGCCAAAAATGCTTCGCCGGTCTGAGCAACTCCCACAATGCGTGGGGGCAGGGGAAAACAACTCCTTTTTGCTCCTGACAAGAATGCTGGAATTGGCGGTGACGCCCCATAAAATCCTTGCCCCTCAGAACCCCCTTGGAAAGTCCCCGGCCACATCAGGTGGCTGCAAGAAAGCTGCCGACAAGTGTCTGGGAAGGAACCGGAATCCTTATTGCGGGAGCAAGCTCGCGGAACTGGAAGTCGACACTCTCTAAAAGCTCTTCTACCGGCGGTAAACCAAGTTCCTGAGCAGTTGCGTAAGCCTGGAGGAACTGCTCCCGCTCCGGCCAGTCGGGATCGCCAAAACTGGGAAGTGCCGCGGAAAGCCCCACGGCATAGGCCGCCGGCTCTGCTTCTGGACAGGCAGTGGCTTCCTCGAAGTCTGTGTGAAGCTCGATGAGGGCAGCACAATTATCCGGCAAGTTCCAGCGGCGTGCTATCAACGCCCCAGCCTGAGCATGGGTCCAGCCAAAGGTGGCCTTTTCCAACCGGGAGATTGGCTCCCGCTCCCTCGACCTTTGCTCAAATAGCACGGTATAACGCATAGGGAGCTGCTTGGCAACAACCGGCAGGGCCATGTCCTGAAGAAGAGCGGCTAGGAAGGCTTCCTCCGCTTCGGCCGGGCGAAGTTTCCCGACGATTTGCCGGGCAAACAAAGCCCGTCGGAAAGAATCCTGCCGCAGCATCTGCAAATCAAAGGGGCCGCAACGGGGGTTCGGAAGGAGGCTAAAAACGGCACTCCAGAGCACGAAGTTCTTAATGGTCCGCACTCCCACCAAGGTGACTGCCAACCGCAGGCTGGAAATCTCCCGGGAGAAGCCAAAAAACGACGAGTTGACAAATCGCAACACCTGAACCGCCAAACCAGGATCGGCTCCAATCACTTCGGCATATTCCGGAGGGCCGGCATTCGGATCATGAGAAAGGTCCAAGATTTTCAAGGCAGTTTGCGGCAATCCGGGAATCTGGCACCCCTTTAAGACCCTTTCCAAATCTGTAATCTTGCTTGGGCGTGGTTCGATCATACGGCTCACCCTTCTCCACCCTGCTTGGTTAAAAGCTCAGCTGGAGCCCAGCGACGCGAAGGGAAGGGCCCCTGGCAAGCTTCTCGCCTTTTTCCCACACCGCTGACCGTTGCCTCTCAACGGGTTGCAACTACTCTCTGCCAGCTTTTTGCGTGCAAAAAAACACACCAGTTGGCCTGCCCTGGCAACTAGTTTGGCCTGCGGGGAACTCCTTGCCGTCTATGCGTAAACCGCTCTTCCTGCCCAAGTAACCTGGAACCTGGCAGAAGAGAATTATTCGCCCGACCAAAGTACCCAGGCCGGGGACATTTCGGCCTACTAAAGACTAGCATACGCTTTCGCGAAATGTCCCAGACAAATCCCAGGGAACAATCCGAAGACCAGTACCAAAGAATCAGCTTTTACCGGTGGTGAGACGATATTCTCACACTAGTTGGAAGAAAAAACGGGCTGGAGCAAATTGAGGCACGCGATAACCCGTCAGCATCTGGGGTAACGGAAGAAGAAATTCTCGGGATTGCTTTTAAATATCTATCGTGAAGACACTAAGATGCCCGCCTTTTAACCAACCCTGTGCCGCCTGGCTATGCAAAGACGAATAGTAGAATTCCCCCATTTAAAACGAGAGCACCATCGGGGCAAGTTCGACCCATTTCTCTGCGGAAGGAGCACCAAGAGTATCCCACGAGCTCACCAACGCGGATCGCCAGGCATTCGCCATCAGCTCCAAAAAGTAAGCTAGCTCTTGATGATCGCATGAATACCTTCTCGGCAAGGAAGCCCGAAATGATCCCCAAGATACGAGCCAAACCCTCACCCTATACCATGGTTGATAGCGGAACTTCTTCCTTCCTCGCTGTTTGGCCCGGAAAATTATTCCCGCGATTGTTGCTGGTTTTGCCAAAGGCGGAGCCGTTCTGGAAGTTGATGTCGTGATGCTGTGCCGGTGGTGGCCAATTGCTGGACGGTAATCGAGGCCACCAAGTTCCCAACCAAGGCAGCTTCAGGAAGCGACAATCCTGACACCAGCGAAAGCACAGTTCCGGCGGTGGCACTATCGCCGGCACCGGTGGGGTCCACAGGTCCCGTAAGTTTTACCGCGGGTATCCATGTGGGTTCCGGGTCGCTGACGATCATCCCCCACTCTCCGCAGGTAACGACCACAGGGGCAGAAGTCAATGCCCGAAGTTTACTCACCCCCTCTCCCAGCCGGGATCCCTCGTCTCTTTTCGGATCTGCGGACAACCCACTTCCAAACGCCTCTCGAGAATTCGGCTTAATGATCACCTTGCGAAACTCTCGGATATAACGGCGACTATCTGCCCAAAAGATTGTGCGGGGATTTGCTTGGGCTAATTCCCCCAACTTTTCGCGAACCCGAGGAGTAATGACCCCGTGGAAGGGTTCTTCGATTTGGTCGGCAACAATCACTGCGTCGATTCCGGCCGTCACAAGCGAGACCAAAGACTCGATGATTTTTTCCTCCAAGTCGCCTGGAATACCCACGCGGTTTTTCAAGTCGTACCGCGGATGTTCCCCAGCCAAAGTGAGATCGGTAAGATCTCGCGGTTTCAAATAAGTGGGTGTGCGGAGGCGATCAGAAATGTGCATATGATGGAGGGGACATCCCAGGCCGGAGAGGCCTTGCCGCAGTTCATAACCTTCTCCGTCATCGCCGACAAAACCCACGGGAATGACCTCTCCTGCTTCCAGAGCCACCAGGTTACCAACTACCGTGCCCGCTGCCCCTGGGCTATGGCGAACCTGTACCACCTGGTGGGCCGGCTTCCCGGTCTCCAAGCTCGTTTCCTCAAGGGCCGGATCTACCTCCAGATATTTGTCAAGGAAAAAGTCCCCCACCACCGCCACGCGGGCCTGAGGAAAACGGGCAAGGGCTGCTTCCAGCCGCTCCGCCGGAAAACCAGTAAAGCGTTTCATCGCTGAGCTCAGGGGCCAACAATATAGCGATACAGAGCCGGTACCGTTTCCCGATGCTGACCACGAAAATAGAAGCTTTTTCCGCCGTCGGCTACTGTGCGAACCAAGATCGTCTTGTAGGGCCGGTAATAGTAGCGGGGATCGTCCTTGGGAGCCTCGGTGCTCAAATCGTCTCCCAAGGGAATTAGGTCGAAGACGGCCGTTGTAAAGTGGCGGATAACCCGGCCCTCCTGGTGGGCGATATTACGGGCCATCGCCAAAGCCTTCAGGTACACCTCCGGTCCCGCCACGGCCGAGCCGATATTGCAGAACACCCCGCCTTCCAGCTGAAGAACGGAATGGCCCAATATGAGAAAGTCTCGGTAAGTGGCCAACCCTGTGGCCGCCGGATCGAAGTTCGGATGCTCATGAATGATGTCTTGCCCTATAGACACATGTACCGTAACCGGCACCCGAAGCCGATAGCCGGCCGCTAAGACGCTCGTCTGTCGGAAGGGAAAACGTTCCTCCTCGATCACCCGGCCTACGGACTCGCCAAAGCCGAGCCCCTCTTTGACCCCCGAAGAGACTGCCTCATTAATCCGCCCGGTTTCTTCCCACAGTCCAAACTGCCCTTCCGAGATATACCGAGCGACACTCTCGCAAGTGCTTCCGATGAGGGCCATTTCGAAATCGTGGATAGCCCCGGCCCCGTTAAGGGCCAGATGTGTGAGCACTCCGTTTTCCATTAAATCGATAAGCAAAGGACCGCATCCTTGCCGGAGGACATGGGCACCGCAAAAGAAAATAACGCTCCTGTTTTGCTCCCGGGCCCGAAGGATCGCGGAGGCCAGATCTTTAAGCCTCAGATCGGGAAATGTGGCCCCCGCCGTCTCGGGCGAAATCAAGCAGGAACAGTCCACCTCGTGCTTCCGCTGGGAAAGGGGCCGAAGCTTCAAACGCCGGGGATCAAGCTGCGGGAAGGGCATCGCTTACAAACTCTTGCCTGGCAAACCATGAAGTCTCCGTAGTGCCACCGGATTCGCACATCTTGAACCAGGTTACCTACTTGCTCAAGCCCTGGCAATCCGCTACCCAAGAAAACCCGTGGTCCTTTTCCGCTTGCCTACCCGGGGAGAGCAATGGCCGTAATCCCAAGTCCTTTTTCAAACCGATCAAACCCAGCTCCTCCAAGGATGTTGCAACAACTGTCGGCCAAAAAGTTTCTTCCTACCGAACGGTTTCTTCCTCGCCCATGGGCCCCACCCCAATCCCGCGGGTAACTTGATTGCTCCTTGGCTTATCCGGCCCCTCCCTACCACGGTGAAGCAAACGGTCGCCGGCACGAGGGGACAAATCCCCCATTGAATCTCACGGGGATCTCGGCACAGTCGATCGCCCAGGGGATGTGCGGGAGCCAGCCGGAAAAATGTAGTTCCATAGCCCGAGGAGAATTAAGCTGGCATCAACTTGCCACTGGCTCTTAAAGGTGGCTCCAATTCCGCTATACAAGCTCACCACCGCAAGGGAAGTTGTCACTCGGCGAAAAATGTCGTGACAGAGCCCTCCGGAGCTTGGTAGACGAAAGTTCCATCACTGACAGGAAATCGACCGAGCTCGCGGTACCGCTCCTTTAGATCGTCGGTCGTCCGGAACCCATGGAAAGCTGGAGCGGGGCTTCCCTTTAAGCGGACGTGGAGAAGCTTCTCCTTTCCAATATTAATGATAACGATGCTGTCCGGATTTGCCGTGTTATTGGAAGCAAAGGCGATGACCGCCACCTCGCTATCCATAGCCGTGGCTTTAGCGACGGCCATGCCCGGTTGACCGGCACGGGTGAGCTGCTTGTACATCCAGTAACCGGGCAAGACCTCGTAGTTGCCCTGCTCGTCCACGCGAAAGGCACATCCTGGGTTAGGATCACCGCCCACCCATTGGGCCGAACGTTGAATACCCGCCCATGGGATAATTCCGTTCACCTTGGCAGTGTAAATGTTGCCATGAAATTCTTTCATGCTTTTGGAGTCCATCCGGCCCCAACTCGTGGAGGTCACCCAAGCATGCAGCTCCGGTCGGAGAGCACGAATCTTGTCGATCCCCACACTGCGGTGTTCCCCGAACCACCGCCCAAACGCTCCGCTATAAAACCCATGCGAAGTAATCAGTCCCAAAGCTTGCAGGGCTTCCGGGTCTTCGGTCAATGCATCGGCATAACCCCAACTGTCAAAGCGATACCAATTGGTGGTTTCTCCCGGGGTTACCTTGACATCGTGGAGGCCTGCTCCTCGGAGGGCTGTATCCAAAAGTTTGACAAAGCGAACCACCTGCTCGGGAGGCCAAAAAAGGTTGTAATCGTGTCCTGGCCAATCGGTAAGACCTTGGCGGTTCCAGCGGAACCAATCCTCGCCCTCATTGTGCAAAGAAACGAACTTGACGGGAAATCCTTCCTTCTCCCGCAAAAACCGGACCCAATCCACAAAATAGGCGACCAAATCCTGCTCATGGGCTGGGTCCAGATCCCGACCCCGAAGAACCTTCTGTTTCGTCATAAAAGCCGGGGGACCGTACAAGGTGGTGATAATCGTTAAATCGCGACCAGATTCGCGAGTTTTCTTGAGCCCCCCTCGGACAAACGCGCGCATGTTTCGCGTGGTTGTTTCATGATCGTATGGCCCCCCAGGAGCCATTTGATGAAACGGGTCTAAAAACATCTTGACCAATGCAACTTTAAGCCCCTCATCACCGAAGACTAAGTCGATGATCTCGGAACGAGCCTCTTCCGAAAGCAGACTCCATCCTCCGTAATCCTGGGGTTGTTTCGCGTAATCGCGAGTTTGGCAGGTTTCCACATAATTGAAGCCAAAACCGTCCCACAGCTGGAAGTGTCTGGAAAAGTCCACCTCCACCCGAACGGCCTGAAAATCTAAATCTTGGCCAGCAGCCCCCGGACTTATCGCGACCGCCAGAACCCAAATCCACAACCCACCTGCTATCCGAAAGCGGTCACTTCCAACAGTGCGGACATACTTATGCATGGCTTGAGCCCCAGGGACTTTTAGGTCTAACCCGTTCCATTTGTTCCGGATGTGCCACACAAAAAAACAACTCACCCTATCGAGCGGTTGGCCTCGGGGATCTGGCCGCCAGTCTCGGTCCCTACCGGTGGTTTTTTTCTGCCTAACGAGCAATCCCACAGGCGAGCCGTGGCAAAACCCATTCAAAACTCCTTACAATTTCCGCACAATTTCCCAATCTCCGGACAATTTCCGCCATCCAAAGACTAGGTGCTCCAAAAGAGGCTAGCTCACCGGACGGAAAAAAGCCGCTTCCGATCCGCTCCACCTTGCGAGACCCAGGGAAGACCGCCGAGCATCGGACTTTTCCCACTTCTTCCCCACTTCTTCCGGGGAGTCTGCCCCGGATGACCGATGGGGCAAGAAGCCCCGGTAATCTTGTGCAGAACTTGGACAGTCTTTTCGAGTCCGCCAAAGAAGTCTCAAATTTCAGGGGCCCAACCCCGCTCATTCGAAGCGAGATTGGGCCCGGTAAATTTCAGGCACTAAAAAAGACACTCGCACCCTCCCCCCTGACTCCTGCCGTCCAAGCAAGGAGATGCTCGGAGGGGAAACACCAAAAAATCCCGGAGCTTTCAAACCGGGCGGCTAAGGGATTACTTCTCTTTCTTTTTCTCCGCCTCTTTCTTTTCCTCCGCCCGCTTCTCCTTGGCCTTTTCCTTCTTGACCGGTTTTTCTTTGGGGGCCTCTTTCTTGGGCGGAACAGGCTTCAGTAGCTTGGCAACCCGCGGTTCAACGACCGCCCGATGCTCCGGTGTGAGGACTTCGAGTAAGGCCTTTGCCAATTTCTGCTGAAGTTCCCGCCGCTCGGACTGAATCTTCGCAAGTTTTTCCTTTTGGTCCGGTTTTAGCTCGACGGCCTCGGCTTGCAGCTTAGCGATCTCCTGGGGTTTTTTGCCCTCGGCCTTACCCTTAGCCGCTATCTCCTTACGGATTTTCAGCTGTTCCTCGGTGAATATTTCGTTCATTTGTTGCTGCAAGGCAGTAAAAGTGGGTCCGTACTCCTTGCGGAGGGCTTCATCCTTTTGCTTTTCCTCCTCAGTCAGGGAAACTCCCTCCAGCCATTGATCAAGCCCCGGGACCTGCAGCTGAGCTCCCTTTTCCGCTTGCTTCCGCGGTTTTTTGACACCTTCTTGGGCCCACGCCACGGAGGCAACGCACAAGCCCGCAGCCGCGACAAACACCAGACTCGCCAAGCACCTCATGGCCTTGCTCCTCGTGTGAATCGTTCCGACCAACACTGCACCCTACCGACTCCCGGACTGCCCTATCACACCCCCCAAACCAAATCTTTGTAGAACCATGTTCATTCCCGTAGATCGTGCTCCGACCCGGAGGTCGGGCCTGGAAGACAACAACTGACTCCCTCAAATCCGCCACAAAGCAGCACCAATGTCCCCCATAATCTCGCTGGGGGCGGGGATTTCCTTGCTCCATTACCGGTGACGATTTTACTAGGCGGGATGCCACCGTCAAGCAATTCCGTCCCCCTCTCATGGAAGGACTTCCAGGGGGAGAGACTTCGTGTAGCAGCCCGCCCCCGGGAGCGATAGAATTTCGCGGAGGTGATTCTAGCCCGGAGAGATTACTAATTTTTGGAGTTGTTGCCGATTTTTGGAGTTGTTGCCGAAATCCTCATGCTAGCGTTATCGGTACTGCAAGATGGCCAGCCGAGTTCTCCCCCGCGGTTTGGGTGAAACGAGTTTAGAAATCAAATGCCTCCTGCTTTTCGGCATTTCGATCGCCGTAGTCATTGCCGTGAGCTTCCTCCTCTATTGGCAAATTACGGGGGATGTAGTCTATGGGCAAAATCCCACGAAGGCTCGTCTGCTTGTGGACCAGGTAATGCTGATCAAACACTGGGAACGTTTAGAAACGAACGAGCGTTTTCTTCCCTATATCGAGCATCTCACCAAGAACCTTAGCAATCAGCAGTATACCTGGCGGGTCATTCACCGGCCGGACGCGAAGGCTGCAGATCCTCAGTTAATTGGGAAGCCAAATGATCAATTTGAGCAAGAGCTGGTGGAACAATTTCTCCGGCGATCTCTTCGCTCCGGGGAGGCAGAGTCTCCCCCGGAATTTATAGACCGGTATGCAAACAACGGTTTGGAATATCAGTACTATCAGGCCATCCGGGCCCAGGCCTCCTGCTTGACGCTCTGCCATCGGACATTCCCTCAAGCGGGCGGGTTTGATGTTCCTGTAGGGGGGGTACTTCTCGCCAGCGAACCCCTCCAGGAAGGAGATTTGATGGCAGTGGTTCAGGTGACCATCCCTAATGGTCCCACCCAGGCAGCGGTGACGGAGACATGGAATTGGCTTTTCGCAATTTCAATTGTGACGGCCTTCCTAGCTTTGGTGGCCTTCTATGTGGTCATCCGGTATGTGATCATCCGGCCGCTCCGGCATCTCCGGGATGTAAGCGAGGCCATTAGCCAGGGCAATATCGAACTCCGAGCCGAGCTGCATACCGGGGATGAATTCGAGACATTGGCCGATGCCTTTAACTGCATGCTCCATCATCTCATTACCACCCAGGATGAGCTTCGCCAGGTCAATGCCGATCTGGATGCCAAGCTCGATCAATTGGCCCAGCTGAACATGCGACTCTATGAGATGAACCGGATCAAGAGTGAATTCATGGCCACCATGAGCCACGAACTCCGGACACCGCTCAACAGCATTTTGGGATTCAGCGAGGTATTGGCATCAGCTACCAACCTGGATGAGCGGCAGCGGCGATTTGTGGGCAACATCCAGAAGGCGGGGCGAATGCTCCTCGAAATGATCAACAACATTCTCGATCTGGCGAAAATCGAAAGCGGTCGCATGGAACTTCGCCCCATCGAATTCGACGTAGGACAGATGATCTTGGCGGAATGCGACTTGGCCCGGCCACTGAGCGAGAAAAAGAAGCTCGAGCTTCAAGTGGATATCCAACCGCACCTGCCGCCGATGTTTCAAGACGAATACCGGCTGCGGCAAATTCTCAATAATCTTTTGTCCAATGCCATCAAATTCACTCCGGAAGGAGGTCGGATCAAGGTTTCTGCCCGTAGGGAAAATGGTTTCCTGGTTCTCCAAGTAAGCGACACCGGGGTGGGAATCTCCGAGGAGGATCAACAGATCATCTTCGAGAAATTCCGGCAAGGCCGAACTGCCATACCTACTGGTGATCCGTTCACAAGGGAACATTCGGGAAGCGGCTTGGGGCTCTCGATCGTCAAAGAATTGTGCCGGCTAATGGGGGGAGAGGTCTCGGTGCAAAGCCAGCTTGGGGTAGGCAGCACCTTTACCGTTCGCATACCTTGGCACTGGAAGAAACCGGTATCGGCAGAACCCGCCGGAGAGTGGATTCCCGAGAGCTCCGGAAGGACCCAGACGGAGCCCTCCCGCGTAGGATTTGCCTCTTAACCTTATGGGATGGCAACTGTTCCACAGTTCGCTCCTGCCCCTAATGAGATGTACAAGCCCACCTTCCGACCCCTTATTCATCTCTGGGAAACCAGGAAGAGTTAAGCCTCGCCCAAAAACCGCAGATTTTGGGATCGTTGCGAGTTGCAAGAAGCAATGGATGTGTGAAGATCCGAGCATAGGGCAAATCGGCAAGTGCGACCACCGGAGCTACCAACGCTCCTTTCGGAATCAACAGTATTTCTCGATTATGTTCGCATTCTCGAACTGACTTTCCGCGGAAAGGATCCCCTTCCTTAGGAGGCGTGATACATTCTTTTTTATGATTCTTCGGGTAAACTCGGAGGGGACAGCCGAAGCTTTTGACGAAGGTGGACTTGCTAACATATCGCAAGCATATTGCCGAGTTCGGACCAGGAGCGAGAGAAAGGTTTCTGGAGCCCGTTGATTGAACCTGTCATCCGAACAGAAAAACTGGTACATTTTGGGTAAGTGTGGCATCCTTCTCCTAACCGCTGTCGGGCATTTTAAAGCGGCGTTTTCCAATGCAGCCGACTAAAGAACCCGGTGCATGAAGCCAATGCTTCTACGGGCGATGGCAAATAGGTAGGTGCTGCAAACCTAAGACGATGCCTCGAACGGCCGGTCTTGCCAGGTCGTTGGGAGAAAGGATTATATGCCGGGGAAGGCTACAGATGCACATCAAGCTCTGAAAACTCCAATGGTCTGACATCAACCGGCTAAAGATTCTGACGTTCCCTTTTTGTTAGGAGAAACAATGCCCCGATATGGCGGAAATAAAATCCACCGGACAAGGAAGTGTAAGAGAATCCCAAAAGTCCAAGCCGGGGAAAAGTGGCAAATCCCGGGCAGGCCAACAGAAAAAGGCTGGGACGTCGGTACCGGAAACCGGGGGGTTACCATATGTCCTTTTGTTCACCGACGGTGCCTGTCAGGGAAACCCCGGGCCAGGTGGATGGGCCTTTATCCTCCGCCACCCTAAAAGTGGCAAAGAACTGGTAGCCTCGGGAGCAGAAGCCGAAACCACCAATAACCGGATGGAACTTACCGCTGTGGTACGAGGATTGGAAGCCCTGAAACGGCCCTCGTATGTGGAGCTCATCACCGACAGCGTGTATGTGGGCAAGGGAATTACCGAATGGCTCTCCAGATGGAAAAGCCACGGTTGGCGGCGGAAGGAGGGTAAGAGCTGGGCCCCGATCAAAAACGAAGATCTTTGGCGACGGTTGGACGAACTCCTCAGCCGGCACAAAGTGATCTTTAAGCATATCCCGGGACACAGCGGTCACCCCGAAAATGAACGCTGCGATGCCCTGGCAGTCTCGGCTTACAAGCAACTCATGGGGCAGTTAGCTTAAGCTTCGCCCGCCCCTTTCTAGGGGGCTAGTGGAGCACGTCCATTTTTTGCATGGATGGAATCGTTACTAGTGATCTTTAGTTCATATATGAGGCCTTGCCCTACTTCGTCGATCACGCAGGTGAAGGAGATCGTAATGATCCACCCTTTGCCTACCGCATTGTCGAGGAATCGCCCGACCCCAAACCGAATTCGTCCCAAGAAATCTAGAAAAACGCAAGGAGCCCAAGCTTCCAGGATGTCGCCACACCGAGAAGGGGAATCCGCTCGGAACCAGAGCTGATCCTGCAAGTTTGCCGGCATTTCCTTCCTGCATACCTCAGAAGAGGCAGGGGCAAACTTCACTCTAGCTCCCAAACGAGGTGGAACCCACACTGCCGCAGGTATTGGAAAACCTCAGCAGGGGAGCGGGGGTCATGCACCGGAAACTGGCGGCCTAAAACCGCCGTAGCCTCGACGTTCGCATATCCCCCGGGAACTGTCGAGCTGCCAGCACTCATTTGCGTGATGCAGATCTGAGCCAAGCGATTCCGCAATTCCGGAGCCTCGCGGGTGGAAAGCACCAGCTCGGCTCGGGGAAAAGCAATCCGAAGGGCACAGTATAGACGGATAAATAACTCATCGGATACTTCCGCCGGAACCCTGAAATCCGCCGGGGCTTCGTGAATCCGGGGTAAACTGAAAGCCAACCGACGATCGGGAAATCGTCCTTCGAGATAAAGGCCATGACGGATTAAAGCAGCCAGATCCGTTTGCGGATCTGCCAATCCCAAAAGGATCCCCAGCCCCAGCCGACGCATTCCTGCTTCCGCCGCTCGCTCCAATCCCTCCAATCTCCAGAGCAAGGAGCTCTTCGGACCCCGGGGATGGTACCGACGATAAAGTTCCTGATCATATGTCTCCTGATAAAGCGTGATGCTAGAAGCCCCTGCAGCCACGAGCTTCTCATAACCATCTGTGGATTGGGGGGCAATTTCGATCCCAAGCCGGGCACCGAGCCCCACTAAGGTCCGAATCACCTCCGCAAGGTAATCCAAACTAACCAGCTGAGGAAAGTCTCCCGCTACCAACAGAATGTGCCGGAATCCGTGGGAGAGGAGGACCTCGGCCTCCCGACGGACCTCTTCGACGGTCAAATGCTTTCGTTCGATCGGTTCTTCAAATCGGAATCCGCAGTACAAGCAATAATTCACGCAGTAACTGGACAAATAAAGGGGAGCATACATGAACATTCGTCGCTTGCTGGCCACCCCGGGTGCCAATTCCCCCTCGACCTGCCCCAGTTCCCCCTCAGCCCTTTGCTCCGCAGGGGGTAGCTCCTGTCCAACCGGTACAGAAAAATTTTCCTCGGTAAACACTCGTGCCTTCGCACAAACCTCCTCCAAGGGGAAGGAAGGATCCAAGACCTCCAAGGCCTCTTTGACCCTAGAGGGTTCTCCATTTTGAGAGTAAATGGCCGAAAAAATCCTTCGAGGAGGCAAATAAGGTCGGCCAGCCAATTGCTGGGCCAAACCATCCAGCAGGTCTGCCAATTCCCAATCGATAGGCCGCCAGTTTCCCTCGGTGTTGTTCAAATGCTGGTATCGCCACCGTTCTAACCGAGCGGACAATTGCCGGGCTTCGGCAGTTCCCCAACTTTGGGGCAAGGCCAAAAGCCTTTTCGCTTCCTCAAGAAGCGACAAATGATGCCGGGCGTGCGGGTCTTCTGCCTCCAACCAGGGCACTAAACGAGTCAATGGCTCCGACAATTCGGTTAAAGTAACAAAACCCATGGCAAAGGTTTATCCGAACTTTATGGACTACTTGCCTATTGGCTTGACAAATCGTGAATGGTTATGAGTAAATTCTGCCGATAACCTGCCCCGTTACGCGGACAGACGGCTACCCGCCCGCATAGGAGCAGGTCTTTTGGATCCCACCAGCTATCACCCTCCGCCTGAGGAGTCACAAAGTGGGAAGTATACTTCGTGGCTTTCTTGTCTTCTCCTAAAGTTTTGCTCCAATTCCTGTTGTTTCCCTCCAATTATTTTTCCCACCAAGGGCTCAAATCCGAACGTTTCCGTTCAAGCAGTCAGCCCCTTCGTGAGGGCCATAAAGGCCGTTTCCAAATTAATCTCTTCCTCCTGGAATAGTGTCAACTTATGCCCGGCGTTAATAAGGTAGCTGGGTAGGTCGCTATAATCCTCTACCCCTTTATAAAGGGTGGCAAAGATGTGTCCGTCACGGATATCCACACGTTCCACGCTTGGATGTTCCTCGAGAAGCCAGGCAGCTTGGTCTTGATTGGTGAGGACCTTGATTTTGAGCACCGGCTGCTGGCGAACCTGTCGCATGACCTCTGCGACCTCTGCCGACACCAGAAGTTTTCCCCTTTCAATGATGCCCACCTTGTTGCAGATGTCGGCTAGCTCCGGCAGGATATGGCTAGAGACCATGATGGTCTTTCCCATTGCCCGGAGCTGTTTGAGGAGATTGCGGATTTCGATCCGGGCCCGCGGATCCAACCCGCTAGCAGGCTCGTCCAGAATTAGCACTTGCGGATCATGGAGCAAGACCCGGGCAAGCCCCAGCCGCTGGGTCATCCCTCGCGAGAGACTGGTCACCAAGGCATCCCGCTTATAAGCTAGATCCACAAGCTCTAACATTTGTTCGCACAATTTGCGGCGGGCGGGGCCTTTGATCCGATAACAGGCCGCGAAAAACTCGAGGTACTCGATGACCTTCATGTCATCGTAAAGACCGAAATAGTCCGGCATGAAACCAACCAGCCGGCGGATCTCCTTGGGGTGGGTGTAGATCGAATATCCGCATACATAGGCCTCCCCCCAAGAAGGCTGAAGTAGGGTAGCCAGGATCCGCATGGTGGTGGTCTTGCCGGAGCCATTCGGTCCGATATAACCGTAAAGGTCGCCTTCTTGGAGTTCGAGATTCAGACCATCGATGGCCTTAGTTTCCCCGTAAACTTTCGTGAGGTCGCAGGTCTTAATCACGGCCCAAGCTGCTTTCTTCTATCTCTTAACTTTAACCTTCAAACCTTCTGTTATCTCTAAACCTTCAAACTTTCCCACTCTTTCTGGCTCTAATAAGAAGTTTCACCACCGAAGAGCCGAATCCGCAATTCTCCCCCTTGCCAAGCTGGAAAAAACCCGGGACTGAGGAATCCCACGGGCTCACACCTTCAGGTAGACATCCCCGATGAGGATAACAAGACCCACCCCGAGATTTCTCACCCTCTCCTCCTTTGGTAATGAGAATCTCCCAGGCACACCCCAATCCACGGCTGGGGACATGCCCAAGCCACAGGGTCCCTCCAAGCAGTCTCCATCGGACCATTCCATGAGCCTTCACCGACCAACCCGGACCAAATCCTCTTGCTCTTCGGCCTACCTAGACCACCCTCTCCCCGGAGTCCACGCTCATCGAAGTTTTTGATTCTCGGGGGCCACTTGCGAGCCAGGCTGAGGGTTCCCACCCACTCTCCCGAAATATCCTCGAGAGGATACACAGCTGAAGCAAATCTGGCCCGAGAAGGGCTGCCCAGCCCTAATCAGTTTTTTCAGCCACGGTAAAATCTGCAGAAGTTTTATCCCCCGCGGAAATTGCCGAAGTTTTGTCCCTTAGTGGAGAGAACTTTCGACCCCGCAGCCATCTTGAAACAGCCATCTTTAAATTTTAGGGTCGACGAGTCTTCCCGTCCCCGAAAACTCAAAAATGCCACAAGCGGAAGAAAAATTGTAATAATCAACGCGGCACCGCAGTCGGCCATTGCCTGTCGCCTGCCCCAAGAAGAAAGTTTTCTCGAAATTTTCAGAAATCTTCCATCAAATTTCGGCTTGTCCAACCCAGCCCCTAAATGACCCCGCCTGTTTTTCGAAGCACCCTTTTGCGGTACCCACATCCTCCAACCTTTTTGTATTCCCTAGATTCAATGCCCCTTATACTCCTTGCGGAATAAAAAGCGAACACCGCGGAATAAAAAACGAACGCCGTCCCCACTGAAGTTAGCCGCTACCCCGGCCCTTGCCCGCCCAAACCTCCCTCATGCTCGGATACCAGGATCGCGAAAAGTCGGCCCTCCACAAATGCACTGCTATTGCTAGTACTGCGGATTCCAGTCCAGCGGCTACCCCTTTCGATCGGCAGCGACCGCCGGATGAGCCGGTCTTAAAACAACTCGGAGCCTGCCCGGGTAAAAAGCCCCCACCCAGGCGGACTACAAGATACACCCTCTCGCGATTGGCAAACCGCCACAGGTGTGCGGCACAAACTTGGCCAATTTGCAATACCGAACCGTCCTTTATGGGGTTCGGTATATTCTCTGGTGGGTTACCGGACCGATGGAGACACCTGGCCCAAAAGTGGAGTAGTGCTGGCGGTCCTTGGAGCGGAACTACACGGAAGAACAAAGCGGTAAATCACTTGGTTTTCCACCTGCCCCCGGAGGACGGCTTTCTGTGCGGACAAGCTCAGCTCAATTCCCCCAGCGGCCTGGGCCGGTCCTTCGGCCCGGCAAATCAAAATAGCCTGTTGTGTCCGAAGAAGCGAAGAAAAATCCAGAAAGCCCTGGTGTATGTGCAGTAATCCCGTATAGCCCGTTCCCCCGGCACTCTCATGAAACATCATCATCCTGAGGATGTAAGCCGGGTCCCGACTTGCAGGATCGTAAGGAGTCGTCTGGGTTAAATAGGTCTCTTTCTCACGGACCAGTTGGGTACCGGTTAGAAATCCGCGTAAATCTCGCCGTGGGGTTTGCCGTCCTACGAAAACCGCTCCCCCGCTCGGCAGAGACCCTAGCTGATAGACATATCGGCCGAAAACCAGCTGACAATCTTCGAGTTCCACCGGCACCTGATTGCGAATCCAACCAGCTAACTCCCCTCCTTGAATGGTTAATTCATGGGTCACGAGGGTCGTTTCCGCACGGCCCATCCACCGGGCTAAAAACGCCTTGGTACCCGCCGGGAGGAAAAAGACATTTGCCAGGGAATTCCATTCCGGACTGGCAAAATACTGGTGTTTCTCACCTAGGATGTCGGCCCGAAGGGAACTCATGCCTCCAAACCCCTCTCCAGGTAAGCCCCACCAAGCCAGGGCACCAGAGATCTCTCCCGACCAAGAGGAGCCACCTGGTAAACTGGGCCGAGCTGCCAGGTCCACTTGCCGGCAGAGCGGGGAATAGACCGTGGCCCAGGTCGTCAGGCAGACCGTGCCCTCACCGCTGGCTATGTCGATAAGGTGCACCTGCCGAACCTGAATATCCGTCCCCTTTGTCCAGCCCACCATCCAATAAGCTAACCCACCAAAAGCGACCACGGCGATCGCCAAACTCGCCCAAGCCACCCAGCGATGCCGGGGGAAGCGTCTCATCAGGAAGTAGTCGGCCGGACCAATCAGCAAAATGTGTAGCAGCATAAGCCCCGCTACAAGTCCAAAGGGCAACAAGGTCACGCCGGGAAACCTGTCCAAGCTACTTCGCAGTTGTCCTGCCAGGTCTTCATAGCCAAAGTGGGCCGTAGCAGGGATGACTTCCCCGCCCATCCCCGTTCCCACCGGCAACTCTAACAGTCGGGCAAACAGCAGGCGGCGATCCCTCCAGTTTGCAATTAAGGGATGATCTAAGGGAAAAGCACACCACAATACTTGTCCCAACCCTACGGGATGGCGGATTACAAGCGGCAATTGTCCCTCGGCTGCCTCTACATTCCCACGAGGTTCTTTCAAGAAGACCAACGTCTGCCCTGCAAGACCGATGAGCCCCCCCGCCCCCAAAGGATTGCGAGCTCCGGCGAAAAGCTCGATCGCGGCACAACGGGCGCGGCTGAAAGGGACCGGCTTCTCTACTTGCCCCGGCACACACCAGCCGACTAAATCCCAATCCTGAGCACGCGCAAGCTGCAAAGCCGCTGGATCGAAGCCCACCACCAGCCGGCCACCGCTTGCCACCCACCCCCGGA